>Ga0265595_1002668_pt1 | contig 11795 bp, 4 predicted proteins | sample saktaG_15_FD_190148 | JGI IMG/M metagenome (GOLD analysis project Ga0265595, IMG submission 190148) | Saline water microbial communities from Sakinaw Lake, British Columbia, Canada - sak_2013_06_06_50m | ecosystem: Environmental > Aquatic > Non-marine Saline and Alkaline > Saline ... | reverse complement strand
GTGCGGGAGATGTCCCGCCCGCGCCCGCGGACGCTGTGGGTGCTGCTGGACACGCTGCTGGACGACAGTGCCGGGCGCGACTGGGCCTCGCGCGAGCGGGCCATCAGGCTGGCCGCGACGATAATCGAGGACGCCCTGAACGCGGGCTTTCGAGTCGGGGCGGCATGGGCACGGTCCGACCGATGCGAGGTTATTTCCCCCGGCGAGCGAAGGGGCCAACTCCATCACCTGCTGGACTCTCTGGCCGAGGTGGACGACAACTGCCGCCTGGGCCTGGCCGAGGCCGTGACGAAGTTGAGCCCGAGGTGGCTCCACCAAGCCGACGTGATGGTCGTCTCGTCCGCCGAGGCGCCCGAGATTGAAATACTCGGCGGCGAGTGCCTGTCTCGCCTTCGCCGCGAGAGCCGCAACCTGACGATAATCACCGGCCGAGGCATGGGCGATGCGTTCCGAGACGCCCCACCGGGGCCTGCGACGGACCCTGCCAACTCGACCGACGCGCCCGCCTCGACCGGTGGCCCCACCGCCGCCCAGCCGGGCCGGGCCGCGAAGGAGGCCCGGTGATGACCATCCGCGCCTACACTCAGCGGGAAATCCGCACCGGCCGGGCCAGGTTGGAAAAACCGCTCCTGCTCGCCGTGCTGCTGGCCCAGGCGGCCTTCTGTTACGCCGACGCGAACTGGCTGCTGCTGGCGGCCTCGATAGCGGCGGTTGGCGTCAGTTGGCTGGCGGCACATCGGCACAGGGAGATATACGTTGGCCGGACCATGCTGAACCTCGGCGTGATACTCATCGGCGTGGTGCTTGTGACGAGGTACATAACCGTCGAACAGGAACTGCTGACCGCCCTTGGCAATTACGTGATGCTCATCCAGCTCTGCAAGCTCTTCGATCGCAAGGGCAACCGCGATTACATCCAGATGATCATAATGAGCCTGCTGCTGGTGCTGGCGTCGGCGATGATCTGCCAGGAGTTGCTCTTTGCGATTCTTTTCCTGACTTACATCGTTTGCCTGTGCAAGGCGGCGATGGCCTTTACGATAAAGCGAAGCCTGGACGTCGCCGAGCGGCGGGAGGATCCCCAAGCCGCGGCAGAGCCCTGGCCCTCCGGGGCCGTGGCAGCCAGGCTGGCGGTTGTCGTCGCGGCAATTCTGGCCACGGGCGCGATGGTGTTCCTAATCGTCCCGCGTGGCCTGGCCGGCGGGACAGGGCCAATGGCGGGCCTGGGCCGACAGGGCGTCTCCGGCTTCGCCGACGCCGTCCGTCTCGGCCAGCAGCGAAGCATCTATCTTTCCGACCGCGTCGTGATGGAGATGCGGATGGTGAGCCCGGCTACCGGCCTGGCTCTCGGCGCCATCCAGACGCCATACCTCCGCGGACGATGCTTCAACCAGTACTACGACTCGCGGTGGAGCAAGGTCGGCCGGGAGCGGATCATCGGCTCGCAGGCTGACAAGTCGCTGCTGGCCCGATGCATCCGCCAGGAAATCTCCATGGTCCCCTCACTGCTGCCGGTGGCGTTCGCGTCGTACCCGGCCGTGAAGGTTGTCAGCGACGACGCGACAGTCTCCCGCAAGGACGACCTGGAGTACGAACTGAGGGTGCCAAGGCCGCTCGACCGCCCGGTGCGATACGCCGCCATGGTCCTGCCCGGCGAGTTGAGCGTCGGCGAGATCTCGGCCGTGGAGGGCCTCTCGGCCGGTTCGCCGCCGTGGAAGGGCTCGGCCGATACTCCGCCAGGCGTGCCGGACAACGTGGTCGAGCTTGCCCGCCAGTGGTGCGGCGACCTGCTCGAGCGCCGCAAGAGCGCCGTGGGCGAGCAGCTCGACCGGCTCGACCTGGAAATTGCCGCTCAGATATCCGAGCGGCTCTCGTCCGGGTATGACTACACGCTGGACCTGACCGGCGCCGACCCGACTCGCGACGGCGTCGAGGACTTCCTGTTCCACCTCAAGGCGGGCCACTGCGAGTATTTCGCCTCGACCTTGACCGTGATGTGCCAGGCTCTCGGCGTTCGAGCGAGGCTGGCGACGGGCTTTGCCGGCGGCGAGTATGACGGCGAGTCCCGGAGCTACACGATCCGCCAGCGCGACGCCCACGCATGGACGGAGGTGTACACACCCCTGACCGGCTGGAAAGTCTTCGACGCCACCCCCGCGGCGCGGTTCGAGCCGCCGGCGAAAACTGCGGCCGGGAGGGCGTGGACCTGGGCGAGGAACACTTGGCGCGACTGGGAGTTCGCGTGGTTCTCGCACGTCATCGGCTACAACGACACGGACCGCGACGCTCTGGTCAACTACACCCGGCAGCGCCTGGCGGGCCTGGTCGGATGGGCCAGGCGGGCGGCCAGGGACGTCTGGCTGGCGATGATCGAGCTGTTCGCCAAGGGGCGGATAGACCCCGCGCTGACGTGGTTCTTCTTCGTTCTGGCGGCAACGACGCTGCTCGCGGCGGCCCTGCTGCACCTGTGGCACATTCGCCGGCCCCGAAGACCCCGCGCAGCTCGCCTGCCCGCGGCGCCCAGGCCGCCGGCCTTCATCACCCGGCTTCTGAGGCTGCTGGCCCGGCGCGACCTCAGGCCGGCGCCCAGCCAGACCGCCCGCGAATGGGCCGACCAGGCCATTGCCCGGCTTAATCTGCCCGCCGGCGAGGTCCACTCGCTGATCGACCTCTACGACCGCGTGCGATGGTCCGGCCAGACGCCCGCACGCGACGAACTCGACCAAGCCGACCAGGCCGTCAGACGCCTGCGGGATTTCCTATCCACATAGAGCCCTCCTGCCGGTATCCTGATGCGCCTGTGCTGCCCGATGTCTTTGCGAATACGCGTCGACCGCGGCGCCTGGACAAGATGGGCTGACAGGCTGTTTGTCGTGAAATCCACAGGAGTTGCCACATGAAGGCCATAATGGTGATGTTCGACTCGCTCAACCGGCACATGCTCCAACCTTATGGCTGCGACTGGACGCACACGCCGAACTTCCTCCGCCTGGCCGAGCGAACCGTGCAGTTCAACAACTCTTACGTCGGCTCGATGCCGTGCATGCCCGCCCGGCGCGAACTGCACACGGGCCGGTACAACTTCCTCCATCGTTCGTGGGGCCCGATCGAGCCGTTCGACGACTCGGCCCCCGAGATCCTCCACCGCCAGGGCGTCTACACGCACCTGGCCACCGACCACTACCACTACTGGCAGGACGGCGGCGCGACCTACCACAGCCGGTACAAGACGCACGAGTTCTCCCGCGGGCAAGAGGGCGATGCGTGGATCGGGCAGGTCGCCGACCCGCGGGCGCCCGCCAACCTCGTAGGTAACGCCTGGCGGCAGGATGTGATCAACCGCGCCCACATCCGCGAGGAAAAAGACTTCCCCCAGGCCGTGACGTTCCGAATGGGCGAGCAATTCATCCGCCGAAACGCCGACCAGGACAACTGGTGGCTGCACATCGAGACGTTCGACCCGCACGAGCCGTACTATGTGCCCCAAAAGTACAAGGAGTTCTACGACTTCGACTTCGGCGACCTGCACTTCGACTGGCCCAAGTATCAGCCCGTCGAACAGACGCCCGAGCAGGTGCGGCACATCCGCCACGTCAACGCGGCCCTGGTAAGCATGTGCGACGCGCACCTCGGCAAGGTGCTGGACCTGATGGACGAGCTGGACCTCTGGAAGGACACCATGCTCATCGTCAACACCGACCACGGATTCATGCTCGGCGAGCACGACTGGTGGGGCAAGTGCGTCATGCCGTTCTGGAACGAGATCGCCCACACGCCGCTGTTCATCTGGGACCCCCGCTGCGCCCGGGCCGGGGTCCAGTGCGACGCGCTCGTCCAGACCATCGACATGCCGGCGACGCTGCTGGGTTTCTTCGGCAAGGACAGACCGGCCGACATGCGGGGCGCGGACCTAGCCGAGACCATCGCCGCCGACAAGCCCGTCCGCCGGGCCGGACTCTTCGGCCTGCACGGCGCGCACGTGAACGTGACCGATGGCCGGTACGTGTACATGCGGGCCCCCTCGCCCGAGAACACCCCGCTGTACAACTACACGCACATGCCCTGCCACATGGCCAGGATGTTCGGCGTGGAGGAACTTCAGGACATCCAACTCGCCGAGCCGTTCAAGTTCACCAAGGGCTGTCGCACGATGAAGATCGCCTCGACCTCCAGGGTGAAAGCGGCCAGTTTTGGCACGATGCTTTACGACCTCCAGGCCGACCCCGCCCAGCAGAACCCGATCCACGACGAAGCCGTCGAAAAGATGATGATCGACCACCTCGTCCGTGAGATGAAGGACAATGACAGCCCCGAGGAACAGTTCCAACGGCTCGGCTTACAAGGATGACAGGCAATGTCCAATGCTCAATGTTCAATGCTCAATACCATGAATGAAGAATGTCGGCAGTGTCGGGTATCCGGCAGGGCATTTGACATTTGTCATTCACGTTATTGAACATTGAGCATTGCATTGAACATTGAGCATTGAACATTGAACATTGAACATTAACCCTGGAAGGGTTCAGCCATGCGAGTAGCACTGATAGGCCCGCCGCAGTCGGGCAAGAGCGTACTTTTCGCCGCGGTTGCCGAGGCGGGCGGCAGCCACGTGGACATTTCCCGGGCCGACCAGCCTCACCTGGCCGTGGTGAAGGTTCCCGACGAGCGGCTGGACTGGCTGGTCAAGCTGCACAACCCCGAGAAGACCACCCCCGCTGAGCTGGAGTTCCTGGACCTGCCGGGCTTCGACCTGTCCGACGAGGCGGGCCGCAAGCGGGCCCGCTCGCACTGGATGGCCATGGAGCAGGCGAACATGCTCGCCTTCGTGGTGGCGGGTTTTTCCAACCAGGTCGTGCCGGCGTATCGAAACAAAGTGGACCCCGCCCGCGACGTTGAGGAGCTCAAGCAGGAAATGCTCTTCGCCGACCTCGAACGGGTCTCGGCGCGGATAGGCAAGATCGAGGTGGCCATGAAGAAACCCACGTCCCGCCGCGACGAGCACGCCCGCGAGCTGGAGTTGATGACGCGCCTCCGCGAGACGCTCGAAAACGAGCAGCCCATTTCCGAGGCCATCCACACCGAAAGCGAGAGCAAGCTCGTCCGCAGCTTCCAGTTCCTCACGCTCAAGCCCACGATGGTGGTGCTCAACTGTGGCGAGGACCAGGCCGCCGAGGCCGGGGCGGGCGAACTGGCCGGTCTGGGGTGCATGCAGCTCTCGGCCAAGATCGAGGAAGAACTCGCCGAGCTTGCCCCCGCCGAGCGGGGCGAGTTCCTCAAAGACCTAGGGCTGACCGAAGGCGCCCGCGACCGGCTCATCCGCGCGTGCTACCTGCGGCTCAACCTGGTGAGCTTCCTAACCGACGGACCCGACGAGTGTCGCGCCTGGACGGTCCCGGCGGGGACCACGGCCGTCGCGGCAGCCGAGGAAATCCACTCCGACATCGCCCGGGGATTCATCCGCGCCGAGACGGTCGCCTTTGCGGACCTCCAGGCGACCGGGGATCACAAGAAGGCCAAGGCGGCTGGGAAAATCCGCCTGGAAGGCAAGGAATACGTCGTCAAGGATGGCGACGTGATCTACTTCAGGTTCAACGTGTAGGTGAGTCTTCGACAATTGACCGGCAAGACTCCAACCCGTAGGAACGTGCATGGAAACCAATCGGGCGGCTCTTGCGCCGCGCCGAACGAGCCGGGCAAGGAAGGCGAGCGAGGCATATCCCCTGCCGATATGTCGAGTGAGCCTGACGAAGCGCGGCGAAGTTCGCCGCCAGCAAGAGCCCGCGAGGGTTTTCATGCACGTTCCAGGCCGAGATTGCGGTGGTGGCAGTGGCTCTGCCGAGCCGCGGTCGTCCTGACCCTGCTCGTGGCGGGCGCCTATGCGACATTCCCGATGTGGGCGCCCACGGGCTGGCTTGGCCGGGAAATATGCCGCCGGCTGGCCAAGCAGGCGGGCTGCGACGTGCGGATCGGGCAGCTCAAGCTGAGCTGGTCGCGCGGAGTGGAGATCCGCGATCTGGAGATCGACCCGCCTGGCGGCGGCACAACCCCGCTGGCGAGTGCCCGCGTCATCCGCGCGGAACTCGCGCCTATTCGCCTGCTGATGCACAACGACCTTGGCTGCGTCGAGCTGATCGAGCCGTCGATCGATGCCGTCATCGACCCCAACGGCCAGACCAACCTCGGGCCGCTCATGCGCCTGCGGGGCGAGGCGACGCCGTCGGGCCTGCACGTCGAGCGAGCCGTCGTGAACCTGCACCTGCCCGGCGAGCCCAACGCGATTCCGCTGCGCGTGGCCGCTATGGAAGTCGACTGCCGCGGCGGAGGCCAGGTGACACTGGCCGCCGCACTGGGCCAGGACACGAACGCGCCTGACGCCACGATGAGCCTGGCGGCCGAGGCGGCCCCGGGGGGCGGAGCGTCCGCCTCGCTGACGTTCTCCAACCTGGACCTCGCCAGGCTGCCGCTGGCCAAACTGGCCCACCTGCCCCTGCGCAAACTCGCCGGCCGGGCCGACGGGACGCTGGACCTGCGAATCAGTCGGCAGGGAGTGGTCGACGGACTGGGCTGGCGGCTGCGCGTACGCGGGCTGGACGCCCAGCCTGACGCCAACGTGCAGTTGCCGATCATCGACGAGGCGCTGCTGGACGTCTGGGCCACTTACGACCAGATTACCAGGGCCCTTCGCGTTCAGACCGCCCGAATCCGCCTGCCCGGCGTGGCGGACCTTCAGGTCCATGCCGACGTTGGCACAGCCCTGCTGGAGGGGCACTGGGAGGCGATCGAGTCGCTCGACATAAGCGGGCAAATCCAGCCGGCCGAACTGGCGACGATGCTCACCGGGCGGCGAAACCTGCCCGGAAACCTGACGGTGCTGGGGCCCGTGAACATCACCGTACAGGCCCGCAAGCGGAACAAGCTGCGTCTGCGCATGAGCGCCGACGCAACCGGCGCCGAGATCCGCCGCGGGCAGCTTGTCCTGAAGCCCGCCGGGCGCAAGTGGGACATGGGCCTTGCAGGCGACCTGGACCACCGCACTACCGGCTTCGACGTGGACGAGAGTTGGCTTCAGATAGCCTCCAACCGCTTCACGGGCTACGGCGCGCTGGTCAGCCTGCGGCAACTTGCCGGGCAACTGGCCGACCCAAACCGCGGCGAGATCGGCCAGACCATCGTGTCGGCCCTGGCAAGGCTCGACTGGCGGGGCGAGTGGCAAATCCTCGACATGCCGGCCTTGCTGGACCTGGCCGCCCCGGCCGACATACCGGCCGAACTTGCCAAAATGCGGATTGAGGGTCCGCTGACCGGGCGATGGTTCATCCACCACGGCCCAGCCACGCAGATTCACGCCAGTTTCCACGCCGGCGACGAGGCGAGCCTGGCGCTGCCGGGAAGGTTCGCCCAGCCCAGCGGGGTGCCGCTGGACCTGAACCTCGGCGTGACAATCGACCCCAACAGCAACAACCTGAGCGACCTGACGGTCGATCTTGTGGCCGGCCCTGCCAGGCTGGTAATCGAGGGGATCGAGCTTGTGCTGCCGCCAGTCGGCGCCGACTCTCCGGTGCGGATCGGCGGACGTTTTACCGCCGAGCAGATCGAGGACCTTCTGGCATGCGTGCCCGGCACGGACGCTCTGCGTCGCAGCCTGGCGGGTACAGCCACGGGGCGAGTGTCGATCGAGGCCGACGGGAAACTTCGCAAGTTCGACCTCTCGGCCGACCTCAAGGACACTCGCATCGGCCTGGCCCCGTGGTTCGGCAAGAAGGCCGGGCAAGAAGGTCAGTTGACGGTCGAGTTGCTCCCGCGTGACGGCCAGCCCGCGCCGGATGCGATGATCGGCGTCTCCAACACAACCCGCCAGGCAGCAAACTTGGCCGGGCACTGGGTCAGCCCGCAGGCGGACCTTACCTTCAAGTGCCGTTACACCGCCGCCGACGCCAACGCCATGGTTCCAATCCCGGCCGATGGAAACACGGTGACCGTGTCCGTGGAAGCCCGCGTCAAGGACGCCTCGCAAATCGACAGCTACTGCCCCGCGCTGGCCGAACTGCTGGCGGGCAGAGCCCTGGGCGGAACGATGAGCCTGACCGCGGACGCCCGGTTCGACGGGACAAATCTCGCGATCCAGGCCACGTGCGACGCATCGGACCTGTCGCTGGCATCACCGACCACCGCGGCCATCCGACGCAACAAGCCTTCCGGCACGCCGCTGCGAATTAGCATCGAGGCCGACGGCAGCACAACGGGCGGGCAACTGTGCGCCGCAATCCGGCGGCTCGACATCGACTATGCCGCCAGTCGGGCGAGCCTGAGCGGATGGGCGGTCTGGCCTGGCGGGATACCGTGGCGCCCGGCGGGCAGCAAACCCGAGGGCAATGACGACCACAAGCGCAACTGGAAGGAACTGGCCAAGGCATTCCTGCCGGAACGGTTCGACCTCGACGCCAACGCCGCAGCGGTCCTCGATGGCGGCCTGCGCACGCTGGCGCCGGAGTTCGACTCGCTACTGACGCAATACGGCATCACCGGCCGATGCAGGCTCGACCTGTCCGCCGGCGGCGACGCCAACGCCATGCGAACGACAGCCTCGCTGGACGCGGCTGGGCTGAACGTCGAGTTCATCGCGCCTGCTTCGCCTGGCGGGAGCAAGCCCGGCAGCCTGGCGGCCTGGTTTGCCGCCATCGGCCAAGTACGAAAACGCGCCGGCACGCCAGCCCAAGTGGCACTGGACCTCTCGTGCCCCAGGGACCTCTCGAAACTCCGCGTACACAACCTTCTTGCTCGCACCGCTGGGGTACAACTGCTCGCCGGCGGAACGATCACCCCGCCGCCGGGCGCCAACGCCCCCGCCGGCACGAGGCCCAAGCTGGACCTCCACGCGTCGCTGTCCACGCCGCGGGCCGAGATGCTCCAGAAGCTTCTGCCGGTCCTGCGGAGCTACGGGCTCTCCGGCGGAGTGCTGCTGGATGTATCCTCGGCCGACCTCGCAGCAGGAAGAGTAGATCGCGCCATAATCCAGTTCGACAAGCTCCAGGCCCGCATTGAGGGCAAGGACGTCTTCGCCGACGGCGACTGCATTTTCGACGGCCTCGACGTTCCGGCCGAATCTGCTGCCGCTACCACAGCCGGGCCAACTACCGCGACAACTTCTGCTGCCGACGAATCGCCCAGGCCTCGCTGGCTGCCGGATATCGCCCGCCTGCGATTCCAGGGCATGGAGTTCCGCGTCGGCAAAACCCACGGCTGGGTCGTCGCCGACATATCCAACTTCCCCGCCGCACCGAAAGGCTCGGCCCACGTGCTGGCCGAGCGGCTGGACGTCCAGGAGCTTGCGGCCTGGATTGAGGATCCCAACGCCCCGAAATCCGACCCCGCCAAGCCGTGGAAACTCACCGTTGCCCAGCACCGCCGCGTCGGCGCCGACACCCGGCGACTGGCTTCGCTGATGGCGACGTACCTTGCCAAGGCCGAACTGGCAGTCAGAGTCAGCGCCGATTCGTTCCGCACTTTCGACAAGTCGGTCATGCTGCCCTACGAGGTCAAGCATGTGGCGCTCTCGGCCACGGTGGACAAGGGGCTCTTCAATCTCTCCTACTGTGCCGGGCTCAACGGGGGGCTGCTCCACGACACCGCAACCGGCAACCTGGCGGACCCCAACTCCGCCGTCCAGTGCCAGAGCGTCGTCGAAGGCGTCCTGGCCGAGGACAACATCAAGCCGCAACTGGCCAAGTTCTTCCCGAACAACACCATACTCGGCACGTTCAGCAAGCGCGAAAAATCCGCCGCCCCGCTGATCGACCTGCTGGGGACAAACCTTGACGCGCGCTGGCCAATCATCCGCGTCGGCGAGAACAAGAGCGTCGCCGTCGAGGGCTTCACCCAGGGCCGGGCCGCGCCCGAGTTCGTCGCCAGGATATTCCCGGGCCTCAACCTGGCCAAGTACAATTACAACAAGATGACCGCCTTCGCCGAAATGCGCCCGGACGGGACGGTCTACAACGACATGGTCTACGACGGAAAGACCTACGACCTGTTCATGGAGGGCACGACCGACGCAAACGGCATCGCCAAGTACGAGATCGGCCTGATCCTGCTGGGCACGCCCCAGTCCGCCGAGTGGAACCATACGTACCGCCAGGGCCGCATCCCCCTGCTGAACTTCCAGGCGCGAATCGAGGGCGGCAAGATGAACGACGTGCAGGTCTCCTACCTCTGGCCCAACGAGGCACTGTTTACAATCTTCCTGAAGAACAACATTTTCTACCGTATCTGGCTGGCCAACGGTAACAATAAGAACTGACCCAACGATTATGCCCGAAACCGAAAACCAGACATCCGTCGCCACGAAGGCAGCCCACATGCACTCCCGCTGGCTTATGCGGACCGACCGCCTGGGCCGGGCCTGGACCTGCCTGGCACTGTGCATGGGCGGCTACGCGGGCGCGTGCGCTTTCTGGCGTTACCTCGCGAGCGGGCAGTGGGTCAACTTCCGGCCGGGCGTCTTCTACCTCGACCTGACCGTACCCCTGGGGGAAATCTTCCGCCATCCGCTGGACGTGCTGACGTACCCCTGGATGATCCTCGTGCTGGGCCTGGGGCTGGGGCTACTGGTGCTCGTGCCGCTGATCCTGGCCGTGCTGTACCGCCCGGCGGTCGCCACGCCGCTGATACTTTCGCTGATGCTGCTTGGGCACATGCCGGTGCTGGCACTGGCTGTCGGCGTCGGCTGCGCCCTGGCCGGGCGGGCGAAGTTCCGCCAGGAAACGCCCTACCTGGCGCTGGCGCTGGGCCTGCTTCCGACGGCTGGGTATTTCGCCCTGTCGGCCATGGCAAGCATGGACGCCGCTGTCGTGCTGCCGCTCCAGCGATGGGTGCTGTACGCGCCGCTTCTGATCGCCTTCATCTCGACGGCGGCGCTGGCGGCGCTGCTGCTGGGACTGGCCAGGCTCGCCCGATACCGCAGCGTAGCGGTCCTGCCGCTGCTGATAGCCATCCTCGCCGGTCCGGCCGTGCTGTTCTACCTGGAGATCGGCGCCGACGAACTGAACTACGCCGTCATCGTCAACCAGTTGCAACCCAGCGGGTCGATCTTCGACGACGAGGCCCTCAAACCCTGGAGCCGGCGCCACGACGCCGAGGGACTCAGCCAACAGGCCCTCGCCGAGCGCGTCTGGGAGGACCTTCGCGCACGGCGCGACGTGCTGGCCGATAGCTGCCGGCACTTCCTGAGGCGCCACACCGCAAGCCAGCGAAGGCCCGCCATACTCTGGCTGCGGGCACAGGCAATCAGCCTCCAGCTCGACGAGGTGGCCCTGGCCGGAGGGCTTATAAAGTGCTCGCCCACCTTCGCCCTGCCGGAGTCGGCCGAGGCGTGGCAAGAACTGCTCAAGACCTGCCCAGCAAGCCCCCAGGCCGCCCTGGCCGAGCGGGAACTGGCCGAGCTGGCGCTGCGGCTGATCGCCCACGGCCAAGACCCCAACACACAGGCCCGCATCGCCGATGAGCACCTCCACCGCGCCGCCGAGGCGCTCAAGGGCATAGTCAGTTCCGATAGCGGCCAGGCCGCCATCGACAAGCGTGCCCGGCGGGAAATGTTCTTCCAGCCGGCGGAAGTGCCAAGCCGAGACTACTACCGAGGCGCCCTCGAGGCCGTTGAGCAACTCGCCTGGCTGATGCGCCGCAACGGCGTGCTGAACGACCCCAACGCCGCCGAGGCGCTCGGCGCCTACGTGGACATCAACCCCAAGCTGCCGGACTACGCCCACCGGATTGGCCAATTGCTCAGCGACCCCGCCAAA
>Ga0265595_1002667_pt1 | contig 11798 bp, 17 predicted proteins | sample saktaG_15_FD_190148 | JGI IMG/M metagenome (GOLD analysis project Ga0265595, IMG submission 190148) | Saline water microbial communities from Sakinaw Lake, British Columbia, Canada - sak_2013_06_06_50m | ecosystem: Environmental > Aquatic > Non-marine Saline and Alkaline > Saline ... | reverse complement strand
AGACCGTTAGCTCTAGCCAGATTGCAGATAGCTTGCAGCAGATGGGTCTTTCCAGTTCCTGATCCGCCGTAAAGATAGAGTGGATTGGATTCTTGGTTATACTGTTTTCCCACTTCATGAGCCATTTCAAAGGCAAAACGATTGCAATTTCCTACGACGAAAGTCTCAAAAGTATGCCTGGTTGGTAGTTCCAACTGTTTGGGTATAACCTGCTGTTTTTTCGTTTCAAGGACAAGCTCATTTCCGGCAATTACAATCTGCACTTCTAGGTCATCTCGGCCAGTAATATTGCCAAGAGTTCGCTTGATGAGAGAAAAAAGTCTTGTTCGTAGCCAGTCGGCAATAAACTCGTTTGGTGCACTGATGAGGAACTTCCCATCTTGGTAGTATATGCCTTTTGTATCGCTTAGCCAGGTATCAAAGTTGGGTTTATTAACTAACAGCTGCAATTCACCTAAGGCAGTTTCCCAGATGCTTTCAACTGGATTACTCATGGCAACCTCCTTTCACAATATTATTTGTCTTATCAAAGCAACGGTTGATCTTTCAGAATTTCAACCACTATTTACTTGTCAAAGATCAATCATATAATACCAACTATTCAGTTTTTGTCAATTTACGGTTGTTGACAAGATATTTCTTTGTTAGAATTATTTAATATGAATTGGAAAAGATTAGAAGTATTTCTGGAGTTTTTGATTTTCGGGATAATTGTCGGCGTGACAGAGGATTTGATTGCCGTAAAAATCGTCACTAACCAGCCGATAACCTGGCATGTGGTTGGCATTATAGTGCTTATTGCCATTCCTTTTGCCTTGGTCGGAGAGGTTTTAGTTGACAGGATAGATTTCGTTGAGATCTTTAAGAAGCACTTTGGCGAAAAAGAAGATAAAGATTAGCTTGTTTATTTTAAAGCGTGATATAATTAAAGAAAGGAAAGGAGGTGTTCAATAATGTTCGTTACTGTTCTTAATCTTGTACCTTCTGAACATGAAAAGGCTCATCTGATAATGAAGCTTGAAGAGGCAATTGGTTCAGTAATAGCTGAAGCCATCCAAGCAGTAGCTAGAAATGAGGAGGAAATCACATACATCTTCCTTGGAAATTCTTCTCCAAGAGCCAAACGTGACAGGGTACTTATTAGAGTAGAGGGGATTCCAAAGGGTTTGGAGATACAAGCTAATCTAGGGGAGGCAATTGAAGGCGCTTTCAAGACTGTTTTCAGAGAACGTCTCCCATTACCCGGGCAACGAGAAGTGAAAGCGCTTGTTTACAAGCCAGAAGCATGTTTCAGCTGACTAGAAAGGTGACAAGAACGGGTAGCAAAAGAGCTTCAGCAATATAGCGCTGGAGCTTTTTTCTTGGTAGAATATTAGTATATGAAACAAACTAAAATAATAATCTTTTTAATAATTATTCTGTCTTTTGCCGTTGCTTTTTATTTTTATCCCCAAATGCCGGAAATATCAGCTTCGCACTGGAATGAGAAAGGACAGGTTGACGGATATATTTCAAAGTTCTGGGCCTCATTTTTAATGCCGATTATTTCTTTGTTGGTTGCTTTGCTTTTTCTTTTAATTCCCAAGATAGATCCTTTTAAGGAAAACATTAAAAAGTTCAGAGGATACTTCGAAGGATTCATTATCATTCTATTATTGTTTCTGTTATATATTTATCTGCTTACTATTTTCTGGAATTTGGGATTTAAGTTCAGTATGAATTATTTCATGATTCCGCCTTTAGCCATTCTTTTATATTATGCGGGTATATTGGTGGAAAAAGCCAAAAGAAACTGGTTTATCGGTATCAGGACTCCTTGGACATTGACTAGTGAGCAGGTTTGGGACAAGACGCACAAAATAGGGGGCAGGCTTTTTAAGGGTTCAGCAGTTATCGCTTTGCTGGGCATGCTCTTTATTGAATATGCTTTTTATTTTGTCATGATACCGGTTATTGTCTTGGTAGTTTTTGCCTTTTTCTATTCTTATTTTGAGTACCAAAAGGAGATAGCAAAAAATAATAATATAAAGTAAAATATATACATATGAAAAAAATCTTAATCTTTATTCTAATCTTAATCGTTTTGGGTCTGGTTTATTATTTTATCTTTTTCCAAAAAGGAACAGAGCAGGAAACCAGTTCAGAGCAAACAGCGCCGGAACAAACGGAAACGCCAGGACAAACAGGTTCTGTTGGCCTGGCTAATCCAGCCTCAGTCTATTGTGAAGAAAATGGCGGAGATCTAGTAATTAAAACATTTGAAAGCGGCCAGAGGGGATTCTGCTTATTTCCCGATGATTCCCAGTGCGAGGAATGGGATTTCTTCAGGGGAGATTGCTCAGAGGGCCAGCTGAAAATAGAGGTTTTAAAGGAAGGAACAGGTATTTTAGCCGACAACAATAATACAGTTACTGTTCATTATACAGGCTATCTGGAAGACGGAACCAAGTTTGATTCAAGTCTAGACAGGGGAGAGCCTTTTTCCTTTGTTTCGGGAACAGGCCTAGTTATTCAGGGTTGGGAACAAGGAGTTTTGGGAATGCAAGTTGGAGAAAAAAGAAAACTGACAATTACGCCTGAATTAGCTTATGGCGCAGCTGGCGCAGGAGGAGTTATTCCGCCAAATGCCACTTTAATATTCGAAGTTGAGCTTCTGGAAATTCAATAAAATAATGAAGAGAAATATCTTTTTAGCCATCATTTCAATTTTAATAGCCCAGCTAGCGGGAGCTGTCGGTTCAATTTTTACCACTGCCAGTATTCAAAACTGGTATGTTTTTCTTGAAAAGCCTTTCTTTGCTCCTCCAAACTGGCTTTTTGCTCCTGCCTGGATTACCCTTTATACTTTAATGGGCATAGCTGCTTTTTTGGCTTGGCAGAAAACAGAAAACTTAAAGCTTAGGAATTGCGCTTTAAACCTTTATGGAGTTCATCTTATATTGAATGCCCTTTGGTCAGTTATTTTTTTTGGTATGAGGAATCCGGGACTGGCTTTCATTGAGATTGTTGTTTTATGGATTTTCATATTGGTAATTACCGTAAAGTTTTTCAGGATTCGCAAGGTAGCTGGTTTTCTTTTCATTCCTTATCTTTTGTGGGTTAGTTTTGCTTCGGTTTTAAATCTTTCTATTTGGCTGCTCAATTAATTCTATGACAAAATATTTAACCCTAGACGGCCTGGCAAAGTTGAAAAAAGAATTGGAATATTTGGAAAAGGAGAAAAGAAAAGAAGTTGCAGAAAGATTAAGACAGGCTGTTTCTCAGGGAGATTTAAGCGAGAATGCCGGTTATGACGCAGCCAGGGATGAACAGGAGTTTGTTGAAAGAAGAATTAAAGAATTAAAAGAGACAATCGTCCAGGTAAAGATTATCGGAAAAGAAAAAAGCAATAAGGTACAGATAGGCTCTTTCGTTTCCTTGAAGTCAAAAGAAGGAAAAGAAGAATTCCAGATTGTCGGGTCAGAAGAAGCTGATATCTTGAATAAAAGGATTTCTTTTTTGTCTCCATTGGGAGAAGCGATATTAAACAAGCAGGAAGGGGAGACGGTTAAAATTAACACTCCCGGAGGAGAAAAAGAATACAAAGTTGTTAAAATAAAATGATGGTAAATTATGGATAACAAACCAATAAAATTATCTCCCAGCTCTTTGAATCTGTATTTGGAATGTCCTTGCTGTTTTTGGCTGGATAAGAAAATGGGCATTAGAAGGCCCCAGCCTTATCCTTATGCTTTGAATGCAGCTGTTGATTTGCTTTTGAAAGAAGAGTTTGACAGCTACCGGAAAAAGGGGGAACAGCATCCTTTGCTTGTGGCCCACAATATTCCGGCAAAACTTTTTTCAAACCAGGAGCTTTTGAACCAATGGAGGAATAATTTCAGCGGAATCAGATATTTCGACGAAGAATTAGAAGCAACGATGTTCGGCGCGGTTGACGATATTTTGGAATTTCCCGACGGTAAACTGGCTGTTTTAGATTATAAATCAACCGGCAGTACTGTAGCTAAGGTGTATGACCGCTTCCAAATACAAATGGATGTATATACTTATCTTTTGGAGAAAAACGGATTCCCGACAACCAGGAAAGGGTATTTGGCTTTTTATATAGTTGATAAAAATAACGGTTTCAACGACAGATTGCCTTTCAGAAAGGAAATCCAGGAAATAGATACAGATCCTTCTGACATTCCCCAATTATTCAAGGAAGCAGTAGCTGTTTTAAAAAGAGAGGCGCCGCCTCCTCACAGCCAGGACTGCCAATACGGAGAATGGCTTCAGAAGGCAAAGAATTTTTAAAACATGAACAATATTTTTATACTTTTAATCATTGTTTTAATTGCTTTTGTCGGTTATCTTATAATCCAGAAAGTTGCTCCAGAAGGAATACATTTTGGTGAGCAAGCTACTTTGATAAAAGAAGAAACAGCTACTAGCACTCTAATAGAGGAACCTCAGGCAACAACAAGCGTTAAGGTGTTTTTTGGCAATTCAAAGTTAAACGCTGAAGCTGACTGCAGTAAGGTTTTTCCGACAGAAAGAGTGATTATTCAAACTGAGGGCATTGCCAGAGCAGCTCTGGAAGAACTTTTAAAAGGACTGACAATGCAAGAAGAACAAGGAGAGTTTTTTAGTAATATTAATTCAGGAGTTAAAATACAAAGTTTAACGATTGAGAATGGAATAGCTAAGGTTGATTTTGACCAACAGCTGGAATTCCAAGTTGGCGGTTCCTGCCGGGTGACTGCCATCAGGGCTGAAATAACAGAAACTTTGAAGCAATTTGAAACGGTTGATAATGTCATAATTTCCGTAGATGGCAGAACAGAGGATATATTACAGCCATAGGGCTTGACTTTTTTTATAAAATAGAATAATATAAACAATAATCAAATAAAATAAGGAGGTATAACCTTGACTTAGTTCATTTTTGTTCTTTCCGAAAAAGAATAAAGGGGGTCTAATGGAAACCGCAGTACTATCATTTAACACACAATTTCTGAATCGTATTGTAGAAGAGCAAACAAGAGTTGCTCAGCAAATCAATAACCTACAATTTGCGATTGATGAAGCTAGAGCAGGTCGGGATAACTTTTCAAAGAGCTCTATTGGCTTTGGGACGGCGGGTAATGAGATTATGGATCTCACCCAACACATGATAATGCTTCAACCAAGCCTAGATATGCTTTCCTCAAGAAAGGATGTCCTAGAAAAGGGAGAATTTACATATAAGTGCGAGCTGTGTGGGGGGAATTTGGACATGCAGGAACTTCTTGAAGTCCCGACCATACGATTCTGTGCTACTTGTAGATCAGTCCAAAAACGATAGTTCCCCTTAATTTTCCAAATCTAAAATTGAATAAGTCTCCTTATTATGAGCTGGTGCATTAGTGCCAGCTCTCTTTCTTTTTGTGCTATTGACTTGACTTTTATAAATATTATTGGTATAATTTAGCTAGTTAAATCCTAAGAAAGGAGGTTAAAAAATGAATTTCAGCGAATTGAAAACAGTTCAATTCGGGGAGACAGATGGCAAAGAAGTTTATGTGCCAATTTTAAGCAATGATGGCGACCTTCAACGAGTTTTTGCATATCCCTGTAGTCCGGAAAGGGGTCCGGCTCCAAATAGGTATAGGGAAGTGCATCGAGAACCTCTTTTAAGAGAAGCGACACCAGTTGAAAAGAAGAAGGCATATGACAACGCTTATGCTTTCTGGATAAAACATAAACATCTGCTTCTGCCCGAAGAGGCACGGTGAATTCCATAATTCCTAAACCGTGTCTTTTCTTTTTATGTATGGTAAAATATTAAAAGGTCGTGAATAATTGTTAATTTTTTAAAACATATGTGCAATTTACATTCAGGAGTCAGAGCTATATTAGCTTTATTAGTAGGTATTTTATTAATCGTTCTCATAGCTTACTTTGCGATTGATGTAAAGAATAAAATACAGACAACAGAGAATACAATCACTATTTCTGAAACAGGAACAGTATATACTAAACCTGATTTAGCTGTTACTTCTTTCTCTGTGATAACAGAGGAAAAGACAGTAGCTAAAGCAATGGAAGATAATACGAAGAAAATGAATGATGTTATTTCTTTCATTAAAGAACAGGGAGTAGAAGATAAAGATTTAAAAACAACTGCTTTTAGTATTTCGCCTCGTTACGAATGGTATGACAGCGATAATTATTCTGGTAGAAGGGTTTTAGTTGGTTATGAAATACGCCAAACACTGGAAGTCAAACTAAGGGATTTGGATAAGATAGGCGTTATTATTGAAGGCGGTACTTCTGTCGGCGCTAATGAAGTCAGCGATCTGCAATTTACCGTTGATAAACAAGATGAACTGAAAAAACAGGCTAGAGATGAGGCAATTACCAAGGCTAAAGCTAAGGCTGAAGAATTAGCTAAACAACTAGGAGTTAAACTGGTCAGAATCAGTAATTTTTCAGAAAGCACAGCTATTCCTTACTACGCTACTATAAAAGAATCTGCTTTAGGAATAGGGGGAGGAGGTGTCGCGCCAGCTACACCGCAGGTTGAAACAGGGGAGAATAAAATAGAAGTGCAGGTTTCCATTACCTATGAAATTAATTAGTAACGATAGGGAGAAGATCTTTTGGACGCAGCATTCGAAAAATAAATTAAGGCAGTACCGGTTTTCAGAGAAAAGAGTTTTGAGTATTTTTCGCAAGCCAAACAGGATAGAAGAGGGAATAGCTCCAGATACCATTGCTGCTATGCAGATAACGGGTACCAAGAAGCATCCGAGCGAGGCTTGGACAATGTATGTCATATTGAAGAGGCCAAAGGGCATTAAAATAATTTCTGCCTGGCGTTATCCCGGAAGAACGCCAGCTGATAAAAGGCCGATAATTCCGGAAGACACTTTAAAAGAATTAAGCTCAATTATATGAATTACGCAAAAATATTCGGCTGGATTTTATTAATTACAGGTTTGGCTGTTATCGTCTGGACTTTGGTGTATTCATACAATATCTTTACTGTTAAAGCCGAGGTGCCAGAACTCTTTGAAACACAATCAGGAACCGCTTTGCAAATGTTAGGTGGCTTAGACATACAAGCTCAGATTCAGGAAATGATCAACCAACAGTTGCAAAATACTTTGCCTGCTGGGTTTATAGCCAGGATTATGAATTTAGCTGCCTGGTCAATATTGGCTTTTATTTTGATTTTCGGCGGAGGCCAGATTTCAAGCTTGGGCATAAAACTGATTAAAAAAGAATAAAAAATGGAAGGTGTTAACGTTCACATAAGGCAAAATATTGTCATTCAATGGCTTTGTTGGCATTTTTTTGACGTTCCCAAAGGCATTTTAAGAGCCTGGAGGAATTTCCTTTTTTTTAATTTCAATTATTTTTCAGTTGTTTTACTGTTAAAGACATTCTTTTCGCCTTGGAGAAGGTACAGCTGGTCTTATGGCAGAGGATTTAATATTCAAAGATACATTGAGGTTTTTCTTTCTAATCTGCTTTCCCGTGCCTTAGGAGCGATTGTCAGAAGCTTTTTAGTAGTTTTCGGTTTAATAACGGAAATATTTATTATTGGCCTTGGTTTGATTGTTTTTTTGGGCTGGCTTATTTTGCCTGCTCTTTTGATTTTCGGATTAGCTTTCGGCATTAAAGTTATATTTTAAAAAATGGAAGAATTCAATTTTAATTTAAAGAAAACGGCAATTTACCGGGCGATAAAATGGGCCAGAAATCCTATTTTCAAATTGGCCAGTATTTTTGGCAAACTGTTTTTGGTTGCTTTTATTATTCTTTTTCCTCTTTTTCTTTATGGTTTTTTGACTGATAACTGGAGCATAAAAAGCCAGTCTTTGACTTTAGGATTTTCAACAATTTCTCTCAGTTTATTTTTAATCTGCCGTATACTGGTATCTTTTTTAAATTCAAAAGTTAAAAATCCTTCTCTTTCAAAGCGTGAAAGTTCGGAGGGATATAATCTGGCTGATTTTTTAAGTTTTGAAGCAGCCAGAGTTGTTTTAGATTCCATTAATTTCGCCAGGAGAAAGAAGTTTGCTGAGATTAATTCAACCTTGCTTTTCTATTTTCTGCTTTTTGGCAATCGAGAAGCAAATTTCATATTCTTGAGAGCGCTTTTGAGTATAAAACAGATAAAGAATTATCTTAAGAATGTTATTTCCGAACAATCCGGCAAAGGATCTTCAAAACCTGACTTTTCTGAAGATTTTAAAGCAACCATTGTTAAAGCTTTGAAAGTAGCTCAAAAGAAAGGCCATATTAATATTGAAACAGGCGACCTGATGATCGCTTTGGCTGAATACGATCCTGTTTTTAAAAATATCTTAATCGATAATAATCTAAAGGTTCATGATATCGAGAATTTGGCCTGGTGGTTGGAGAACCTGCAGACAAAGATAAAAGAGTCAAAAAGGTTCTGGGAGTGGAAGAATTTGGTTAAAAAAGGCTCTATGGCAAAGCAGTGGACGTCAGGATATACGATAACCTTGGACCGTTTTTCGATTGATTTATCGGAAATGATGAGAAGGAGGGGATTTCCAGAAACCATCGGCCATAAGAAGGAGGTTGCTGCCATGGAAAGAATATTGGCTCGTTGGGAAATGAACAATGTTTTGATAGTCGGAGAATCGGGTTCGGGCAGAAAAAGCATGATTTATGAAATGGCCAAGAGAAGCGCTTTTGCAGAAAGCATGGGGGAAGTTAACTACAAAAGGTTTGTTCAGCTGGATTTGAACAGCCTTTTAGCTCAAGTGCAGTCTTCAGAAGAAGTGGGAGCGACACTAGACAATATTTTCAGAGAAGTGATTGAGGCTGGCAATGTTATTTTGATTATTGACGATTTTCATAATTTTGTTGGAGGGGTTTCTAAGCCCGGAGTGGTAGATATTTCAGGCGTACTCTCTTCTTACTTGGTCCATCCCGCTTTCCAGATTATAGCGATTACCACTTTTGAAGGATTGCATAAAAACATTGAACAGAACGCTTCTGTTTTATCTTTATTCGAAAAGGTGGAGGTTTCCGAAGTATCCGAAGAAGAAACCTTGATGCTTTTGGAAGACTTAGCTTTGCTATTGGAATTCAAAAGCAATAAATTCGTTTCTTATCCGGCCCTCAGAGATATTATTGTTTACTGTTCAAAGTATTTGCCAGCCAATCCTTTCCCGGAAAAAGCAATGGAATTGTTGGATGAGGCGATAGTCCATCTCAGCCAGACAAAAGATAAAATACTTTTGCCAAAGCACGTAGCAGCCATTGTTTTTGAAAAAACCCAGATTCCGGTAGGCGAAATAGAAAAAGAAGAAAAGCAGATTCTTCTCAATTTGGAAGGTCTGATTCATCAGAGAATCATTAATCAGGAAGAAGCGGTTAAAGAAGTTTCTACTGCTTTAAGAAGAGCCAGGTCAGAAATCAGCACCAGGTCAGGGCCAATGGGCACATTTCTGTTTTTTGGACCGACAGGCGTCGGCAAAACAGAAACTTCCAAAGTTTTAGCTGAAATTTACTTCGGGTCAGAGGAGAAAATGATCAGGCTTGATATGTCAGAGTTCCAGAGCGTTACAGATATTCCCAGATTAATCGGTTCAGCCGGCCAAGAAGGATTATTAACCACTAAAATAAGAGAAAGGCCTTTTTCCCTGATACTGCTCGATGAAATAGAAAAAGCCCATCCCAATGTTCTGAATCTATTTTTGCAGGTGCTGGACGAGGGACATTTAACAGACGGACTGGGTAGAAAAGTTGATTTTAAGAACTCAATCATCATTGCCACTTCCAATGCCGGCTACCAGATAATATTAAAAGCATTGCAGGAAAAGATGGACTGGCAGACAGTAAAGCAAAAAATTCTTGATTATCTTTTTGGCGAAGGCCAGTTTCGTCCTGAGTTTATCAATCGTTTTGATGCAGTAGTTGTTTTCAAGCCCTTATCCAAGGAAAACCTTTTGGACATTGCTGATTTGATGTTGAAGAAACTGCAGAAAAATCTGAAAGTAAAAGAAATTGAATTTGTCATTACTGGGCTCCTTAAAGAAAAGCTAATTGAATTGGGTTATAATCCGACTTTCGGCGCCAGAGAATTAAAAAGAACCATTCAGGATAAAGTGGAGAATGTTTTGGCCTCAGCTATTTTATCAGGCCAAATACAAAGGGGAAGCAAAATAGAAATTAACCCTGAAGACTTTAGTTTGGTCAAAAAATAGGTATTTGTGAAATAAGGTAGTTTTACATATATACAGCCTTTTGGCTGTTTTTGTTTTGGAGCTGTGGATTATTTGTGGAAAAACAAGAAGCAATTCCCTTGTTTTACTCTTATTTCCTGTTGTTCATTAAATGGAACATTGTGGTTGACTTGCAAGAGCTAGTGGATAATAATGGAATAGAAGTGGGTAATTGTGGAAAAGTATGTAGATAACTGACCCCTTCTGGGGATAACTATGTTTTCAGGAGAATATACATATTCAATAGACGAGAAGAAAAGACTGGCTGTTCCATCAAAATTCAGACAGCTTTTGGGTAAGAAAGCAGTTATTACCAGGGGACTGGATAGTTGTTTATTCCTTTATCCTTTAATAGCCTGGTCAAAGCTGGCAAAAAAAATATCGCAATTGCCTTTGGCCCAAAGCGATGCCAGGGGATTTGCCAGATTGATGCTGGGAGGAGCCATGGAAGTGAAGTTTGACAACTTGGGAAGGATCCTGATTCCAGATTATTTAAAAAACTATTCAGGTTTGAAAAAGAAAGTTGTTTTTATCGGCCTTTACGACAGAATCGAGATTTGGGACGATCTGGAATTCCAGAAATACAAAAAGAAGACGGAAATGGCAGCAGGCGATATCGCAGAGCGCCTTAAAGAACTCGGAGTTTAAAACAATGGTTCACATACCGGTTCTCCAAAAAGAAGTTCTTGAAAACCTTGACCCCAAGCCAGACGAGAATTTTATTGACTGCACAATAGGCGGCGCAGGCCACGCCATGGCAATTCTGGAAAAAATAGCGCCCCAAGGAAAATTGTTGGGCATAGATTGGGACCAGCAAGCTATCAGTCAGCTAAAAGCAAAACTGAAAAACAGATTGATATTAGTTAACGACAACTTCGCTCATTTAAAAGAAATCGTTAAAAAAGAAAACTTTAAATCAGTCAAAGGAATTCTCTTTGACCTGGGTATGTCAAGCTGGCATCTCAAGGAATCGGGCAGGGGATTTAGCTTCTTGAAAAATGAGCCCTTGGACATGAGATACGATTTGAAAAATCCTTTGACTGCTGAAAAGCTAATCAATTTCTGGTCTGAGCCAGAGATTGAAAGAATCCTGAAAGAATTTTCAGAAGAGAAATTCGCCAGGCAAATAGCTAGACAGATTATTAGAGAAAGAAGGGTTTTGCAAATTAAAACAACTTTCCAATTGGTTAAGGCTATTAAAAAAGCTGTCCCGACAAAATATCAATATCCGAAAATCCACTTTGCCACCAGGGCTTTTCAGGCTTTGAGAATCGCCGTAAATGGCGAATTGGACAATGTAGCAGAAGGGCTTTCCCAGGCAGCAGATATTCTTGATGCCGGAGGAAAAATAGCTGTCATTTCATTCCATTCTTTGGAAGACAGAATGGTTAAAAACTTTTTCAAAGACAAAGCAAAAGAAAACGTATTAAAAATAATCACTAAAAAGCCGGTCGTTCCAAGTTTTAAAGAAATAAAAATTAATCCCAGCTCTCGCTCAAGCAAGTTGAGGGCGGCAATCAAAATATGAACAAATATTCTTTAGTCTCCAATATGCCTATTTTCATACCC
>Ga0265595_1002661_pt1 | contig 11819 bp, 1 predicted proteins | sample saktaG_15_FD_190148 | JGI IMG/M metagenome (GOLD analysis project Ga0265595, IMG submission 190148) | Saline water microbial communities from Sakinaw Lake, British Columbia, Canada - sak_2013_06_06_50m | ecosystem: Environmental > Aquatic > Non-marine Saline and Alkaline > Saline ... | reverse complement strand
GTGACATTACCGACCTCGGCATTAAATATATCCGTGCCATTAAAGCCGGACAGGGTATTTACCTGCAGGTGGTAATTGATTGCCCTGTCCACAGCGCCCCATTTAAAGGTGAGGGTGGTGCCTGGTGTAATGAATGTTGTGGCAAGCGGTATCGGCGGTGGGGTGCCCCAGCCCTGGGCGATGGAGTAATATGCGCCGTTGGTGAAGCCGGTGCCGGCGGGGTTGGGGAAGGAGAAGCCGGAATACGTAGCCTGCTTGTAGGCCATTGTTCCGCTGCCCGTCACGTAGCCGGTGCAGGCTGCGTCCGAGTTGAGGGCCAGCCAGTAGGCGGTGCCCGAAGTTACAGCTGCAGGTGAGGTCAGGTTGATGGTGTTCCAGCCTGATGTGACAGCCTGTCCGGTGTCGTTGGCTGCGAGCAGTGCGCCCGGAGAGCCTGCGGAATCGGCGTAGAGGGCGACCTTGACGTTGCCTGCTGCGCCGCCCTTGACCCTGACCTGGTTGAGGTTGCCGGAGGCCGTAGCCGTCCACTTTGTGAGCGCCAGGTAGTTGGGGTTAAAGTTGATGGAAGAAGCGACGTCATCGGCGCCAATTAGGTTGCTAACGGGCACAGTAACATTGATGGAGAGCGCCTGGGTATCTGTGGCGGGCGTGGGTGCGCTGTCGGTTACTATCGCGGTGAAGCTCCAAGTTATCGGGTCCTGCGTGGGCGTGCCCGAAATGACCCCGGTAGTTGGGTGGAGGGTTAGCCCCGGGGGTAGTCCTTGTCCTACTATGAGTGTATGGGTCATTATAGACCAGGTGTATGGCGGTATCCCTCCCGTGACCTGAAGCGTTTGCGAGTAGGCGGTGCCTACGATCGCCTCTGGCAGGGAAGTGGTGGTTATTTCGAGCGGCGGTGTGCCCGTGGTAAAGGAAGCCTCGGTGCCTGAGGCTGTGCCGGCGCTGTTTTTTGCCTGGGCTATAAAGTAATATTTTGTGCCGGGATTGAGACCTGCGATGCTACCAGAAAAGCTTTGCCCAGTAGTCTTCAAATCTGTGCTCCAGGTCGTGGAGTATGCATAGGATGGACCAGCGATAGTGTCATACTGGAAACGGTACTGGCAGGCTTCGCCACCATCGGTAACAACAGTACCCCTCAGTACAGCGGACGAATCTGTCACGCTTATGGGGTTGTCGGCGGTTACTACTGGCGATAGTGTTGATGGAGTGGTTCTGAAAGACCATGTATTTGACCAACTCGAATTACCACAGGCTCCGGAAGCATTGACCCTCCAGTAGTAGGTATTATTGGCAATTAACTTATTGGTTGGTACCTGGTAACCTTCCGGCCCGAGTTCAATGGCATTTATTACAATATTGTTGAACTGGTTATCTAAAGCAACCTGCAGATTATAAAAGGCGGCACCGCCCTGTGGTACGGTCCACGTTAACTTGGGTGTTAAGCTTGTTACAGTAGAATTATCGGCAGGAGATACCTGCTCTGGTGAACACAGGGGGGTCGTAAAATACCAGGGTGTTGACCAGGCTGAAGTACCGCTCGTGTTGGTAGCGTTCACCTTCCAATAATAACGTTTGTAACAGCTTAAATTACCCGGAAAGACAGTATAAGTATTTGTTGTTAATCCAGATTCACTTACTATCAAATTTTGGAAATCTGAAGCAGCAGATAACTGGAAAGCATAACTTTTAGCGCCGGTTGGTACGCTCCATCGAAATGCAGGTGTAAGGCTGCCGGTACACTGATAATTCGCTGGTTCGAACGGTACAGGGGCTGTTGGAATTGGTGGGGGGATAGGTGTAGCGGAGACCACGTTGGAAAGGCCTGACCAGTTAGGCACCTCATCAGCGGTTTTGATTGCAAAGTAATAAGTAGCACCTGTAGTCAACCCGGTCACCTCAAATGATGCGACTGCATTAGGAGTGCCTGGGGTAGGGAAACTTGTGATTTTAGTAGCAGTTTCCCATACTACTTCATTAATCGGCTCACTGGAATGTCTTGCATCATACTGACTGGCTCTCCAATTAAATTTCATTCCGTCATCGCCCGGTGTTGTCCACTGCAATGTAACACTTGTCTCAGTGACACCGGTTACCCGCAGGTCGGTAATATTGCCCGGCGGCGTTATGTCCTCTTCAAAGACATGGACGGAATAATTACAGTCAGAAGTGTATAATCGACCATCGGACCCTATAGCTATGCCTGACATTAAACAGGGGCTTCCCACTCGCGGTAATAAGGTGCCATCCGGCCTGACAATTCTTAAGCCGTCAATATCAACATAGATCTTTCCTTCACCATCTATAATCGGTATGGCCAGAAGATAAGGTTCGATATAACCGGAAACGATGTCTATGCGCCACTTAACCGCCGATGGATCCGCAATGCTTATGGCGTTCAAAAAATAGTGGTCACGGCTGTCAATAAGTTCCTCGCTGACGAAATAGAAGGTACTCCTCCCTTCGTCAAAGGATAGCGGTCCGTGAGGCATTCTACCGGCGCCCGGAGCCCTCTGGATAGATGGCAACTGCCCTGGCTTCAGGATTAACATAGCAGGGCAACCACCCGTGCCAATCGATGAACTGAAAGCAATCTTTGTGCCGTCAGGGGACCATGCAGGCTCCCTGTCGGAATTGACCGCATCCAATCTTGATTCTGATCTCCTATTTAACAATGGTATTTTATTGCTGCCGTCAGCATTCATGACGGCGATCCCATTTACTGAATCGTAAGCGATTTTAGTGCCGTCCGGGGACCATGCCGCGTTGTGGATATTGTTTAAGACATCATTGGTGAGTCCTACCACCCCACCAGTACTGACTGACACATAACCGATATCGCCATAGTCATATACGGGCCAGAGATTGTTGGGGTCAGCGGTAAAGGCAATCTTGCTTCCATCGGGTGACCAGCAGGCTTCATCGCTATTGTAGGCCCCTGTAAATAGCTTTGTTACATTATCTCCATTGGACTCCATGAAGAACAACGCACGTACGCCGTCACGCTTTGAGGTGAAGGCGATCTTCCCGCCATCAGGAGACCATGCTGGCTCGGAGTCGGTGGCTGGGTTATCGGTTAGCCTTGCCTGCCCGGTGCCGTCAGCATTCATTGAGTAGATCTCCCAGTTGCCGTCGCGCATTGAGGCGAATGCGATTTTGCTGCCGTCCGGTGACCAGGTGGGGTGGCAGTCACCCTCTGTATTGTTAGTCAGCTGCACGGGATCGCTACCATCCGTATTTATAGTGTAGATTTCCCAGTCGCCGTCACGATCTGATGTAAGGGCCATTTTTGTGCCATCGGGCGACCAGGTTGGTTCGAAATCCCGGTACATATTGCTGGTAATGGCCTGCACGTTCGTTCCATCGGCATTCATTACGAATATTTTGCGGTTTACATAGTATGACCAGTTGTATATAGTACCGTCAGTTCCGGCCAAGGGTAAATCACCAAGGTTTTCATCGTAGCCTCGCCCATTCCCGGGATAGTCCATGTCAATTTCACCGGGGTTAACCTGTTTAAGCATTATGCCGTTAGCAGGATCTAAATAGCGGATAAAGCCATCTCTAAAAGCAGCTATAATCGTCCCGGATGTCGGATCAATAACAGGTGGGGTAGTGCAGCTATAGTATGCATTCGTTGAGAGTTCAGAATCATGTTCTCCATACCACCATTTCAGTGTTCCATCAGAAGTAAAAGCATGCAACCATGAATCAATTTGTGTGCAAAAGTAAACGGTGCCATCACTGGCAATAACAGGTGTCTGGAAGAAAGAATGACCATCCATGGATGTCCAGTAAAGTCTCCCCCGTTTTCCAGTGTAGTAACTCCAGCGCAACTCCCCTGTTTTCCAATACGCTTTTATATAAGGGAAATAAGCATAATCTGTACTGTTAACTATCTGCTTATATTCAAAGCATAATATATATATCGTACCGTCCGGTCCAACGGCGGGTGCACCCGAGGACCTTGCGCCAATTTTGACCTTCCATTTGACTGTACCCCCCGGGTTGACTGCACATAAATACGAGTCCGTTAAAGTCGACTCAGGGGATATATTAGTATCTCTTGCTACATATACTGTCCCATTTTCACCCAGCACCGGGTAAGACTTATACCAAGTCGGACCTCCGCCACTCCCATACCAGGCCTCGCTTAGGTAGGTCGGACCAATTGCATCGGTTTTACCTGTATGACTGGAATTATTCTGAAACTGAGTCCAATTGCCTTCGGGCGGCCCGTTAAAAGAATTAGCCCTAATATCAGTTGCCTGGTTTTTAATGATTGGGTTAACCGACTCTGTGCGTGACTCATTCTGGAAATCTGCCGGCTGTGCAACCGCTCTTAGAGGTATAAACTGTATCAGGACATAAATCAGGCTGATAGACAGTATCAAACGTATTCCATTTGTTGTTACATGTTTCTCTAGCTCTTTAACCATCGTAGTCTTTATTCTGGGTCCTCCCGGTTGCAATGCTCAATGACGGGTGCCCCCCCCATATATTTACCTGTTGAATTCGCAAAATACAATCTACCTTCACGGTACCGTGCCGGCCAGTATACTCCTCGTTGCCGCCCACCCGCTCCAGCCTGCTGCGTTGCCGGCCTTTACCCTCCAGTAATAGGTAGTGCCCGGCATGAGGCCGCTGACTTCCCTTGTGGTGACATTGCCCGCCTCGGCGTTGAATAAATCCGTGCCGTTGAAGCCGGACAGGGTATTTACCTGCAGGTGGTAATTGTCCGCTCGCTCTGCCGCGTTCCATTTGAAGGTGATAGCGCTGCCAGGTGTAATGAATGACGTGGCCATCGGAGGTAGCGGCGTAGTTCCCCAGCCCTGTGCGATCGAATAGTACGCGCCGTTGGTGAAGCCTGTTCCCGCCGGGTCAGGGAAAGAACTTGAGTAGCTAGCAGCCTTATAAGCCAGGGTGCCGCTGCCTGATACGTAGTTAACGCAGGCTGAGTCTGAGATAAAGGCCAGCCAGTACGTGGTGCCTGAGGAGACGAGAACAGGGGAAGACAGATTGATGGTGTTCCACCCCGATACGACGGCCTGGCCGACGTTATTGACGCCGCGTAGCTCTCCTGGTGCGCCTGAGGAATCGGCGTAAACGGCTACTTTGACCTTGCCCGGCGCGCCGCACTTGACTTTGACCTGGTTGAGGTTGCCGGAGGCCGTGGCCGTCCACTTTGTCAGCAACAAATAGTTAGCGCCGTGGCTGCCGGAAGGTGTGACATCATCAGCGCCGACCAGTTTATATCCGTCTGAAAGGTTCAGGGTATTAAAAATAGTTGGTTGCGGCGCCCAGGAAAGCCCTGTCTGTGTATCGACGTAGCAACGGTAATAATATGTTGATGCGGGCGAGAGATTGGATATTGAATGGTAAAAGACACCGTTGCTTATCGTGCCGAGATCGTCATCGTGTTCCCAATTCGCCGGGGTAGTACCGCCGCTACTCGTACCCCAGCAAACATGTGCCGCATATGACTGGCCAGGTGAGCCCGAGATGTTGCCGTTTAACCTGGCGGAAACAGGTGTGATGCTGTCAGCAGTTGAATTAGTGATAATATCGCCCTGAATAGTTATATTGGCCTCAGGAGAAAAATTGGAATCCCCGGTGTAGTTGTAGGCGCTTACTTTGTAATAATACGTGCCTGCTTGCGCGGTGTTAAAATCATTGTACGTATTTACACCTGACGGTACAATATCTAAAAGGCTGTAGGTTCCTCCTGCATTTACCTTGCGATTGACTTTGTAACCCAATTCACTGCCTGATGTTGCCGTCCATGTGACACCCACCTGCCCATTAGCTTGATTGGCAGCCACCAATGAAGCAGGGGGAGCAGGAAGCGACGCAGGTTCTGTCATGAAGCTCCATATGGGACTTGTGGACGAAAGCCCATTACTATCAGACGCAACTATCCGCCAGAAATAAAGGGTATTTGCTTCCAGGGTACCCGGTTGATAGGTTGCAAAACTTATTCCTGTGGCTATTAACGGTGGATTGGCATCCTCCCCAAAATAAACATCGCAAACCACGGGCTGCCCCGCATCAGGATCTGTGGCGCTCCACGATAAGGTGGTGTTCAGAGTGACGGAGGATGCCTTGTTGGCCGGCTGTAGATTTCCCGGTACGTTTGGATTATGATTGACAGATATTATTGTAAATGTATAACTGCTGTTGGCGCTACCCAGGTTATTGGCTGCATCAACAGCCGAGACTTTTACCCGGCAGGTTGACGAAGGAGTATTTGGGATCGGCCATGCATACGATCCTGTATTTGATTGATTCAACGCGATCGTCTGCCACGAAGCCCCGTCGTCTACACTGTACTGGAGATTTATCTGAGAGACACCAACATTATCAATGGCTTGCCATCGGATGTTCTGGGTACTATTGGCACTCCAGCTTTCACCGGCACTAGCGGGTGTCAATACTATTATTACAGGTGGCATCCTGTCTGAAATGCTAAAGCAACCTGTTTCACTATAACCTATGTTATTGCTGGTATCCACGGCAATTGCTTTGATCCTTACCTTGTCTGAAGTTACGTTGGGGACTGTCCACGTAAAAGAACCGGATGATCCCTGGTTGGCAACTACAGGCAGATAATTGATGCCGTTATCAATACTATACTCAATTGAAACGCTGCTAACAGCAACATTGTCCTGACTACTCCAGGTGATATTTCTGGTATCACCCATAGACAGTTGGTCTCCCTGAACAGGTGCAGTAATTGTTATGGAAGGAGCAATTATATCGGCACTGACATCTGCGTGATTATAAAATAATTCCGAGTGGGCGCTGTATTGGTTAGCCCATAAAACATAAATTCGGCCGTTGCCTGCAACTGCCGCCTGGTTGGTACCCTGGTTCACAAATTGACTGTCCAAATTTAACTTGGTACGCGTTGACCATCCAATAGACGTTTTGCGTTTGTAGAGAACGTAGCCGTTACTGTTGTTTTCCCACGTGACATGTGGCAGGTTATTTACATCAACTGCCAGGGCTGGATTAGCCGGATAATTCCCATCGATTACTCTATCACTGATCTCCGCCGGCGGTGACCAGCTAATTCCATTATAAGTGCTGTACAGGATTCTATTACATAGATTATTACTTGCATCCCTGTACTGGTCGGTCCAGGCGATATGTAACGAATTGCTGTTGCCTGAAACAATTCGCAGCTGATAACAAACGGTATCAGGTATTGCTTCCAGGGCATCGCCCCAGCTGGTACCGTTCCATACAGCGTAGTAAATCTTGCCTGCCATGCTATAAGCGAGATGCGCCTTGCCGTTCATATCCGACGTAATTGATAGCCAGCCTGCGCCGCCTGACGTTAACTGTGCTTGAGCAGACCATGCGCCCGTGCTGCTGTCCTTTCTTTTATAGTAGATATTGTTTGTGCCATTTTGTGAATTGTCGGGGTTGTAAGTGGTGCCGTCTCTCCAGGCTAAGTGCACATTACTATTTGAATCCAATGAGACGGCAGGGCTATCACTTACGCTTGAGTTAGTTGAAATATTTATTGGTGTGGACCATGTGGAGCCGCTGCGTGAGGTATAGTAAATCTCATCCTGGTTAAAATTTGTAATGGCCCCGAAGCCTCCCGGTCCCTGTGTCCAAACTAAATGTGGATTCCCATTATTGTCTGCTGCTATGTTCAGTTCACGAATATTTATATATCCAGCCAGACCATCACCCACGCTGCTGCTATGAGTAAGTGTATAGACCAACTGGGGATTCGACCATACTCCTGCGCTCAGCTTTTTATAATACACTTCCTGCCTTATTATCCGTGGTCCGGTGCTATTCACTATTCCGCTCCAATCGTCCTGCACGTATTTATATACGAGGTGCAGCGAGCCGTCTCTGGCCGCAAATAGCCTCCCCACGTAATTTTCTTTTGAGGCGTATTGCAACTCGCCTGGCGGTATGCTGGTCAACTGCACAGGAGTAGTCCACGGTGCAGATGGTGGTTGTGAGGCGTCCTTGAGTGTGAAATAGCTGTCGGAATAATCTTCTGAAATGTTACCGTTACTGTCTTCGACAGTTATTTTAATCCTGGCGACGGTGGTTGCAAAGCCGCTTGAAACGGGTACTTGCCAGGTATAAGTGCCATCATTCACTGCTTCTTCCGAAATCTTATCACCGGTGTTATACCACACAAGCCATATATTTATACGTGAAATGCTGTTAGCAGATGATGCAGACCATTTAATTTCATGGGTTGAGCCCAGATTCCATATCTCTCCCCCATTTGGTGAAATTACTGTTATACCGGGAGGGGTACCATTGATTAGTGTAAATGTGTCTGAGAGCATCACAGCCGTATTGTTGCTGGCATCCCTTGCTACCATTTTAACCTGCCCGTTACTGGTTAGCGGTGTATTTGCCGGAATTGTCCATCTGTAACCATTGGAGATATTATTTGAGCCTATAACAAAATTTGTAGCAATAGGTGTCCACGTAGAGCCGCCGTTAGTGGTATATAAGAAGTCGGCAGATGAAATCCCCACATTGTCATCGGCGGTAAAAACAATCGTGTATTCATGCCCGGTCATAAATATATCGTTGTTGGTCCCATGTCCCCACTGTAGTTGAAGATATGTAATCGTAGGTGATTGATCATCCTGTATGGTAACGGTCAGGTTGTTGGAGTTGTTAGCTGTGGATTTCTCGCCAAACAGATTATCCGGGTTTACCACTGCCGTAATATAGCATGGGCCGGTGACTGTGGATGGCAAACTAACCGTTTTGTCGACCCTTAATGAAGATCCGACTGGCAGTGTTGGCACGCTGCAGTTACCCAGATAATTATCTCTGCCGCTGGCCGTCCTCGAAAGGTAGAGCTTAACACTCGAAGCGGGGGATGGTGCATCGCCCTGGTTTAAAACAGTTGTATAAACAGTTATCTGTTGCCCCGGTGCCGGATTAGGCGTGTTAGTTTCAAGGTTGCTTACATTCAGATCCGGGTATAAGATCGAATTTGATATATTAAAAAAACCGCTGGCACTACTGCCGACATTGCCGGCCGAATCCGTTGCCACTATTTTAACAGCGGCTTTGTCGGTAGTGGTCGATGGCACAAACCATGAACATGCATCGACGGCACCGTATGATGTCGCATTGATTCGGCGTGACTGGTCGGTGCTACTTACCATCGATGTGCTCGAAGGTGTTATTTCAGTGAAAGTACTCCAGCCATCTGTTGTATAGTACAATTTTGTCGATAGTACATTTACATCGTCAGTTACGCTCCAGTTAATAACGCGAGACGATCCGGGGGCTATTGTTTCACCGGTGGCAGGTCCCGATATCGAAACACTGGGCGGTGTGACATCCGCTACGGTACGGGCCTCACTTTCTATCACAGGCATGATAAGGCTATTAGATACGATATCGAGTGTGTTATTACTTCCTGACTCTGTTAATACGTTACAGTTCCACTGCCCGTCCATGGTGTGATATGCGCAGAAAAAATGATATTGTCCGACGGCCAGCAACTTCAATTCGCCCGTGTATTGATAAGGCACGTTGGGAGCAAGCGTTATACCGTACCTGTGTGAAAAATCCCTTACATCGGTATTTCCCTTCGGTCCCCGGCCACCCAGAGTTAGAATATCTACGGTCGCTGGAATGGCGCCTCTATTTACAATTGAAAACTGGGCGTTAATAGTCTGACCGACATAGTACGGGCCGTTCTGCAACAGTTTTATTCCGCTGGTTATTCTGGGTTCGAAGGTTGCCGGGGGCGTGGCAGTGACAGGAGTAAAAATGACCTCTTCAGGATCAAATGGTTCCTTATTTGTGTTTCGCCATAGCTGCCACCATACCGGCACGTTTACTACGTAGCCATAAGCCATAAAAACAGATTTTGCTGCTACCTGAGAAACAGTGGTCTGTACACCTGCTTTTCCCAGGAGCTCGACCAATTTTTGCTTGCCGATCTCAGAAGCAAGGTTTTTACCTATTTTAGACAGAGCGTCTTTCCAGTGCCCCAGAGATATTTCTGCACCGATATTAAGGAAATCATTGTAGAAAGAAAGGCACTCGATCATGAAATCTTCCTGATCAGTTACCGGCGGCGATATAGATATCCCCAACAACGAACGCGTGGCAAAATCAAGCGTGTAAATCGATCTCAGTGCGCTGTCGTTAAGGTCGTTTCTAACTGAAAGCTTGATCTGCTCTCCTGCTTTGGGGGTATAAACGAACTCCCTGGCGCCGTATGGACTTAGATAAGGGAAAATAAATGGCTGGGGCATCATTTCATGCCATAGTTGATTGTCACTTTTGAGGTATACCGTAACCAGATACCACATGTCGCGTTTATTCTGAACGCCTAGCGTCACAGTGCCCGGTTGATCGGAATTTCTATGGAAATACGGCATATATAATTGCTTGGAATCCCATCCGCTTGAAGGTTGTAGTCCCAGGTTTGCCGGTGATGTATTTGACAATCTAATATAATCAAATCCGACGCCATCAGTTCCGCCACTTCCTGACCCGTGATCCGCGGGATCAATACGTAAGCCGGTAACAGTCCCTGACCATGCTGTATGTGAACCCATGTAAACAGGATATTCACGCCATCCTGCTGAACCACCGGCTTGATTGTTAACAGTGAATCGAACCTTTTTATCTTCAGAATAAGAATCTGAAGTTGCAGTCTTGAAATATATGTAACCGTTACCATCAGGACAATTGCTTGACATTCTTATGTTGACGGTATTGTAATCGCTAGTGTCTACCTGAATAAGAGGACTCTGTATCCAGGGGTCATTGACGGTAGGATTGATATACAGGTATCCGCTATCACCGACTGACCAAGATTCGACATTCTTAGATTCCCAACCCTCAGGATCCCCGCCAGTTGCCACTGTATTAAACTCCCAAGAAGTTTTTATAACCGGTTTCGGACATCGTAGCCATCCACGTATAGTATAATTATCGCCAAAGTTATGTACCAAATAGTTACCGTTGCTAAAGCTGACTCCTACTGTTTTATCATTATCAGCAGTTGTGTTTGACCAATTCTGGTGAATAACATGGATTCCATTTGAAGACGATCCCCTTACTATTGCTACATGCCCATCACTATACTCTGAAACTAATATGTCCCCAGGCATGGGTGCGGCATTGGTGTTGTTAGGATAGTAGCTTAGCCCCTTGGATGCGGCGTTATTGTAGTAGGAATTGGCATTACCCCCATCCCCACGAATGTCCATTCCGTATGTAACAGCGTAGTATCGGCATACATATTCCACGCATTGCCATTTTTGTCCCGTACGAACATTTTGGCCGTTTACTAGTACATAGTTTGTATAGTCTGATCCGCTTTTGTATCCTGCTGCCGTGTTATCATAATTTGAATATGCGCTAACGTTATTATAGGATCCCAGAGGTTGTCCAAATTCCAGGCCGTAAGTTGCATCAACTTTCTGTGGATGCCCTACCAATCCACAATGAAATACCGCTAATACTGACAATATGTTTATAATCCGTATCACTATCTGTATCCGTCTACGCATGAAAATCTCCTATTTCAATTGACCAGGAGTTCTCCTTATAATTCACAATCAAACAAACAAAATTCTTTCTATCCACAAAAAACACGGCAATATGTTATATACCGCTAAATCCAATATTCCTTTTTTGTCGGCCGGTTTTCCTAAATGCAACTTATTGTCATGGTACCGTATTGGCCAGGAAGCTCCCGGTTGATGACCAGTCGCTCCAGCCGGTGATGTTGCCCGTTTTCACCCGGCAATAGTAAGTGGTGCCGAGGGTCAGGCCGGTTACTTCGTACGATGTAGCAG
>Ga0265595_1002659_pt1 | contig 11825 bp, 10 predicted proteins | sample saktaG_15_FD_190148 | JGI IMG/M metagenome (GOLD analysis project Ga0265595, IMG submission 190148) | Saline water microbial communities from Sakinaw Lake, British Columbia, Canada - sak_2013_06_06_50m | ecosystem: Environmental > Aquatic > Non-marine Saline and Alkaline > Saline ... | reverse complement strand
GGAGGAAAGGAAAGCTATTCAGATGTCAAAGAACAACTTATGTTAAGTGAAAGTCCCAAGTGCATTTAGCAGAGGTCTGTCTACTATTCTCCGATACACTCTAGAGAGCTGTTAGAGTTTTGTTAGAATTTGGCGCCGGCAATTATCAAGGCTGACGCTGTGACCTCTTTCCCAACGTCACAGAGATGACCTGCTGCCGTCCATCGCCACGCAGCACTGTCAGTTCCACCAGATCATCTGGCGAGGTGTAGCGTTCCAGGTACACCAGGAGATCGTCGAAGTTCTTGACCGGCTGATCGTCAATGGCCACGATCAGATCACCGCCGGCCTCCAGGTAGACCGGCTGTCCAAAGTCCGACCCCAACAGGACATCGGTCTGCCGAGTTCCGGCCCGTAGCCCGGCTTTGTCTGCTGGCCCTTCAGGTTCGACCAGCATGACGTAGGCCCCTCGCGTCTCCTCGGGAAAGCCAAGCGCATCAGCCCACGCCGGGCTGTAGGTCTGTCCAGAGATGCCTAGCCACGCATGGTCGTAGCGCCCATCTGTGATCAGCGCAGGCACCACCCGTTTGACGATGTTCACGGGGATGGCGAAGCCGATGCCTGTGTTGGCCCGCACGAGGGAGGAGCCGGTTTCGATCTGGGCATTGACACCGATGACCTGCCCCTCCGCATCGAGCAACGGTCCACCGGAGTTGCCAGGGTTGATGGCTGCGTCGGTCTGCAGCGCCTCAGGAATAGCGAAGCTGGTCAGCGCCGGGATGCTGCGTCCCTTGGCGCTGATGATGCCCTGGGTGAGTGTGCCCTCCAGGCCGAAAGGATTGCCGATGGCGATGGCTCGGTCTCCCACGTCTACCGCGTCAACGTCGCCCAACTCCACCGGGCGCAGTTCGTGGAGTTCAGGGTCCACTTCGACCACGGCCAGGTCGCTGTCCGGATCCTCGCCGACCACCATTGCGGGCAGGCTCACGCCGTCGGCGAAGGTCACCAGCACGTCGTGCGCACCTTGCACCACGTGGTCGTTGGTGACGATGTGTCCCTCGGTGTCCCACACGAAGCCGGAACCCTCTGCCTGGTCAGTGCGGATATTGACCACCGAGGGGTTCACCTTGCGGTACACCTCAGTCAGGATCTGCGTTTCGACGTCCAACTGTCCCCACGTGGCGGGGGGCGGAGTCTCAGCCGCTTGGGCAGGTGTGGAGATTGCTGGGGGTACGGAGGTGGGTGTGACCAACACTTCCTTTTCCACTTCCACGATCCTGGTGACCTCGACAGGCACCTCTTTCTCGACCACCACGGTCTCAACTGCGATTACCTCTGGGGCCACCTTTGTTGCGAGCTTTTCCACCTCACCCACTATTCTGCTGGGCAAAGTGAAGATGTTGCAGCTCAGGAGGGTCAGGCTCAAAACCACCAGAGCCGATAGCAGGATGTAGTGCAGATTTCGCTTACTTATTTTCATTGTGCCTCCTTTCTCCCTTCGCTTACTTATCTTTGGACTTTGGACAAATGCGACTTTTATACCTGTAGTAAGCTTGCGACTTGCCAAACCACCGCCATTGTATTAATCAGGGGCGAGCAAATCCTCAAGCACAGGGTGGGTGATCGGCCATAGGGCCTTCTCGACAAGCCATTCCCTTTCTCGATGTAACGTCTCCAGGAATCTATGGGAGACTTGCTCCAGGGCCTGTGAGTGCTCATAGTGAACGAGGATGGACTGCAAGCTAGCCAGGTAGAACTGGAAAGGATCGACCTCGGCCAGTCGCCGGTTGAATCCTTTTTCATCCAATCCCCATTTTGCCCCCATCTCACCCATCAACGACTCTGTCTCAGCGGCTAACTGATTAGGGATGGTCTCTGAATGATCGGCAAGTGCCAAGATCGGCGCAGGTGAGCGTAGCGAATACACCATCTCGCTCAGTTCTGAGGTCACCTCCAGCGAACCGCCGAAGGTGAAGAATTCGACGGATTTGCCAAATCGGTCACGCAGGATCAACCGCCCCGGGCAGGCATGGGCAGGAGTCTCGAGCGGAGTCAACCAGTCCAACGTTCTCCACTCGACAACACCATCCACCTCCCGGAGCCACAAATGTAGCTTATGTGGGTCAAAGTGCTCGCCGGTTGGTTGCTGCCGGATGGCCACCAGCAACCCGGTATAACCTGGACTGCCACGATGGGATTGGGGAAGCAAGTAGTAACCCCAGTCTTGCATGAGCTCCATCAAAGATTGTTTGTCCATGTTCCTTCCTGATGCATCCTGTGCCTTGGGTCTTTTTTCTCTTTCGTTACCGTTAAAGGAACCCCTCCTCGTCGTCTCGGTCAGGAGACCTTCGGCGATCAAGCGAGAAGGAATCTAATCCCTTTGCCGCGAGAAGCCCGTCAGCAAAAACACGTAGTAGAGCAAGGTAGACAGGGCCTGAGCCAGGGCAGCCACGTAGGTCAGGGCTGCTGCGTCCAGCACTTTCTTGGCCCCCTTTGCCTCACTGCTGCTCACCACCAGACCGCTGGCCGTCAGCATTTGCAGAGCCCGCCGGCTGGCGTTGAGCTCTACCGGCAGGGTGATCAGGGCGAAGACAGCGGCGCCGGCGAAGAAGAGCACCCCCACCCACGCCAATTGGGTGTAGCCCATGAGCAGGCCGATGAAGAAGAGGATCGGCCCCAGCCAGGAGCCGAAGTTGACCACCGGCACCAGGCCTGAGCGCACCCGTAGGGGAGCGTAACCCCGTGCGTCCTGCGTAGCGTGCCCTATCTCGTGAGCCACGATGCCCAGGGCGGCCACCGACTCAGAGCGAGCCACTTGGGGCGAGAGGCGCAGGGTTTTGCTGCGGGGATCGTAGTGATCCGAGAGGGTTCCCCGTGTGTCCTCCACCGAGACGTGGCTCAGTCCGTTGGCCGAGAGCAGGTATCGAGCTGCCTCAAGGCCCGTCATGCGTCGTTGATTGCGGACCTGCAAATACTTTCTGTAGGCTGACTGTACCTTGAACTGCGCATAGAACGCCAGAAGCAGTGCAGGCAAGGCGAACACAAGATACATCGGATCAAAAAACATCGGAAACATGCTCATCTCCTTAACTGATTCTTTTCTCACCCCTCCCTCGCAGGGAGGGGACGGGGGAGGGTGGGTTTTGCCAAAGGGATTTCCACCCCCTCCCCAGCCCCCTTCGGCCTCGCTCAGTACAAGCCCCCACCCCCAGCCCCTCCCCCAACTTTAGGGGAGGGGAGCTCAGTTCCCCCCTCCCCTAGGATTGGGAGAGGGGAGGTAGGGGGGAGAGGGAGTGGTTACCTTAGCTCCCCTTCGATACTGGGATAGCTACTTGTACCCTTGCTGGTCGAAGGAGCGCTCCACGATACAGATAGCCTTTCTGCCTTTCTCCCACCACTGTTTCCTGGTCGTCATCTCCGGCCATTGTATCCACAGCCTCGTGATAGTAGGGATCGAAGGGCCGGCCAATGGTCTCCAGAGGCTCCACACCCTCCAGGCTCAGCAAGCGTTGTAGCTCTTGATAGGTGAGCTGTACTCCATCGCGGAGGCCATCGCCGGAGTGCACCAGGGCCCGTTCCAGGTTATCGGCCACGGCCAGGAAAGCGCGCAGCAAACGCTTCTTCTCTTCCTCAGCTTGGTCGGCGTAGCGGCGCTCCAGCCGCTTCCTGGTGTTCTCCACTTCGGCTGCTGCCCGAAGGTACTTGTCTTTATACTCAGCCACTTCCCGGCGCATCGCCTCCAGTTCGTCTGCTGGCGACGACTCGACTTCCGCTTCAGGCACTACTTCTTCCTGCTGTGCGACCTCAGGCTCATCGTCGTGGTGGGTGGTGACAGGTATCCGCACTCTCTTTTCGTTTTTGTCAGTCATAGCTTTGTGACCTCTAACGTGAAGCGTGAAACGTAAAACGTGAATTCCTTTTCACGCATCACGTCTTCACGTTTCACGTCGCTTACATCTCACGGAACTCGCCTTCCACTACGCCTTCGTCCGTAGGGCCAGCCGCGCCTGGACCTGGGCCACCACCCGGCTGATACCCGGCCTGGCCCTGGCCGTACATCTGCTGGGACATGGCGTAACTGGCTTGCTTCAGCTCCTCTGTGACCCGGCGGATGCGGGCCACGTCATCGCTTTGCATCGCCTGGCGCAGTTCCCCGATCTTGCTCTCGATGGCCCGGCGGTCGGTGTCTGAGATCTTGTCGCCCATCTCTCGCAAGGTCTTCTCCATCTGGTAGGCCAGGCTATCGGCCTGGTTGCGGGTGTCTGCCAACTCGCGCAGTCGCCGGTCCTCGGCCTCGTGCTGGCGGGCCTGCCCCACCATGTTCTCCACATCGTTTTTCGAAAGGTTAGTGGAGGCGGTGATAGCTATCTTCTGTTCCCTGCCCGTGGCCTTGTCCTTGGCCGCGACGTTCAGGATGCCGTTGGCATCGATGTCAAAAGTCACCTCGATCTGCGGAAGGCCACGCAGCGCAGGGGGGATCCCCTCCAGCCGGAAGCGGCCCAGGGTGATGTTGTCAGCGGCCATGGGCCGCTCGCCCTGCAGCACGTGGATGTCCACCGCAGTTTGGCTATCCTCGGCCGTGGAGAAGATCTCACTCTTCCGCACGGGGATGGTGGTGTTGCGCTCGATGAGCGGCGTCATGACAGCGCCCAGGGTCTCCAGGCCCAGGGTCAATGGCGTCACATCCAGCAGCAACACGTCCTTGACCTCACCGCCCAGCACGCCCGCCTGCAAACCAGCTCCCACAGCCACCACCTCGTCGGGGTTGACACCCTTGTGAGGCTCCTTGCCGCCGGTGAGCTCCCTCACCAGGTCCTGGATCATCGGCATGCGGGTAGCGCCACCCACCAGCACGACCTCTTTGATGTCACTGGCTGTCAGGCCAGCATCAGATACAGCTTGCTCGAAAGGACCACGACAGCGCTCCACCAGATCCTCGGTCAGTTGCTCCAGCTTGGCTCGGGTCAGTTTCATTTGCAGGTGCTTGGGGCCAGAGGCGTCGGCGGTGATGAAGGGCAGATTGATCTCTGCCTCCGTCACCGTGGAGAGCTCAACCTTAGCCTTCTCCGCCGCTTCCTTCAGCCGCTGCAGGGCCTGGCGGTCCCCACGCAGGTCTATGCCCTGATCCCTCTTGAACTCGTCGGCGATATAATCCGCTACTCGCTGATCCCAGTCGTCGCCGCCCAGGAAAGTGTCGCCGCTGGTGGACTTGACCTCCACCACCCCTTCGCCCACCTCCAGGACGGAGACGTCGAAAGTGCCGCCGCCCAGGTCGAAGACCAGGATGGTCTCCAGCTCCTTCTTGTCCAGCCCGTAGGCCAGGGACGAGGCGGTAGGCTCATTGACGATGCGCAGCACCTCCAGCCCGGCGATCCTGCCGGCATCCTTGGTGGCCTGGCGCTGGGAGTCGTTGAAGTAGGCCGGCACGGTGATCACCGCCTGCCGCACCGGCTCGCCCAGATAACCCTCGGCGTCCCTCTTAAGCTTCTGGAGGATCATGGCCGAGATTTCCTGGGGAGTATAGGTCTTGTCCGTGACCGGAATGTGGACGCGAGCATCGCCCGCTGGCCCTTCCACAATCTTGTAGGGCAGTATCTTCCTGGCTTTCTCCACCTCTGGGTCGTCGTAGCGCCGCCCCATCAGACGCTTGATGGAGAAGACGGTGTTGTCAGGGTTCACGGTGGCCTGGCGCTTGGCCACCTGGCCCACCAGCCGCTCGCCCGTCTTGGTGAAAGCCACCACAGAGGGGCAAAGCCGTCCACCCTCAGCGGTAGGGATAACCGTCGAGTCGCCGCCTTCCAGCACAGCGATAACAGAGTTCGTCGTTCCTAGATCAATACCAACAATCTTGCTCATATCTTATACTCCTCTTCTTGATTATCGTCTTGGGGAACGGAAGCCAGAGCCGTGGGATCGTCTGGCTGCGGCAGTCTGCCGTAGTCGCAGGTGCAGGGGCCGCCCTGGCTGCAGCCGATGCAGCAATAGGCCGCCCCATCCACGATAGTCGGTTGCCAGTTGAACTCGAAGCCGCAATTGGCGCAGACCGTCTTCATGCTTGCCGCTCCTTTCCCTGATGGTTTGCCTATATTCTAACCCATCTGTGTTAGAATAACACTAGAGGAGTGTTAGAGTTTTGTTAGAGTTTGGTGGCAAGAGAAGAGCCGAGTCGGGTTTATCCAACTCGGCTATTTCCCCCGTCAGCGTTGGCGCTGCTTATCGTAGGACTCTGAGCGGGTATGACCTGCCGGGCGCGGGGTGTCGCATAACGGATGAAGTTCACCTGTCGCGCGGGAACTGCAACATCATTCCTTGCCCTACCAGCGCAAACTGCGCGTGCAAAAGTACACTTCGCCCTCGGCGCATGATAGCGCGGTCAGGTGTAGGGATGGGTTAGATGGCCGCGGTACAGAACAAAGTTGAATTGGGGCGAAGAATCTACCTTTAATCAAGCGCAGGCTTTTCAGCTTTGCCATCTAGTCATCCAAATGTTCCGCATCTAGCAGTGCACGTACCTGGCGCTCGGTGTCGTCAAGGAAATTCTGTATAGACCTATACAGTCGTCTGAAACGCTCTATGATATAGGCTTCATATAGTTCTCTGATGAATTTCATGAGATTTCTTAATACCTTGGCAATCCTGGCAGTAAGTAAGGCGAGATACATTGTAGCTATCTTACTGAACCTGTAAGCAACTTTGATGGATACCCAAAGTCCTCTTAAGAGATCAGCGCTCACTCTAAACAAGCCAGCAGTTACTATGAATACCGCAACTAGGGAAGCCAACATCATCTTCAGAAAACTCCAGTGGATGATGTCGCTAATCATCAAGGCCAAGATCGTATAAGCTGTTATGAAGAGCCAGTATTCTCTTCCAACTCGTTTAAGTTTCTCGTGGCGAATGTATCTCCCTAGGACTACTCTTACAATAACGCCAACGAACAAGAGTAGAACAGGCCAAAGCGTTGCAACGAAGTGCACATCTGCGTGGATGCTAAGGATTCGGTTACCAAACACCGATATGCCATCAAATCTTGGCCAATGTTCTAATATGAATCTCTGGTAATCTTGTAACCAGTGCGCCAACGGCAGATCACGCAAAACAGTTAACTCAAAAACTGTCGTCCGCACTGGTTGGGTATAGTAGAACACCATTGCAAGAATGAGAATCAAGGCAGCTAAACCCTCAGCTATGCTTTTTGAGGTAAAAAGCACAGCGAGCAAGACGATGGCGACGCTCAACACTTTTGACCAGCTTGGTATCAAGTCTATTAGGTACTTCATTAGGGACTCCTTCACCATAGCAGTCACCAGTTGTGCTTGTTTGTAGGACTCAGATGCCCCTCAGTGGTTGCGCAGGATGAGTGGCAGGTAGATGTTTGCGCTTGCGAAGCTAAGATAATCGTAGGCTGCTGTGGTGTAGACATTCTCGGCTTCGGCTACCACAAGGGCCGCTCCTCGACGGTCGGTAAGCAGCAGGTTGGTCAACGTGTACCGCCCATTCCGCTGTGAGGCGTAGATGTCGTCGCCGTCGAAGCGCAGCGCCAAAGTACCTGCTCCCGTGGCGACATCTTCGATGGTGAAGCTGTGCGCCACGAAGTTGCCATCCGCATCCACCAGATCTGCCGACAAGCTGACAGTACCGCTGATGATGGCATTGATGCCTGCCGTGACTGTCAAGGCTTCGTACAGGGACGAGCCTGGCGAGCGAGGTTGGGGTGTGTCGCTATACACACCGCTCAGGGTGACGGTGTTGGACGCAATCTGGAAGGCCAGGCTCAGGCCACGCTCGAAGGGCACGTCGCCCGCAGTGGTGCCGGTGGCAACCAGACGCACTTCCGCATAGCCCGGCGCATCCGGCACGGTGTACGTGGCCCGATATTGCCCCGCCTCTAACGGGGACAGGCTCACGGTGTCCGTCACGCCATCGGCGCGCAGGATGGTGGCCGTTACCACGGCGCTGGCCGGCGAACCCGACAGCGAAGCGGTGATCGTCGCTGAAGCGCCGGGGGCATACCAGTCGCGGTCTGTTTCGGCTGTCAGCGATAGGAGGCTGTCAAAGGCGACAAAGGTGGTGTGGGCGCTGCCCCCCGCCGGGATGTCACCCCTGGCCTGTAGCACCAACTGCCAGATCCCGGTGATGGCGTTGGGGAAGTAGTAGGTGGCCGATGTCGCGTCAGCATCGTAGGTTACAACATCTGGATGGCTGGTGGCGTAGGCCGGGTCAATCGTTTGACCGCTTGGATCAACCAGAGTGAGTGCCAGCGTGCCAGTCTGCCATTGTGCCGCAAACAGGGTAGGGCCACCCTCCAGCGAGATGGTGCGCGTAGCAGTCTGACCCGCCAGCAACGTGCCATACTCAAAGGGGGTATGTTGTGCCAGCGTGGGTGCGGCCTCTGCTGTGATCTGCAGCGTGCCTACGCTGCCACAGATGTTGCTGGTCTTATCTACCAGCACTGGCTTGAGGCACTGGGTATAGCTTGTGCTCTGGCCACCGTCGCGAATGAAATAGGTGCGCGAACCCATGCCTTTGCTGTGGACTTCATCCGTTTCCCAGCGGTCTAGAGTGCCCGAAAGCCCTGTTCCACTGCTGGTTGGAATTAGAGCATCGTCTGATCCAGGGATGATCGCATCAAGTGCCATGCCAAGAGCGCTTCGGGAGAAAAACGGTGCGTCGCCGCTGATCACATGGTAGCTTACGTCCTGGGCCCGTTCTGAGTGATCCCGGTTGAAGAGGATCATCCCCGTCGTCGTGAACTCACACACGGCGGGTTGGAAGAGAGCACAGTACGCTCCTAGGCCCACCAATCCTCCAGATTCCCCAATTAAGAAAGTCAGTGCATCAACTGGCACACCCAGATGGGGACTGCCGAAAGTGAACAGAGCGGCCACGTCTTCATCGTAGTTCAGTCCTTCAATGTAGGCGCGGCTGACCAGCCCGCCCATGCTGTGGGCGATCAGGATGACTTTTTCCTGGTTTGTGGCAGCCTTGGCCAGAGCGATGGCGTGGCGCAGGCAGGGCACGTTTTCGATGAGAGGAGGTGTGTAACACGGCGAAGTTTCGAGATAGGCGTAGGCGGTGTAGTAGCCAGCCGCCCGCAACTCATCGTCCACCGATTCGAAAGCGGAATTCGGATCGGGCCAGTCACACGGGCCCCACGGCGGGAACCCTCCCCATCCATGCACAAAGACAATGGGAAACTTATCATAGCCCGTGAAGTCTTGCCCCGTGGCATCCGGCGGTATGCTCACCGTGCGCGAGGCTGGCCAGAAGGTATAGCCGCTTTTGCTGGGCGCGATGGTGTAGGTGCCCGCCGTCAGCCAGCTGAGGGTGTAGTTACCGCTACTGCCGGTGGTGGCGGTATGCCCTGCGCCGTCGGAGATGGAGGCACCGGAGATAGGGTTGCCGCTGCCATCGGTCACCCGGCCGGAGATGGAGCATGTGCCTCCCACCTCTATCGTCACCTGGACTGTCTCATTGCCTCCGTTAGAGGAGACAATGATGTCAGCGGTGTAGTCTCCAGTGCTCAGGCCACTGCGGTCTACGTTCACAGTGATGGTGGCATCCTCCGTGCCGCTGGTGGGGCTGACTGAGAGCCAGGTCTTATCCTCGCTGACAGACCAGGTAAGAGTGCCACCCCCGGCGTTTGAGATGTTGAAAGTCTTCTGAGTCTGGGTGGCTCCAAAGTCTAAAGAGGTAGGGTACACCGACAAGACTGGGGAGGTAGGCTCTATTAAGAAGGACTGCTCGGCGCTCGTGGCCGTGTTGTCGCTTCGGTCGGTGCTGCGAACGACGTAGTAGTATGTCGTCCCCGGTACCAGCTCGCTCAGCGTGATCTCGTGCTGCTTGACGTACAGCGGGTCGCTCACCGTCTCGGAGTAGGCGCCGGACTGCGTTCCGTAGAGGACGGTGCTGGTGGCGAACTCGTCGGTGGTCCAGGTGATGGTAGCACTGTCGTTGCCCACCGCATTGGCGGCGATGTCGCTGATCTGGGGCGGCGTGGTGTCATCCAGCAGGCCGACTGGATACGCCATTTCCTCAGCGCGAGTCGAACTGGCGTACTCGGCGACGACGCGCTTCGTGATGCTGTTGATTAGATCCCGGAGCGCAGTGGGTGGCTCGGTGAGAGCGCGCGGGGTGGTTGAGTTGGCGTACTCGGCTACGACACGCTCCGTGATGCTGTTGATTAGATCCCGAAGCGTAGTGGGAGGCTCAGCGAGCGCTTGAGGTGCGGTTGAGTGGGCATATTCCACGGCAACCCTGGGGGCTACGGACTGTGTTGAGCTCGCCAAGCCGGGAGAATGAACAGTGGACGTATCCTGCACCGAGTCGGCGCCGGTGACAACGATGCCCGACTGGCTGGTCGTTGGGAGCGGAAAAGACAGCGCAAGCCAGACCAACAAGAGCGCGATGGCCGCTGCTTTCTTGCCCTTCATTACGGCACCTCTTGGTATACAAGTGCTATACCACAGAAAGCGTCACCGTGACCGGAGTAGGTTCCAGAAGACTCATCAAGGTGGACGCGGATGGTATGGGAGACTCCTGGGGGAAGCTGGGGCGCTGAGAGACTTTCATAGACAAGCGCCCATCCTCCCGTTGTGAGGGAGTTAATGGAAGCATCATTGAGATATAATGTTGACTGAAGACCGTAAGAGCCGCTCGTACGGTGTAAAGCATGCGCCCAGGACCGATCGTAATAGGCGAAGTCGCTGGGAAGATGGACGTTGAATGATTCATCGCCGTCCTGGTATATAGCTTCCGCAATGAGCATCATGTTGGTCGCATTGGGGTACCTGAAGTCGTAAAACGTCACGTCGAAGGAGACCACGCCAATAGCGCTGAGAATCTCATGCATTGCGTCCTCAAGCTTGGTGGTCCCGATGCTGACGCCATCGTAGTGACGCAGGTCCATGATGTACGATGCCGGCTCCGTAGTGAGATAGTAGGCCAGCACCCAGCCGTCGGTGTGGACGTAGACGTGCGGATCGTGGTCTTCGGAATAATCCGGAATCCCCACGGAGCCGATGATGTACTCAGCGGTCTCGCGCTCTATGGCCCGGAACTCGCCTCTTACTGTAGAGAGGTCAATCGCCCAAGGCACTTGGGTATAGGCCGCGATACCGGCCTCTTCCATAATCACAGATGTGGCAGAGACGGTCTCCGCCCTCGCAACATTCACGAAAGGCGGTACCTGGAGATTGAGGACGTGGTCGGCTCGACTGGTGCTGTTAAACGGGCCGCGCTTGCTGACCAAGCCAAAGGCCGCCAACAGTGCAACGGCCACACCAACAGCGAGCAAGAGTCTACGGATGCGTTTGTTCATCATCTTCTACTCCCTCCTATGTGCAGTGATTTGATCGAAATGTGCGTGTCAAGCTTGATTTAGTATACACCAACAAGCCGAAAGAGGCAACTACAATCAGTTCGCAGGATCGTAATGTTTAGCCCGCACGCACATCACGCCTGCCGCAAGGCGCGTAGAATCTCCGATGCCGACGGCCGCTTGCCGTACATGAGGAGCCCATAAAGAACGCTGATGTGCAGGATTCACGGATTCTTCCTCGACCCAAGGCACCTGATCCGTTAATCCTGCCGCTTGTCCTGAGCCTGTCGAAGGGATCCGTTGTTCTTCACCCATCAGGCCTGCCGCAAGGCGCGCAGGATCTCCGATACCGACGGCCGCTTGCCGTACATGAGAAGCCCCATGCGGAAGACTTTTGCTCCGGCCCACAGGGTTCCAGCGATGCCCAGGATCAACAGGATCAGGCTGATGGCGATCTGGTAGAATGGTACTTCGGTCATGCCCAGCCGCTGCAACATCATCACCGGCGACGTAAACGGTACGTAGC
>Ga0265595_1002654_pt1 | contig 11844 bp, 7 predicted proteins | sample saktaG_15_FD_190148 | JGI IMG/M metagenome (GOLD analysis project Ga0265595, IMG submission 190148) | Saline water microbial communities from Sakinaw Lake, British Columbia, Canada - sak_2013_06_06_50m | ecosystem: Environmental > Aquatic > Non-marine Saline and Alkaline > Saline ... | reverse complement strand
TTTCCGTCTCTCGGCGAATTTATGGCAAGTTCAACTCCCGCGAGCATTAATATTCTGGAGGAATTCGCGTCAACTACCGTTGAAAATGAATTGACATACCCTACGAGCACTATTCATGCGCCAAACGGCGATATTCAGGTTGAAATCTCCAATAATCCGACAAAAAGAGATCGCGGTTTAAGTAATCGCATATCACTTGATCCCAATTCTGGCATGCTCTTCATATTTCCAACCGTTGGTTCATACAGTTTCTGGATGAAAGACATGAATTTTCCGATCGATATTGTTTGGATAAATATTGACAGGAAAGTTGTCGGTATTGATGCGGACGCATCGCCCCTTTCGTATCCGAAATTATTCTCACCGCCGGACGAAATCCAATTTGTTCTAGAATTGAATGCCGGCGCCGCTGACCGTTTTGGCATCGTCACCGGCACAATATTACCGTTCTAATTTTTAGCAAAAAATGAAAGTGGCGGCATACATGTTTCTTTTATTGCTCATCCTAAAATTTTATGATGTAAGGCGTTATCCACATTTATATTTTCAATGTCAGAGTATAATAAATCTCAATAGCACAAATAGTTAGAAATTATTAATAAAAATCATTAAGCATCCGTGGCGCATCCGCCTGCGCAAAACATATGCCGAAAAAAAAGAGAACCGCTTCTGGGAAAGCGGCCAAGGCTCCTTCTATCCCGACGATTATAAAGAGAGATGGTCGAATAGTGCCCTTTGATGTTGAAAAAATCGTCAATGCCGTTTGGAAAGGCATGAACACAACCAAGGAAGGCTCCATGGAAGAAGCTCGTCATGTCGCCAATTTGGTCTATGTCGAACTCATCCGCATAAAACGGAAATTTTCCAATTTTATTCCGCAGGTTGAAGGCATTCAAGACATTGTTGAACAGGAACTGATGCGTTCCGATTATGTCAAGACGGCCAAACATTATGTTTTGTATCGCGATGAGCGCGCGCAGTTGCGTGCCAAGGGTCTGGAGGTTCCCGAACATGTGCGGAAGCTGGCGACTGATTCGCAAAAATATTTCAAAAACGCGCTAGGTGAATTCGTTTATTATCGAACATATTCCAGATGGATAGACACCGAGGGTAGAAGAGAGACATGGATAGAAACAGTTGATCGATATATGACATTCATGCGCGAGAATGTCGGTGGCAAACTCAAGGACGCCGAATACGACGAGATACGCGAATATATTTTGCATCAACGGGCGATACCTTCCATGCGTCTTTTGCAATTCGCCGGTAATCCGGCGCGCCGATCAAATGTTTGCGCGTATAATTGTTCCTATATTGCCCCAGAATCATTCCGGGATATGTCGGAGATCATGTATATTTCCATGAATGGTACCGGCGCCGGTTTCTCCGCCGAAAGCGCCAATGTACAGAAATTTCCGCAGATAATGATGCAAACGGGAGAGAAAGTGAAAACCCTTATTATCGACGATTCCAAAGAAGGATGGTGTGAAGCGTTTGTCGCTGGAGCCACGGCATGGGCTTCTGGCAATGATATTGATTTTGATTATTCCCTTATTCGCCCTCTGGGCGCGCGACTCAAAGTTATGGGCGGCAAGGCGTCCGGACCCGAACCTTTGAAGAGACTTCTCGGATTTACTAGACAGGTGATACTCGATAGACAAGGCAGGCGTCTCCGCAATATAGATGTGCACGATATTATTTGCATGATGGGGGAATGCATTGTTTCCGGGGGCGTTCGAAGAAGCGCTCTTATATCTCTATCGGATCTTGATGACGATGATATTCGCGATTCCAAGAAAGGGGCTTTTTACGTGACACATCCGCATCGCATGCTGGCGAATAATTCCGCGGTCTACACGAACAAGCCGACGAATGAAGAATTCTTGAAGGAATGGATGGCTCTTATAGAGAGCCGTTCGGGCGAGCGAGGCATATTCAACCGTGGTTCACTGGCCAAGACCTTGCCCGAACGCCGTCTCAAGGTCTTGCGTGAATACAAAGGTTATTTTGATCCGTCGGGACAGCATATTGTCGGTCCGATAGGCGTCAATCCTTGCGGGGAAATCATTTTGCAATCAAAGCAGTTTTGTAATCTCTCGGAAATCATCGCTCGCGCGGATGACACGGAGAAAACTCTCCTGAAGAAAATTCGCGTCGCGACAATTTTGGGAACATACCAATCCATGCTCACGAATTTCCAATATCTTTCCAGGGAATGGAAGGAACATTGCGAGAAAGAAAGATTACTTGGTGTTTCTATCACAGGTCAATGGGATTGTCCGGCGGTGCGCAAACCGGAGGTGATGAGAAAACTTCGCGACGAGGCGATAAAAGTAAATAAAGAATTTGCCAAGCGCTTTGGCGTCAACGAGTCAACGGCCGTCACATGCACGAAACCGTCGGGTAATGGCTCGCAAACTTTTGATTGTTCATCGGGCATGCACGCGCGTCATTCAAAATACTATGTCCGCCGCGTGCGCATCGCTTCAACTGACGCCTTATTCAAAATGCTCAAGGACCAAGGCGTTCCATATTATCCGGAAGTTGGTCAAACCGTAGAGAATGCCACGACATATGTCCTAGAGTTTCCCGTCAAGGCGCCGCCGGGGACTACCACATTCAAAAATGATCTGACAGCCATAGAACAGCTTGAATATTGGAAGATGGTCAAACTGAACTATACCGAACACAATCCTTCAGTTACTATTTCCATCGGCAATGATGAATGGGTGACAGTCGCGAACTGGCTTTATGAAAATTGGGACATTATCGGCGGACTTTCATTCTTGCCGAGGGAAGATCATATCTATCAATTGGCTCCATATGAGGCGATTGATGAGAAGAAGTACAAGGAGCTCGCGAAAAAGTTGGAACACATTGACTATTCCAAAATCCTCACATACGAAAAACAGAACGAGACTGATATGAAAAAAGAACTCGCATGCGTTTCCGGGGTTTGCGAGATTGCGTAGTTTCGGGAGGTGACACCTCCCGAACAACCTTGTAATGTTGACTATTCCGTGGTATGCTTCTTTTTAGTCGCACAAGGCAATCGCTCCGATATCCATCGGAGAGGAAAGTCCGAACACTGTCCCGATAATTGTCGTGAGACGATTCGTCGGGAAAAAGAGTAGCGGGTAACGCCCGTCGGGTAATGCCCCGAGATGCGAACAGAGACGTCTCGAGCGAAAGCGAGAGACATCCCAATAATCGTCTTTCGACGATTATTGGGATGAGCTTCATGGTGACATGAAGGTGCAACGGCTAAACTCTTACTTCAGTGCAAGGTCGTATCCCGATGAATCGTCTTTCGACGATTATCGAGATGAACCGCTCGACTCCGTGAGTAATTACGGAGCTAGGTATATGATTGCCGGATTCATCTCCGCTTCATCAGACGAAAGTCTTATAAGGCAATGATGTGATCTCACAAAATTCGGCTTATTTGCGGCTCAAATGAAAAAGCTCTCCTAAGCAGGGAGCTTTTTCACATTATTAGGGCGGTATTTAATAAACTTAACTCCCATATAATCCACAGAAATGTCAGGAATCATGTCTGTTGCGTTTCGCGTAATAATGTATAATAGGAACATTATCAGTGTCAAAATATAAGCATAGGAGATACAAAACTCCAAACAAAACAATGAATGAAGATTTTTCCAATGAATCATATGGGAATCAACCAGTTCCCTTGAATAGACAGCCGCAATCACAGCCGTCTATGAATAGAACAAATGATGTTTTTTCGCAGCAATCAAATCGCCCGGCGCAAAACATGCCGCCGCGTTATCCGAATCATCCGGCGCAGAATTTTCAGAGTAATCGCCAGACAAGTGAAACTCGCCAATCCCAAACCTCGACAGATGTTAAGAAAAACAGATTAGAATCAGCGGGATATTATATATTTTTGGCGACAGTTCTGCTTACGCCCTTAATATTCCTGCCAAGTCCTTATTTTTCACTGGGTCTGGTGAAAACACTTATTATTTCCGTCGGAATATTGGCATCAGCCGTATGCTATGGAATTCTAGCGCTCAAGGAAAAGTCATTATTTTTACCAACAAAAACGATGTTTTGGACAAGTATTTTCGTGATTGCCTCGCTTTTCGCGTCTGCGCTTATGAGCAATCACGTGAACAAGGCAATATTTGGACAAGGATTTGAAATCGGTACTGCCGGTTTTATGACTATTCTCTTCATTGCCGCCTGGGTTTCGTATGAGATTATTCGACGCGATCAGAACAAAGTATTTACACTGTTTGGCGTATTGGGATTCTCGTATATTGTATTGGCATTGTTTGAAATCATACGTATGATATTTGGTCCTACGGTGCTATCAATGTCGGTTCTAACGGCTATAACATCGACGCCTCTAGGTGGTTGGTATGATTTCGGAATCATATCTCTTTTCATGGCCGTTATCATAATTTCCGCGCTTCTCACATTACCGCTCAATCGTCGGACAAAAATCATTTACTGGGTCATTGCTCTACTTGCTCTATTCATGGCCTTTATCGTCAATCAAACCACCGCCTGGATCGGAGTTGCGTGTGTTTTCGCGATAATGTCCATATCTTTGTATCGCGATAAGAGCAAAAAAATGCTCTGGCTACCGGTTGCATTATTTGTTCTCACGCTTGTAATGGTCTGGAAAGGGGCTGTGATAGCGAAACCTGTTATTGAAAACACAAATACTGCGTATTCCGAGCTTTCATTACCGTGGCAGATTACAACCGATATAATAAACGGCACCATAAAAAATTATCCTCTGTTCGGTGTTGGTCCGAATCACTTCACGCAAGCCTACAATGTATTCAAACCAATCGTGATAAATCAAAGCAACGCGTGGAATATTGAATTCAACTCCGGTTTTGGACTTATTCCGACATTTATGGTTACGCAAGGAAGTGTTGGGGCGATTCTTTGGATCCTTCTTGTTATTTTCCTCGGTGTTCTCACGACTAGGGCTTTGAAGATTTTGCCGACCGATCCGCAAGCCAAATTTATGACGCTCGCATTATCCGCGGCGATGATTCTACTTGTTATAAACATGGTATTGTACACACCTTCGCATGCTATTGTGCTTCTGACATTTGTCATACTCGGTGCATTCCTGGCGGTGATAGCCCATTCAAAATCTGCCACGCCCATCAATCTAAATCCGGTATCCATGATATGGCAAAGAATATTATCTGTTATTCTTATTATCCTAGTCGCGCTTGGAATTATTTGTGGTCTTTGGTACGTGAAGAAATTCATGGCATTTTCTTATTTTGCCAAAGGAGTGAAAGATATTAACACCAATCAAGATTTTATGTCTGCCGATATCGCGCTTAAACAAGCGATATCACTCGACAATTCTGATGTGTATCTCCAGGCGCTGTCTGAAAGTGAACGTCTCCATGCCGGAATGCTTATATCTGAAGCCACGAGTACTCCATCAGCGAAAGCCACGGCGGCTATAGGAAATCTCATTGACGATGGTATCAAAACGGCGCGTCAAGCGATCGTGTATGATCCGAACAATTATTACAATTATCTTTCATTAGCCCGTATTTCTGATCTAGCCGCCAGCGTCAAAATGGCGAACGCCTATGAAACGGCGGTTGAAGCGTATACCAATGCCATTAATTTGAACCCATTAAATCCGTCGTTATATGTCAGTCTGGCGCAGAGTCAGGCGTCAAATGGTAAATATGATGACGCCCTAAGAACTATTGGTTCCGCGCTTCAGGTCAAGAATAATTATCTCGATGCCGTCTATCTTCTGTCGCAAGTACAAGTCGCTCAAGGAAATCTGAAGGACGCGATCACATCCACGCAAGTCGCGACGCAAATGAATCCGCAGAGCTCGCTTTTATTCTTCCAGCTCGGATTATTGCAGTACAATGACAAGAATTATTCCGAAGCGATCAAAGCTTTGGAGCAGGCGACCAAACTTACGCCCGATTATGCCAACGCGAAATATTTTCTCGGCCTCTCCTATATCCGCCTGAATCGCAATACGGAAGCAATCACATTATTTACCGATCTCGCGGAAACTAACCCCGATAATGAAGAAGTATCATTCATTCTGACGAATATACAAGCCGGCAAATCGCCGTTCGCGGATGCGCAACCGCCAGTGACATCGACTCCGGAGAAACGCCCAACCCTACCGGTTAAGGAAAAGAAATAATCCTATTGATTACCGTCTATTTGTGATATGATAGTTCTGACACGCAATAATATCCAATGGTAAGACGATGGTTCTCATTTATAGGTAAAGAGATACGCGGTCTTCATGAGGCCGCGTATCTCTTGGCGTTCTTCGCCCTTTCATCCCAACTTCTGGCGCTTATACGCGACAAACTTTTTGCTTTCACATTCGGAGCAAGTCATTCCTTGGACGTGTACTATTCCGCCTTCCGCGTTCCCGATATCATCTTCGCTTCCATCGGTTCCCTTGTTTCCGCGTCTATCCTTCTGCCTTACTTTATAGAGCGTTTCGGCAAAAGCAATGAGGAAGGGAAGTTATTCTCGAATGAAATATTCACGGTTTTCTTCGCCTTGATCGTGTTCGTAAGTGCGATTGTGTATTTCATGGCTCCCTGGCTTATACCAAAACTCATTCCGGGTTTTGCCAATGATCCATTGTTGCCCGAGCTCGTTATTTCCATGAGAATAATGCTCCTGTCGCCAATATTTCTCGGCCTTTCCAATCTATTTTCCAGTCTGACGCAGATGCGTCATCGTTTTCTCGTCTATGCCGCCAGTCCGGTTGTATACAATCTCGGAATAATTCTCGGTATACTTCTTGTCTATCCAGTTCTTGGCATTAGCGGTCTTGCCATAGGCGTCGCGATTGGCGCGTTTCTACATATGGCCATACAACTTCCGTTTATGTCGAATGAAAATATGATGCCGAAATTGGTGAGGATTGTTGAATGGTCAAAAATTAAGAAAATTATCTTAACGTCTCTGCCGCGCACGCTCACATTATCAGCCAATCAAATTGCCTCATTTGTTTTGATTGCTATCGCCTCTCTCATGGTTCCGGGTTCCATCTCTATTTTCAATTTCGCTTTTAATATCCAAGCAGTGCCTCTAACCATTATCGGTGCTAGTTATTCGTCGGCGGTATTTCCCACACTTTCGAAGTTGTATTTCAATGGCAATACCGCTGAATTTCTGGAGAAAATGATCATGTCCGCCAAACATATTATTTTCTGGTCAATGCCGATAATGGTTCTTTTCATTGTCTTGCGCGCGCAAATTGTCCGCGTTATTCTGGGCGCCGGAAAATTTGATTGGGCGGATACCAGACTTACCGCCGCCATGCTCGCGGTTTTCATCATTTCAACTATCGGACAAAGTCTCGTGATTTTATTTGTCCGGGCATTTTACGCCGAAGGTAAGACGGCGCGTCCGCTCATCATCAATGCCGTTTCGGCGATTGTAATCATTTTGTCAGCGTATATTTTGACGAAGGCCTTTTACGCGTTTCCCATTTTTGCTTATTTCATTGAAGACTTACTCAAGGTAAGCGGTCAGGTTGGAACGAGCGTTCTCATTTTGGGTATAGCGTTCTCCATAGGCGTTATTCTGAATACAATCCTTCACTGGTGGATTTTCGGGCGTTCATACCCCGGATTCACGAAACCCGTGCTATCAACATTCTTCCATAGTTTCTCGGCGTCCGTGATTATGGGTTATTCCGCTTTCTTGAGTTTGCGTTTCTTCAATATTATTTTTCCCTTGACCAAGGTCTGGGGGGTCTTTATGCAAGGATTTTCAGCCGGAATTTTCGGCATTGCGGTCGGTGTCATCGTTCTCATTCTTCTCAAAAATGCCGAATTACGGGAAGTTTGGAGCACATTACATCATAAGATTTGGAAAGCGGTTGTTCCGCCGGCGGAAATGGAACACATGTAAAATTGTTTTTCATTATGCCGATTCGTCGTTTTCTGTTATATTCAATGAATGAATCCTGAGTTCATTAGAAATTTTTCAATAATAGCGCATATCGATCACGGCAAGTCCACGCTTGCCGATAGAATGCTGGAAATAACCGGTACTATCGAAAAACGCAAAATGCAGGAGCAAGTTCTCGATTCCATGGAATTGGAGCGTGAAAGGGGAATCACCATAAAAATGCAACCAGTCCGAATGAAATGGCGATGCGTGTCGGAAATCCCGAATATATCCAATAATTCAAGCCAGAAATATATTTTGAATCTAATTGACACCCCCGGGCATATTGATTTTTCCTATGAAGTTTCTCGTGCCCTGAAAGCCGTTGAAGGGTCTATTTTACTTGTTGATGCCACCCAAGGCGTGCAAGCGCAGACCTTGACGACTCTGAATATGGCCAAGGAAGCCGGTCTTACTATCATCCCCGTTGTGAGTAAAATAGATTCACCACTTGCCGATGTCGCGGAAACGGTAAAAGAAATAGGTCAGTTGCTTGGTTGTCCCGAAAATGAAGTCATCAAAGTTTCCGGCAAAACAGGCGAGGGCGTCGAGGATCTATTAAATGAAGTCATCAAACGCGTACCGCCACCATCGTCTCTTCAAGAACAGTCTCGAAACGAAGCCGACACTTTCCGACGAGACTTAGCAGCGCGGGGCGATTTGTCTCGTCGGAAAGTTGTCAGCGAAGTAAGCGAGACTGTTCTTGATGGGAATGTGTCGACGATTGACGATTCGAACACAATTAAAAATGATCATTTTCGCTCCCTTGTCTTCGATTTCCAATACTCCAATCATACTGGTGTCATTGTCTACATTCGCATTATGAGTGGAAGCGTACGAAGACATGATAGACTCGTATTCAAGGTCGCTGATAGGGAATTTGAGGCCATTGACGTAGGTATATTTGCACCTGAGGAAACGCCAGTCGAAATACTCAGTGCAGGGGAAATCGGCTATATTGTCACAGGTATCAAGGAGCCCGGCATTGCTTCTGTCGGAGACACAGTTGTCTCGATCAATGACACAATGCCGCCGTTACGCGGCTATTTTAGTCCCAAACCGGTAGTTTGGGCATCTATTTATCCCGAAAGTCAGGATAATTTGCCTCTACTTCGTCAAGCCCTCGGTCGTTTGCGTCTATCCGATTCGTCGTTCACATACGAAGAAGAGGCATCTGGAACCCTTGGTAAGGGTTATAGATGCGGATTTCTAGGCATGTTACATCTTGAAATAATCACCGAACGTTTGCGCCGAGAGTTCAATCTGCAATTAGTTGTTACGATGCCGACTATCACATATACCGTGAAGTGCAAGAATGGAAAAAGCGTCACGATATATTCGCCGTCGCTTTTTCCCGAAGACCATGACATTTCGGAAGTCAGTGAGCCGATTGCCACAATGAAAATAATCACGCCACCCAAGTATATTGGCAGTTTGATAAAATCTATTTATGATCATGAAGGCGATATTGTTTCTACCGATAATTTCGGCGATAATCGAGCTATTTTGACCATGAATATACCTCTCCGTGAACTTATGAGGAATTTTTTTGATGAGGTCAAAAGCGTATCATCCGGCTATGCGTCTATTTCATATGATATCACCGATAATAAGGTTGCTGATGTTGTGCGATTGGATATTCTGATTGCCGATGAAATTGTCCCGGCTTTCGCTAGGATAGTATCTCGCCGCCGAATCCAGGAGGAAGCCGAGGCATCCGTTGAGAGACTTTATAAACTCCTGCCAAGGGAACTTTTCACCTTCAAGGTTCAAGCCAAAGCATTTGGCCGAATCATCGCTTCGCGGTCTATCTCAGGCAAAAAGAAAGATGCCGCGGCCACGCTTTCCGGTGGAGATATTACCAGGAAAATGAAATTGCGCGAAAAACAGAAAGAAGGCAGGAAGCGTCTGAAGGAGCATGGCAGGGTCAATATACCTCAAGAAGTATTCGTGAAAATGATGCGTAATGATTAGCGCAATCCTCTCTTTACGGACTCGTGCTTATTGCCAGATCGGGAAATATAGTAGCACCATACTAATGATCACGAGGATACTGACAATCATAAACCCGACGCCAGCCGCTCTACGTGTTTTTTCGTGAAATAACATGATGTTTTGTAGTATACTGTGAAGTATGAAATACGGCAACAAATCCATGTGGAAAAAAATTACGCGCTCGCCGGTGACTTTGATTGTGCTTCTTATTGTCTTCGTATTCATGGCGCGGGCGTCCACGCGTATGTATTTGAAATCATCTTTGAGTAATGATCGTCTAATTCAAGCTAAAAAAACAATTGCGGATCTCGAAGCGCATAAAACTGTCCTTTCAAAAAAAGTTGATTATCTTTCCACTATGCGAGGTATAGAATCCGAAATTCGCACGAAGTTTCGCGCGGCCATGGAAGGGGAATCTGTGGCAGTTATTGTCGGTGATGCGCCACCCACGAATATTTCGGAGAAGAATAGTAAAAATTCAGCCTCCAGTACCATAAGTCAAATCGAATTGTCGTGGCGGAGATTGTTGCAATTAGTAGGTTTATAGAGTCAATATTTCAAGAGTGTGAATCTGAATATGAATATTGATAAGTAGAATCTGTCGTTGAGGCAAATTGTTGATAGAAATAAACGCGGGTATGGTTTAGTGGTAGAATGCGACCTTCCCAAGGTTGAGACGCGAGTTCGATTCTCGCTACCCGCACCAAAATTGAGACACAAAAATGTAGTTTATGCTAGTGCTTTTTTGTGTAGGTTTGCTAGACTGTGCTTACCATCGCCGTAAGGCGTCAACAGGCCTCGCAAGAGGTCTGTAAATTTATAAAGTATGTACACCAAAGATTTTGATAGCTGGAATGAGATGCAAAAAAATCTCAATTCTGATGATAAACATGTCAATATCCGTTCCGGAGAGATCCGCTGGGTTGTCTTTGGTGTAAATGTCGGAAGCGAAATTGACGGAAAGGCTAAGTCATTTACTCGTCCAGCTTAAATTATCCATGTCATTGGATCAAACCTTGCCCTGGTTGTTCCACTGTCAACAAAAGTTAAGGAAATTGCAGGTTATATTCCTTTTGAATTTCAAGGGAGAACTGTCTCGCTGTGTATACATCAATTCAAAACAATTTCTCAAAAGAGAATACTTTCTCGCAAAGGGTGTATTTCGGAAAAGAAGCTCGATGAAATTAAGGAGCAACTTAAGAAGTTTTTTGCATTATAGTTAGTTTGAACACGGCGCGTACCGCTCGATAGAACTCTTGTTTGTCGTAAACGAGTGCGACACCCGAACCCTGGCTACCGCTGTTCGGTTTGACTATTACGGGAAAACCAAGATTTTGGGCATGATAATAAGCATCATTGATGGATCGATTCAATGAACCGATCGCATCAGCCCATTCGTCACTAAAAAATGTTCTACTGCTGGGAATTATCGGATACCCCATTCTTCCCATTAAGTAGCTCGAATAGTCCTTATCTTTTGCGATATCCGAACTTCCGACGGGATTGAGATCAAGAGTGTTATACCGAAAGTATCGGTGTTTACCGCTCTTGAATGTGATCTGACCGACGATGCCCCATTCAGGCTCGGTCGCGACGCGTGCCCCTATTCTAGGAGCGATTTTTCGCAACATTTGTCCGAGAAGCAATGATTCTTTGTTTTTCATATATCCTCAAGTTGTTTGTTTAAAGACCTGTAGACTCCATGAACTGATTATCTAATATTGAAGTTAGAATATATATAACACTTTGTCAACAGATTATCAATGTGTTGAATAACTCCACCCATTTTTGCACTCTGCTGGTAATTTAGACTCATAATAATCTGACTTCGTTAATACTTCAAGTGGCGTTCGTTTGTTCTTGAATGCGCAGTGAACTCTTTTGGTGTTGTAGAAC
>Ga0265595_1002653_pt1 | contig 11844 bp, 5 predicted proteins | sample saktaG_15_FD_190148 | JGI IMG/M metagenome (GOLD analysis project Ga0265595, IMG submission 190148) | Saline water microbial communities from Sakinaw Lake, British Columbia, Canada - sak_2013_06_06_50m | ecosystem: Environmental > Aquatic > Non-marine Saline and Alkaline > Saline ... | reverse complement strand
ACTGCCGCGAACTGGGCGCGGAGCCGTACATCTGCATCAACCTGGGCACAGGCACGCTGGACGAGGCGCGTAATTGGGTGGAATACTGCAACGGCACGGGGAACACCCACTACGCCAACCTGCGCCGGCAGAACGGCCACCCGGAGTCATACCGCGTCAAGTACTGGGGGCTGGGAAACGAGATGTATGGGCCCTGGCAGATGGGGCACAAGCCAGCCGAAGAATCTGCCCGCTACGCGCTGGAGGCGGCCAAGCTCATGAAGTGGGTCGATCCATCCATACAACTCATCAGTTGTGGGTGGGACGGCCTCAGCGAGTGGGATCGCATCGTGCTGGAGGTGCTGGCGCCTGTCGTGGATTTCCATAGCATCCACCTCTACACGGGCAGCAGCGACTACTACGCCAACGTCTTTCAGCCGCACCACGCCGGCCGCATGATCGAGGCGGCGCAAGCGCTCATAGACACTATCCGCTTTCAACAGGGGATCGAGCATCCCATCCGCATCGCCTTTGACGAGTGGAACGTGTGGTTCCGCGAGGAAGGCGAGGAGGGACGGCTTGAAGAGCGTTACACCTTGACTGATGCGCTGGCAGTAGCCGCTTACCTGAACGAGTTCCAGCGTCACCCCAGGGCCATGGGCATGGCCAACCTGGCCCAGATGGTCAACGTGATCGCGCCTATCTTCACCCGGCCGGACGGCCTGTTCCATCAGACGATCTACTATCCGTTGATGCTGTACGCAGCCCACAGCCAGCCCATCGCGTTGGACGCATGGGTGACGTGTGACACCTATACCTTCCCTGAGGCTCCGAAAGACCGGCGGCTGCGCGGGCCGGGGCCATTTCCTTATCTCGATGTGTCCGCCACCCTATCCGAGGCAGGTGACACGCTGACGTTGGCGGTGATCAACCGGCACCGGGAAGCAGCGCTGACGACGGAGATTGAGCTGGGTGGGTGGCAGCCAGTCAGCCCGGCGATGGCTTACATGGTCAACGCCGACGACGTGGATGCCACCAATGATTTCGGTCGCGAGCCGGTGGCGGTAGCGGAGAGCCAGGTGGACGTAGCCGCACATTTCACCTACCAGTTCCCCGCCCACTCGCTGACGGTGATGACACTGCAGTCGAGCAATAACTCTTGAAAGAATATGCGCCAAGAAGCTCGTGTACGTCCCACCGTTGGCTTCCTCTCGACCTGGTCGGTCTACGAGGGCACAGCCATTGATAGCTATAGTCACACGCTCCTCCAGGGGATTTGCGCCGCAGCGCACGAGCAAGACTGTAATCTACTCCTCGGCTGTGGGATCAGTCTTCCAGCCAGTCCGCGCGCCAGCCGAACCGTTTGGGCGGTGCCGGGCGCAGGCGTGGACTTTGTTCCGGTCGGGCCCTGGAATACCGATGGGCTGATCGTCATTCCCGACGATCTCTCTGATTCGCAATCCGAGTATGTGCAGGATCTGATCCGTTCGGGCTACCCCGTCGTTCTGACCACAGCCGAAAAACCGGGGCCGCTCGTTGCCGTGGACAACGCAGGCGGCATTCGTCAGGCGTTTAACCATCTCTGGCAGCATGGGCATCGGCGCATCGCGTTGATCGCGGGTAAATCGGGGCGCGGCGGGGACAGCGCGGAACGTCTGTCCGCGTACCGCGAGGCACTGCGCGAAGCGGGCATTGAAGAAGACGCGCGCCTGATCGCCTTCGGCGAACATCGGCGCGAGGATGGGCGTATCGCCATGCAGCAGATCCTATCCACGGGCGCGCCCTTCACCGCAGTGTTGGCCAGCAACGATCTCTCCTGCCTGGGCGCGATGGAGGTGCTCCGCGAAGCGGGTCGGCGCATCCCGGACGATGTCGCGGTCATCGGCTTCGACGACATCCTCGACGCGCGTTCACATCTCCCGCCGCTCACCACCGTTCGGCATCCGACGTTTACGCTGGGTTACCAGACGGTGCTTTCTCTGCTCGACGAGATCGCAGGAAAACGGATAGGCGAGACGCACACGCGCGTGCCAACGCAACTCGTCATTCGCCAATCGTGCGGCTGCCGCCCAGAGAGTACGCCGGTCACGACGCTCGTTCCTGCGGCGCCATCGGATCTCGAAACCGCACAAACCACCCTCGCGCGCGCCATGGCAGAGGCGACGCTCGTCGAAGCGCGGCACAGTACGCGCCAGGAAATTGAGGCCCTGTGTCTGAATCTCGCCCGCACGTTCACGTCGAGTCTAGGCGGCAACGATCCTGGGCTATTCGACGCTGCGATGCAGCAGCTCTTCGATTGGCTCGAAGTGCATGGCGAAGACGCCTACGCGTGGCACGCCGCGCTCTCGATCCTGCGTCGCGGGCTGTCCAACCTGCTGCCTCTGATTCCGGGGGCGAATCTCGTTTTCGCCGACACGATGATTGACCGCGCCCGCCTCGAAATCGCCGAACAGGCGCAGCGTCAGACGACCGACGCGCTGCTGCAGCATAAGGAGATGGCGAATCGCCTGGGGCTGATGACCTCGCAGTTGCTTGCCGCGTTCGACGCCTCCGAAAGCGCGAACATTCTGGCTCACCATTTGCCTCAATTGGGGATTCGACACGCCCTCGTCGCGTTGTATTCGCCGCGGGAAGACGATCCGCTGTCGCAGTGCACGGTCTTGCTCGACGCAGGTTTGCCCGAAAGCGGGGTCGGTCGCCAATTTCCCGTACGGGATTTTCCACCGCCGGAACTCTATCCGTCCGATCTCGCCTTTCAACTGGCGATCCTGCCGCTGGTGATTGACGACCACACCACGGGCTTTGTGGCCTTCGGCGCGACGAATCTTGAACCCTGCGCGGCGATTGTGCATAACCTCGCCTCGGCGCTGCGCACCAGCCGTCTGTATCGCGACGCGCTCGAAGGGCGTCGGCTGGCGGAAGAGGCGAACCGGCTCAAGAGCCGCTTCCTCTCCACTGTGAGCCATGAGTTGCGCACGCCTCTGAACCTGATCACCGGCCTGAGTGCGGTGCTGTTACAAGAAGGAGAGCAGGTTGGCTCGGCGAGATGCATGGTGAACCGGGAGGACGTGGAGCACATCTTAACCAGTGCGCAACATCTGGATGGTTTGATCCGCGACGTGTTGGATTTGGCGCGGAGCGAGGCGGGGCAGTTGAAGCTGGTTTGTGAGCCGCTGCATCTGGCCGAGACCTTGCAGCCGGTGTTGGCGATTGGGCAGCAGTCGGCGCGTGACAAGGGCCTGTCATGGCGGGCTGAGATTCCTAAGGAGTTGCCGAGAGTATGGGGAGATCGGACGCGCTTACGGCAGGTGATGCTGAACCTGGTGCACAATGCAGTCAAGTTCACGGCGCGAGGCGAAGTCGCGGTGATCATGACGGTGGAGGACGACCGCGTGATCGTGTCGGTGCAGGACACGGGGTTGGGTATCCCCCTGGAGGAGCAGGAGGCGATCTTTGACGAGTTCCGGCAATCGGAGCGGACGGCGGCGCGAGGGTACGGCGGCCTGGGGTTGGGACTGGCGATCTGCAAGCGACTGGTGGAGCTGCACGGGGGCGAGATCGGCGTGCGTTCCTCCGGGGAGAAAGGCGGGGGTTCGACGTTTTATTTCACGCTACCGGCAATGGCACGTCAGCCGGCTTTGCTCGATGCCGAGGTCCCACTGGCTGAGATGCACCAGGTGTTGCTCCTGGTGAAGGATATACAGGGTGGAGGCTTGTTGCGTGACTACCTGGTACGGCAAGGACTTGAGGTGACAGTGCACCCAGTGGGTGAGGAGGAAGAGGGGGATTGGTTGATGTGGCTCCTGGCAGGGGCACCGGAGGCGGTGGTGTTGGATCGCGAGGTGGCGTCGGAGCGAGGTTGGAAGATCCTGAAGGTCCTGAAGGGGAATCTGGCAACACAGCATGTGCCGGTGCTGTTCTATGCGTTCGCCGGTGACAGCGGCAGGGGCTCGATGCTAGAGATAGACTACTTGACAAAACCGATGGGCACGGCAGAGCTGGCGGAGGCGTTGGCGTGTAAGGGGCTGCTGGATGGAGAGGAAGATGGGGAGGCAGAAAAGAAGGTTTTGGTAGTGGACGACGAGCCGGGAGTCCTGAAGATGCACGCGCGAATCGTGGAATCGCAGTCGCCGCATTACCGCGTCTTACGGGCGCGGGATGGGCGGGAGGCGCTGGAGGTCATTCGAGAGGAGCATCCCGATTTGGTGCTCCTGGACCTGATGATGCCAGAGTTGGATGGGTTCGGGGTTCTGGAGGCGATGCGTGAGGAGGAGATGAGTCGGAACATCCCGGTGATTGTGTTGACGGGGCAGGTGTTGACGGAGGAGGACATGGCGCGTCTGAACCGTGGCGTGGCGAGCGTGCTGGGGAAGGGTCTGTTCAGTGTGGAGGAGACACTGGGGCATATAGAAGCAACCCTGGCTCACCGATGCAAGCTGAGCGTCGAGACACAACGGGTTGTGCGGAGGGCTATGGCCTACGTGCATACGCACTACGCAGAGCAGGTTTCGTTGAAAGACATAGCCGCCTACGTCGGGCTAAGCGAGCAGCATTTGATTCGGAGCTTTCGAAAGGAGAGCGGCATCACGCCCATTGACTACCTCAAGCGCTATCGGATCAGACAGGCCAGGGCATTGTTGGAAGCGGGCGACAAAAGCATTACCGAAGTGGCCTTGGAAGTCGGGTTTTCCGATAGTAGCTATTTCGCCCGCGTATTCCGGCGCGAGGTAGGGGTGTCGCCTGGTGCCTATCGGGGAGGAGAGCGATAGCTTGCATGGGTTTGTTCAGAATATACTCAACAGTGTTAAGAAAATACTTGCATTGTCATGTGAAGTGTGGTAAAATAACAAAGGGAGATTGCATTCCTCTTGAAAGTTAGGAGGGGTTCGTGAGCGATACCGGAGCTTCCATTGTGATGATCGTCGGGAGTGATGCTCATTTCATCTACCTGATGCAACATTACACGAGGACAAGCGGGTATCAAGCAGTCGTTGCGCCCCTCGATGGGGAGGTGGTAGCGTTGGCCAAACAGAAGAGACCGGCGATGATCGTGCTGGAATCTGACCTTGCAGAGTCAGCGAGCCGGGACATACTGCAGGCGCTAAAAGCCGATCAGGCCACGAATGACTTCCCAGTGATGGTCTGCTCGTGGCAGGATGAGGAGACGAGCATTCTGGCGCAAGAGGCCGATAGTTATCTGCGGAAGCCGGTGTCGTATGAGGAATTCCTGGCCGCGTTGAAGGAAGTGGCGCATATCTCCGGTGCATGATTCAAAGGCCCGTGTTGCGACCCTGCGGTGAAGAAGCGGCGTGGACGAGCCAAGAAAGGATGGAAGCCCAAATTAAGGAGGTGATGAGAATCGAGAGGTCACTAATATAGGCTTTTGAAGGATTTGCCCCGCTCGTTTGGTTCTTTGCGTCCGGAAAACCCAGGCGCATTTTATGAACCCTATTCAAATGGGTGCGTTTCATTTCGGTTGAGGTTAGACTTCGGAAGTCTTCGACTGAGGATTTTGAGGGTAAAAGCGACTCGAAATCGCCTCACAAGCCGCTGGGCAGAGTGCTCTTGAGACTTCCGAAGTCTTGTCCAACTCATTTGAAACACACCCTATTCAAATCAATTGGAGGATCAAAATGAAGAAAAAGCTTTTCGTAACTCTAGTGTTGGCCCTGGTTCTTACGCTTGCTTTGGGCGCTTGTGCCCCAGCGGCCACGCCAACGCCGACGCCGACGCCAAGGCCCCAGCCGACGATGCCTCCGCCGACTGCAACTTCACCACTGCCCACGGAGACTCCAGAACCGACTGCAGAGGTGGTGGAACCTGTGGCCACCATAAGAATCTGGGCCGATGACACCCGCACAGAGCCTTTGCTCGCACTCGCAGATGACTTTCTCGCTGAATACAACGTGCAGCTCGTCGTCGAAGACCTGGGTGTGGTTCAAGACATTCGGTCCCAGGCGATCATCGCGATACCAGCCGGTGAAGGTCCCGACATTTACATCGGCGTCCACGACTGGCTTGGAGCGCTGGTCGAGAGCGGCCTGGTAGCCCCCATCGACCTGGGTGATAAACGAGATGAATTTGTCGAGTCGAATTTGGAGGCTTTCACCTATACAGATGGCCAGCTCTACGGCGTGCCATACGCCTCCGAGAATCTTGGGTTCTTCTACAACACTGATCTGGTCACTGAGCCGCCCGCAACCTGGGACGGGGTGCTTGAAATTGGCCGTGCCCTCAAGGCTGATGGCAAAGTTGAGTATGCAATCGCCATAGGCGGTGACCCGGGTTACAATTCTTTGCCGATGCAGACAGCTTTTGGTGGCTATGTCTTTGGCGTGGATGAGAACGGCGCCTGGAATCCCAACGATGTCGGTCTTGATGGCGAAGGCATGATCGCAGCCGTCGAATGGATGACCGCGGCCGTCGAAGAGGGCCTCATGCCCGAGACCACCGACTATGATACCGCCCACTCCATGTTTGAAACCGGCCAGATCCCATTCTTGATGGCTGGCCCCTGGGCGCTGGATCGCATACGCGCCTCCGGTGTGCCCTATGCTGTGGCGCCCTTCTTCCCCGACGACGGCGCCCCGTTCCTCGGCGTGCAGGGTTTCTTGGTCAACCCCTTCAGCGAGAACGCATTGCTGGCGCAGGCATTCCTGACCGAATTCATCGCCACCGAAGACTTGATGCAGACGCTCTACGAAACCGGAAACCGTCCATCTTCGTTCAAGTCTGTCCTGGCGACTACGGATGATCCTGACCTGAAAGCGATGGGAGAAGCTGGTGCGAACGCGATTCCGATGCCAAACATCCCCGAAATGGGTTCGGTGTGGAGTGCATGGAATAACGGCATCACACTCGCGATAACTGGTGAGCAGACACCTGCGGAAGCCATGACGGATGCGGCGAACCAGGTCCGTGACTTGATCCTCGGCGCGCTGGCCGGCATGGTTAACCTCCCTGGCAGCTATCAGAAGGGGAGTGGTCTCTGTGGTGCCGATTGGGATCCAGCCTGCGAAGGCACCGCTATGGAAGAGGGCGAGGATGGGCTCTACACACTCGTCGTTGAATTACCCGCAGGCGACTACGAATTCAAAGTCGCTTTGAACGGTGACTGGGGCGTGAACTACGGTTCGGATGGGGCTCAGGACGGACCCAACTACACCCTCAGTCTGGCTGCTGATAGCACCGTAACCTTCACCTACGATCCAGAAACTCATCTGGTAGAAGTCGCAACCGAATAATCAGTTAAGTTGGAAAGAAGGCCGAGAATTTTCCCGGCCTTCTTTCCTATTCTTTGATCACGAAATGAAACCATGGAGGTGAAAATATGGCTTCCACTGCCTCCCAGAAGACCCTCAAAAAAAGGGCAGCCCCTTCGATACCGGTTTTGCCTCGGCTAGTGCGTTTAGCGATTTTGATCGCAGTGGACGCCTCTGTACTCTGGTTTCTCAACAAGCTGTTCTCCTTGGGTTATCTTCCATTAGCAACTGTGCTTTTCATTCTTCTCGTTTTCGTTAACTTTGCACTTTTGCGCCGAGAGGCATACCCTGTCCGATGGATGGTCATTGGGCTGGTATTTATGGCACTGTTTACGATCTATCCGATCTTGTTTACTGTCTGGGTCTCCTTTACGAACTACGGAGAGGGCCATCTCGTCACAAAGGAGCAGACCATTGACCAGATTTTGAAAGAGAAATATCTCCCGGAAACAGGAGCGTCATACTCCTGGACTGCCTTTAAGTCCCCGGAAGGTGATTATGCACTCTGGCTCAAGGATGCAGAAGGGAATGGATATCTGGCGATACCGGGCGAATTACACACCCAACCCCAGCCCGGTGAGTTGGGGATCGGGGAACTCGACGATGGAGGCATCCCTAAAACGATCGAAGGCTATCAAAGATTGAATGCCATCGTGGCCGCTTCGGATCAAAACCTCACAGAGATCCAGTTTGGCAAGGAAGGAAAAACCATCCAGGTTCGATCCCCATCGGAAGCAGCAGAGTTATTGCCCCTTTACGTTTATGATTCTGATCAGGATGCCATGATCAGCCAGGAGACAGGGATGGTATTTCAGAACATCCGGGGCACGTTTGTGTCGTCAGATGGCACAGAGCTTCGACCGGGTTTTATCGCCTCAATTCAATTTTCCAATTTCAAAAATTTCTTCACCAGCCCCGCCCTGCGCGGCCCCCTGGTCCGGATCGTCGCCTGGAACTTCGGCTTCGCCTTTTTCAGTTTGCTGTTGAATTTCTCCCTTGGGTTGGCCATTGCCGTCCTGTTCAATGATCCGCGGTTCCCTTTCAAGAAACTCATTCGCTCCTTCTTGATCGTTCCCTACACTGTCCCTGCTCTGATAACCATCTTGATCTGGCGCGGCATGATGTATCCCCCACTTGGCGTGTTCCACCGCACTCTTGAAGCATTATTTGGGTGGGCTCCACCCTGGTTTACCAACGAATGGTGGGCGAAAATTGCGATTCTAATCGTTAACCTCTGGCTGAGCTATCCCTACTTCATGCTGATCTGCAGCGGAGCACTGCAATCCATCTCCGAAGACTATTACGATGCAGCTCAGGTGGACGGTGCCAGCGCCTGGCAGCGGTTTTGGAATATTACCTTGCCCCTACTGTTGATTGCCGTCGGTCCGTTGTTGGTTGCCTCGTTCACCTTCAACTTTAATAACTTCAATTTGATCTATATCTTCAACGCGGGTGGCCCACCTATGGCCGGTACACCCACCCCAGCGGGGCACACGGACATCTTGATCAGCTACGTGTATAATCTTGCCTTCACCGCCAGTCGCGGCGTCAACTACGGCTTTGCCTCCGCCATCACCATCATCATCTTTTTCATCGTTGGCGCTATCACGCTCTTCCAATTTCGCTATACCCGCATGTGGGAGGAGGTCAGTGAAAATGTCTAGTTTGACTTCCGTTCGACGGTTACGTACTTCTGCCACAGCGCAACGCAGGTTCAGCATTGGCATACGCCTGGTCATTGCGGTTATCCTGATTGTCTTCTCGGTTTTCCCTGTCCTCTGGATGATCTCCGCCTCCCTCAACCCAACCGGTACGCTGGCCACCCAAACACTGATCCCAAAGAACGCAGGGTTTGGAAACTACCGTGAACTGCTGGCTTCGATTGAGTTCCCTTTCTGGAGGTGGCTTGGGAATTCGATCAAAATCTCCTCCATCACTTCCGTGCTTTCACTTACCATCACCACGATCGCGGCTTACGCCTTCTCGCGCTTTCGCTTCCGCGGTCGCGTGACGATGCTTAAAGGCATTTTGCTCATCAATGTATTCCCCGGCTTGCTGGCGCTTGTTGCCACCTTCCTGATGATCTCTCAGATCGGCGATATTTTACCCGCCATAGGCCTGAACACCCACGCGAGTCTGATCTTGGTGTACTTGGGTGGTGCGATGGGTGTCAACATCTGGTTGATGAAGGGTTTTCTCGACACGATCCCGCGCGATATCGACGAGTCGGCCATGGTGGAAGGGGCTACCAACTGGCAGATTTTCACCCGGCTGATCCTACCATTGTTACGCCCGATCTTAATCGTCATCGCGATCCTCAACTACATCACGACCTATGGTGAGTTCATCCTGGCGCGGGTGCTGCTCAAGAGCACCGAGCAATACACCCTGATGGTCGGCCTACAGAGGTTCGCTGGGGCACAATTCGGGCAAAGGTGGGGAGTATTTGCAGCCGGAGCGTTGATCGGCGCGCTGCCGATCATGATCATTTACCTCATCCTCCAAGATCAGATTGTGGGGGGCCTGACTCAAGGCGCGGTGAAAGGCTAAGAGATCTCGTCAAAGTAAGGGACGGCGAGCAGGAAGCGGCCCGCGCCCAGGGCCAGCATTAGCGCACATAGCGCGGCCAACCGGACGCGGGCGTCGTCCCGCCACAGCAGCAGGCTGCACTCAACGGTCACGTCATGAAGCGGGCAGGCTCCCACGTCTCTAGATGCAAGACGTGGGAGTTCCTTTTGCCACTGTCTGGGCAAGCATCTTGCGACTTGAAGGCATAGGAGCAACTATGGGCGAATTCTATGTAACCATTATCCACCGGCCAGAGATGGTGCCGGAATACCTTCAGAAAGAGGCGGAAGAGGGTAAGAGGGAAGACCTCACCAGAAGCGCGGTCATCCAGGAATCCCTCGACATCTTCCGCACCCAGCAGCGGGTCGCCCACGATAATGGCTTGCGGACCACCATCCAGATGACCTACGCCAGCCTGTTCAACGAGGAGGCGGTCGCCATCGCCAAGGAGCATCACGAGACGTACGGCGACGAAATCGGCTCGACCTTCCTCGGTCTCCAGTGCCAGGAATTCCGCGATCAGTTCGAGTCCAAGGAGCTGGCCATCTGGCTCTTTTCCATGGAGGACAAGAAGAAAATCGTGGACGAGGTGATCGGCAAGTTCTACCAGGTGTTCGGCTTCTATCCTACCTCGACCGGCTCCTATTATATGGACGCCGAGCTGGTGAACTATATCAAGGAAAAGTACCAGATGATCAAGGTCGCGGTGGCGACCTGCTGGGAGGAAGGCCCCAAAGCCTACTGGAACGCCAACAACTCCTGGTACACCCTCTTTGACGGCAGTCCCTGGAACCCCTGGATACCGTCGAAACGCAACATCCACTGCCCGGCTTCGGACGGGGAAGACGACATCGGCATCGTGGCCATTCCTCACCTTTCGCGGGACCTGATGGCCGTCTTCGATGGGCCGGGCTCCTATTATGGCACCCACCCTCAAAACATCCTGCGGGGCATGGTGTACGAAGACCGCGAAATCCCGTACTTCAAAAACATCGTGGATCAATACCGTGCCATGGTGAAGTACAATCGCGGCTATGCCTACAACATGATGTTCGTGGGGCCCGGCTGGATGAGCAAGAGTGGTCGCTGGGAAGCGGACTACGACTTCCTGCTCAAGAGCTACAAGGACGGCATGGCCTATTACGGGCGGCTCAAGCGGGAAGGGAAAGCCAAAGACGTCACTATGAGCGAGTTCGCTGACATCTATCGGCAGGACCGCCCGTACAGCCGTCCCGAATGTACCCTGTGGAAGGACATCCTGTATGGCTCCAGGCGACAGCAGTTCTGGTACGCAGACCCCTGGATGCGCGTGTGCCTGGACATGAACCAGGGCGGCGCCATGATTGACCTCAGGCCCTACGCGGCCAAGCTGGTGCGGCCTTGTGGCGTGGGCACCAAACATCTGCAGGACGCCTCCTATCCCTTCCTCGTCCAGTCCTATTACCGGGCGGGATACTTTACCCACTACGCTGGCGAAGGCGCCGTGAAGAGCTGCAAGTTCAGCCATCGAGGTGAAGAGGTAGACCTGTGTGCCTGCCGCACCCGCGCCTCTTTTTGGGAAGAGGGGGACACCCGAATCGTGACCCTTGAACCCGTGGACATCGAATTCACAGACTTTGCCATTACCGTGCAGTCGGTCTTTCGCTTCACCGAGGGCACAGGAGAGATCGAGATCGTGAGAAGGATCGTCGGCACCACCGACCCGGAGGCAGAGGTCACGATTGACGAATACATCACCGCCTGCTACGGTACCACGGAGTACCCCGAAGACCTGACCGGGGTCAAGCTCACCCTGGACGGGGCATCGGGGACGGAAACCATCGAGTATGCGTACAAGTGCCGCGAAGCAGAGGTGTCGGGCATCGCGCTGGCAGAGGCCCTGGTGCCACAGGTTGACACCCGCCTCACTATGCGCACAGACACGGACGAGGCCAGGGGGTATTTCCGCGAGGGCTTCGCCTTCTCGCCCATGTACACCATCGGCATCAAGAAGACAATCAGGGGAAAAGGGAAGTTGCGCACGTGGCTCAAGGTA
>Ga0265595_1002643_pt1 | contig 11874 bp, 8 predicted proteins | sample saktaG_15_FD_190148 | JGI IMG/M metagenome (GOLD analysis project Ga0265595, IMG submission 190148) | Saline water microbial communities from Sakinaw Lake, British Columbia, Canada - sak_2013_06_06_50m | ecosystem: Environmental > Aquatic > Non-marine Saline and Alkaline > Saline ... | reverse complement strand
ATGTTTCCGGAGATTTTAAATTAGCTAATTTTCAACCTGATGATCTTAGAATTAAAATATGGAATGAAGGAGGGACATTAATCTATGGAGATATTTTAACTGCCCAAACGAATTTCCTGGCTGAAATCAATGGGTCTATTGATTCTCCTCAAATAAAAGGGGAATTTATTTTCTCTGAAGGAGAATTAAATTGGACACCGGGTAGTCAATTTATCCCTGAAAAAAATGACTCTTTAGTGGGTTTAAAAGGCAGAGTAGACCTTTCTGTTAAAATTTTAAAAAATTTTCAGTTTAAAGCTCCTAATATAGATCTAAAATTAGATGGAGAAATAAAAATTCAAGGGGATTTACCTCAGCCCATTTTCACCGGGCAATTAACAGTGGGAAAAGGATATTTTGTATTTCTTGAACAAAAATTTCAATTTTCCGAAGGTAAATTATTGCTGAATGAATTTACCGGTCCTGATGTACTCCTGGATATTAAAGCTAATACTAAAGTAAACCAGGTTACTGTCTTTTTAAAAATTTCCGGAAATCTTTCTGCTCCTCAAATATCACTCTCTTCCCAACCTGCTTTATCTGAGGCGGAAATTATTTCTTTATTAACTTTAAATAAAAATATTATCGGCCTATCAGAGGGAGAGGTTGATGAATTATTAAGGGAAGAAATTTTTAATTTAATTTTTCAAGGTCTAAGCATTAATTTTCTCAGAAGAGCTGAAAATCAGATTGCTAACTATCTGGGGCTAGATGTTTTCCGAATAGAGACTATATTTAAAGAAGAAAGTGAGATAACTCCCTTTTATGATTTAAATTTTAAAACATTCGGAATAGAAGTAGGTAAAAATATTACCGAAGACCTTTTTCTTACCTATTCTACTTCTCTTGATGGGTTCAGCGAAAGGAGTTTTAGTATTGATTATCAATTTAAACCGGATCTATCCTTTACTGCCGAGATAAACACCTTTGCTCTGGAAGAGAACAATTCTGAAATTAAAATTGGGTTACAATTTGAATTTTAAATAAATATTTTTATAAAAAGTTAGAAAAAGTTACCAAATTATTAAGCAGAAACAACTGTCCTTTATGAGAAAACGGGATGTTTATTAATTTAAAAAATCAAGCAATATTTTATAAAATTATTTTGATAGAAGATCTTTAATCTGCTTTTCCGGATAACGGGTCATAATTATAAGCCCTAAAAGTGCTACTATGCTTCCCAATATGGGAGCTAATCTTACTCCCAGGGGATTACTGATGTCTTTTCCAAAGATAGAATATAAAAGAGCAAGGCTTGCAGTCGAAAGCCCTAAATTGAGTTTCATAAAGAAACCCTGGACCCCAAAATACATCGCTTCTCTTCTCTCTCCGGTTTTTTTATAATCAACATCGCAAAGTTCAGAAAGTATTACATTAGGAATAATCATTAGAACTGCTGCGGGAAAGCCCATAAGTCCTACAAAAATTAGTCCCCATATCTTAGGATTGACCGGGGTCAGACCGGTGAGGGATAGGAAAACAGAAAATATAGAGAACAAACCAAGACTTATCATCATAATAATTTTCTTTCCTCGAACCCTCGCTAAAAATCCCACCAGCGGGAAACAGATAGCCGCAATAATAAAGAGGATAGTAAACATATTACCGGCAAATGCCTCATCAGCTCTCATCAGAGTAATTACAATAGGTATGGCAGATGAGCGGACAATATTAAAAAGAAACCATAGGGATATATTGGCAAAAAGGTAGATAATAAAAGCCTTATTCCTCACTGTTTTTTTGAAGGAATCAATCAGGGGAACCTGGCTGGGCCTGGCATTGGAGAATCTTTTCTCATCTACCGCAAATACAGCTGTATATAATAATAGTGCTCCGAGAATAGCCAGACAAATGACCATTTTCCGGTAAGAACCTACATAATTAGTGTTCTGCATAAATAAAGTCAAAAGAAGAGGTCCGCCAATCATCACTATTGCTGAACCAATTAAAGAGAAGTATCCTTGAGCTGTGGTAATACTAATCCGAGCTTTTTCATTACGGCCAAGTTCAGGAATTAGAGCAAGGTAGGGCACAACATATACAGTAAAGAAAAAAAAGTAGAAACCAAAAACAATAGCTAGATAGATACCATTAATGAATGAAGTATAAGGTGCAGGCGGGAAAAATATAAGCACTGTAGATAATGCCAGGGGAAGTCCGCCTATAATAAGGAAAAATCTCCTTCTCCCAAATCTTGAGGTGGAACGGTCAGTCCAGGAGGCCACTAATGGATCGGCAACAGCATCTACAATCCTTCCAAAGAGCATCACTGCTCCCAACACAGTAATTATTCCCAAAAACCTCTCATTCGAAATAAAAGGAATCATACCTTCTGCTACTCTCTCTTTGGGGGGAAGCAGAAAGGCTATAGCAAAAGTCAACCAGATCGAATCTAACAACACCCATCCTGCTGTGGACAGGTTATAGAGAAAAGGTCTCTTGCCTTTAAATTCTTCCATTTCTTTCTCCTTTCCTGAAAATCTATTACCCATTATCAATTTATATTATAGGTTATTTCAACATATTTTTTTTCAAATTCAGTATTTTTATCTTCCTGATACTCTGCTTTTTCTCTTGCTTCATGCAATTTTTTTAGATCTAAATTAGCCGTTATCAGGTGATTTCCCTCATAAGAGGGAGATAAAGATAAAACTCCATCTTTTTTTTCGGTCATTGATAGGGGAGCAAATATGCCGGCTTTTCCGGTAAAATGCATCCCGGCAATCCATCCGTTTAAGGAGGATTTTAAACCATACAGATATGATTCTTGCACCCTGGGCCAAATTCCTCTTAGTGCTTTCCAAACATTATATTCTTCTAAATTAGCGATAGGTAAAATAACCATATCTGCTCCTATCTCTCTGGCGATACGGAAAGTCTCAAAGTAAGTGGCATCCATACAAATAGGACATACTGCTTTACCAAAAGGTAAAGAATAAGCCTCCATTTTACTTGCTCTTTTTATTCCTAATTTAACCTCAAAATCAGTAAGGTGCATTTTCTTTTGAGTTCCGATCAAATTTCCATCCGGGCCAAAAAGAGAACCCGCATTATAAATAGCATCTTTCTCCTTTAAAATATAACTTCCGGTATAAATATATATTCCATATTCCTTTGCTAATAGAGAAACAATTCTTTTAATCCCCGCCTCAACGGGTTTGGCAACTCCTTTAAAAATAGCGGTTAGAAAATAATTATTTCCTTTTAAATCTGACTCCTTTTTTTTATCTTTAACTTTTATTGCTTTTTTATTTAAAGTTTGATTCAAAAAGTTAAATCCTGGAATTAAGCCGAATAAATCAAAGAAGTTATATTCGGGGAAGATAATCAAGTGGCTGCCATCTTTTACAGCTTGGCCTATAAAACCGCAAAGCATATCTATATATTTTTCTATACTGTTTACCGGAGAAATCTGTCTTTGAACACAGGAAACCCGAATATTTTCCGGATCAATATCTTCTGAAAGTCTTTTTCTTTCTATCCTTAATTGCTGGCAATATTTTTCTATTCTGTCTAAAGATATTTTTTTATTAAACCATTTTTCTATCAAAGCTTCTATATTCAAGGCACTCATCTTCCTCTAAACATTTTCATCTGCTGATAAAATTCTCGATTCAATTGGGATAGCACATCAAATTTTGAAATTGCTTTTCTTCTCTTCTTATTATCCAACTCGGCAATTATTAAACTTTGCTGTCCACTGCTTCTCTCTAAATAACCATCACCTTTTTCAGTCATTTCCAGAGGTGCATGAATAATCGATTCTCCCCAAAAACTCTGCTCACCCAGGAATCCATTAAACCCACTCTCTACTGCAAAAAATTGATTCTGCTGTACTTCTTGCCACATACCGCTGATCTGTAAAGCCCGATTTTTTTTCCCTGTAAAGCCTACCGGGGATAGAACAATATCTACACCCCTTAAAGCCGCCATCCTGGAAACTTGAGGATAAAAAACATCGGTTGAAATTATTAAGGCAAGTTTCCGACTATCTATTTCTTTTAACTCAATCTCTACTCCCCGGGAAAATCCTAATTCTCTTTCCCAACGGGCTAAATAAATTTGCCGCTGCTTAAACTGGACTTCTCCGTTTATTATCAAGCAGGATTCATGGTAGATATTATTTTTTTCTTTTTGCCAGTAACTTCCGGGGCAAATTGCTATCTCATAGCCTCGAGATAATTCTTTAACCTGCTCGATATATTCCCCGAAATCTGCTTCCTTTACCAAATTTCTTAAGTTTTTATTCGGAAAATTTAGCTGTTGATAAAAACATCCCGTAAATCCGGGAAATACTATTATATCAACCTGTTCTTTTATCGCTTTTTCCAGATATTCTTTTATTTTACCAACCAGAGTCTTTGGTTTATCTATCCTTTTCCATTCACTTTTTGACCATTCTACTGAAGCTGCCTTCATTCCCTCCCCTCCTTGATTAGGGCATGATAGAGAGAATAAGCCAGATACCCACAGCCGGAAGCAAACCCAACTCCGGTCTTTGCTTCTCCTGAATTTTTATCAAAGCTCTCCGCCAGAAGACCGTAGTCCATATCCGCATTCTTTAACCATTTCAGTGCCACATTTGATAATAAAGGATTTAGAATGCTCCCGCATAATCCCAAGCCTGAAGGGGTATAGGGATGGTGATCACAGGCCAATTCATTTATCCTGGCATCTTCAAAGAAATAAGGATATTGACTAGAGTAATAATAATCTATAGTATTTTTAAATATCGGGTCATCTTTATCTACAAATCTATAAAAACATAGAGTCCCTAAACTCCCGGGAGGGTCGTTATATAATCTGAAATTTCCTTTTCCGTCAGTAGACCATAAAAATATTTTCTTTCCTTCTACTTCTTTAACTAAATATTTATGGATCCCTTTATGAATGTTTTCTATTTTTTGATTTATAAGCTGTACCTTTTTTACCTTCCCTTTTCTTATTAAAATATCTCTCCAATTCTGCAATCCTCGCCAGAGAATAACATTATCAATAGTAACTAAAGGATATTCTGCAGGATCGTCAGAAGGGAGCAAGAAAGTTTTATAGAGTCCGGTTTGGGGGTCATGCTCTCTTTCTATCCGCTCAAACACTTCTTCCAGAGCCCTTATTAACCTTTCGTCAAAAAAGTGGTCTTCCAGGTTATCTAAAAGAATAAAATAACTGGCTGCTTCATCCAGCTCAAAACCGGGATACAAGACAGTCCCGTCAATATAGTGGGCATGATCTCCCGGATTTTTACTGTGCATCAAAATCATTTCTCTTGCCAAATGTTGATATAATTTAGGGCAAACTAATTTTATTGCGGGAAGAGACCATAAAAAACAATCTCTTTCCCAAAATGCTCCGGAAACATAATAGCGGGGGCTTCTTGAAGTTAATGCCAGATACCTATCGCTTTCCAAATCCTTTGCAATAGAATAGAAATAATTGAAAAATAAATTTTCGTTTAACCTGGTTTCCAATGCGGGGTCTTTGGGATAGGGAATGGTTTTTTTCTTCAACCAACCCAAAAATTCATCGTATATTATGCTGTACCCTTTTCTTTTCAAGTGAATAAGAGCAGCAGAAGCACCATCGGGGTCATAATTTACAGCTATATAAAAACAATTTTTATTTTGACAGGATATCTTTAAATTTAAGGTTTGCTTTCCTTTAAAGTCATCAATTTCAAAATCTTTTTCTCCACCAAAGGCTAAAGCCAGTGAAACTCCTGAAGAAAAAATATTAGCTACCGGATTGCCCAGCCATTTATCTTTTATTATTATCTTTTTAGCGTCTATCTCATGAGAATTAAATCGTAATAAACAAACATCTTTTAAATTGAAAAATAAAGAAATATCAATTTCCTCTGAACTTTCAAAGCTATAGATAAATCCCTTTTCTTTAAGGTCGGTAAATATTCTTCCGGTTACCCTTATACCGCCTTTTAAAAAAAAATCTAAACGGGGTAAATAATACTGTTCTTTAGAAACATCTATTTTTTCTATTTCAATTTCTTTTCCTTCTCGGTAAAAATATGGCGTGAATAAATTTGGGTCACCTTGTAATTCTACCAAAGCTTTATTGGAAAGAGATACCACATTTATGTTTTTGATAGCACCATTCTGACAATCAATAATGGGTACACTCAGGTAATGATTCCCACTATATAAAACTTGTTCATTTTTTACTATCTCTTCAGGCCTGGTAATAATTTTATTCATATCTTATCCATTTAAATCTTTTTAATATTCTGGTTCCTTTATTAGAATAGGTTTGGATTAAATAAGCTTTTCATTATTTTTTAGCAGATACAGAAAGAGATTTTAGGTAGATATGGGGAAATTTGTATTTGCCGGAAACCCATTTGGATTTATCTCCCAGAGCAGCTATATTTTTTAGTTCTTCTATGGCATTACCGGAAATCATAACATCCTTAACCCTACCTACTATTTTACCCTTTTCTATTTTATAACCCAACTGTACATTATTAGAGAAGGCTCCACTTATTATATTCCCTTGCCCCAGTCCAAGGACCTGGTCTACAATTATTCCTTCCGAAATATCTTTAATCATCTCCTTAAAGGAAACTTTTCCTTCCTCCATTATCAAGTTGCTTATACCGGGAACAGGTTCGCCCTGTAAATCGGCTCTCAAACCATTTCCGGTACTCTCAGCTCCAGCCATTCCCGCAGTCTGTAAATCATAATAAAAATTCTTAATTTCCCCTTTTTCCACCAAAGGAACCCGTTTCATTTCTACTCCTTCATCATCAAAAGGAGCACTACCTGCAGCAAAATCTATAGTACCATCACTATAAATAGTTAACAGATCACTCCACAATTTCTTATTTTTCTGGGAAGTTAAAGGTGAAATCTTCTTCAAGACCATCTTTCCGTTTAAGCCGCTGATTATGGGGAGAATCAAGACCAAAGCTGCCTTGGGGGTAAAGATAACCGGCAATTTCCCGCTTTCTACCGGGACAATCTTCTCCCCCCATTCTAAATTTTCTAATATCTCAGAGGTCAATTCTCCAAGGTCAAGATTGTCTTTTCCGGATTCAAGAGAAGAATAAACCATCAACATATCTTGATTTTTAATTTTTTGAACCATCACCGAGTAAGCAATGGCAGTCTTGTTATAAGAAAAATTCCCTCCCCTGGAATTAAAATATTCTATCTCACTATAGTCTTTTAAAATAGTTACGTCACAACGTAATTTCCGATTAAAATCTTTTAATCTTTTTACAATACTTTCGCCAATTTTAACCATCTCTTCAATACTCTTATCTACCACTTTTTTATCGTATATATTTATCTTTTCTTTCCCGCTTCTTTTGGCTTTCTCTGGGAAACTAAAAGAAGCTTCTGAACCAAATTCTGAGATAACCGCTGCCTTTTCCACCATCAAATCAAAATCTTCACTTCCCGTAAATGAAGAAAATCCAATCTTACCTTTATTTATTACTCGTAATGCCTTCCCCTCGCTCTCTGAAATATCAATAGATTTTAATCTATTTACTTCAAAACTTACCGGAATAGTCTTACTCTTTACTTTGAATAGTTCGGCTGAGTCTACTTCCTTGCAGGCTTGCTGAAGTAATTTTTCCATCTTATCTACCTCCTACTACTACCTTTTTTATCCTAAGATGAGGACTTCCAAAAGATACTGGAAGAGGATTTTGCCCCGCTTTACCGCATCCACCACCTGTTTCAATCATCTTCAAATCATTTCCTACCTCCTCAATATTGAGAAGGGTGGTAAATAAATTCCCACTCAATACTACATCTTTAACCGGTTCACTAATCTCTCCATCTCTTATCATGTAACCTTCTCCGGCACTAAAAGTAAACATCTCAAAGGTGGTCATCCCTCCATAGCAATCCTTGGCATAAATTCCCTTTTTTATTCCGGATAATAAATCTTTAAAAGGAGTATCTCCGTTTTCGATATAGGTATTGGTCATTCTTACAATGGGCTTAAAGCAATAATTGAGGGCACGGGCGTTTCCGGTTGGCTCCTCCCCCATTTTTGCAGCTGTTTCCCGCGAATGGAGTCTGCCTGTCAGGATTCCCTCTTTTATTAGATAATTTTTCTTGGTTCTCACACCTTCATCATCATATTTGGTAGAACCCAACAAATCCGGAATAGAACCATCATCAACTACATTAAGTTTGGGTGAGCCAAATTTCTTCCCTAATTTCATTAAACCGCTCATTCTCTCGTCTTCGTATAAAAAATCAGCTTCACTAAGATGTCCAAAGGCCTCATGGATAAAAACCCCGCCTAATGTCTGATCTAAAATAACCGTATATTCCCCACCGTCCACCGGCTGTGCCTTAAGAAGATTGACTGCCCGAAAAGCTGCTTTTTGTGCTTTAGTGGAAATTCTTTCCATTATTTTAAAACCCTTGGTAGTTCCAACACTTTCACTGGCCATCTGAACATTGTCCCCCTCCCGGGCTATGGCTGTAAAGCGCGCACTTAAAAAAGGTTTTTCCTGTTCGATATAACTACCTTCCGAATTGGCAAAATAAATAGTAGAAAATCTGTCGGTATAGATTACATTAGAGGATTGGATCAGAGGATTAGATTTTATAATTATATTATTATAATTTTCCATTAATTTCTTTTTCTCTCTCAGACTTATCTGGCGAAAATCCTTATCTAATTCCCGGTTAATTATTTCTACAACCGGCGAGACAATAGCTAATTTGCTCTCTTCTTTGCCAATTAAACTCGCCACTTCTATTGCCTCTCTAACTTTCTCTTCTAAATCATCAAACTGATTAAAAGAAACAAAACCCCATCCCCCTTTTACCAAGGCACGGACATTTCCTCCTGTCTGCTGGGAACAATTTATCTTTTCTAACTTCTTTCCCTGAAAATGAATAGTAGTAACTTCTTTTTTTTCAGCCCTCATCTCGATATAGTCTGCTTTATTCTTATTATTTTCTAAAATCTTTTCTAAAATTTCTCTCACTATTATCTTCTCCTTTGGTTTAGTTAGCTGGCTTTATAGACCCATCCCCGCTAACCTTTTAGTTCAAAAGACGGGATAATTTCTCCCACTTCCTCTCCGCGGGCATTTTTCAGTTTAGGCATATAATGAGGCATTAATTGTTCAAGTTGCTCCCTGGTTAATATATTTAATTGTCTCAATATTTCAAGCGCAGCAGGATATAATGCCCGATAACTACCGTCCTCTATCTTTATGGCAATCCCTATGCCTAATTTTTTATCTCCGATTAAATATACAGATTCAGCTCCTAACTTACCAAATAATCTCCCTTTTGCAACCTTCATAAAGTCCGTGCAAAAACGTCCGGTACCGCCTACCATCTCCGGATAATCCGTCATGGCCGTTGTAATTTTTTTAATAGCCATGGCCCTTTCATTCCCTAAAGTTTTTGGGTCTGCCAATCTGGCAAAAGAGTAAGCAAGCCGTTCAAGAGGCATAGCATGTACCGGAGCACCACATCCATCTTTCCCGATTTCAATCTTATCTATTTTATATTCCGCAATTACAGAAATTACCTTCAGTATTCGTTGCTGCACCGGATGTTCCGGTTTATAATAATCTTCCAGTGTTTCTCCCATATGTTTAGCGGTTAGAAGCATGCCTGCATGTTTACCGGAACAATTATTGTAAAGTGGGGTAGGTTCTTTCCCTTCTCTAATCAATTTTTCATACACATCCATGGCCAGTGGAATATGTGTTCCGCATTGCAGAGCTTCCACACCTATTTTCGCTTTGTTTAATATGCTTAAAACTCGATCTGTATGCTGCAGCTCTCCGTTATGCGAAGAACAGATTACTGCCAAATCAATATCAGTTAAGCCAAATTTATCTGCAGCACCTGTTTCTACGACCGGAATGGCCTGTATTGGTTTTACAGACGAACGCGCATAAGTAAGACGATAAGGATCTCCCGCAAAATATAATAATTTTCCATCTGAATTAACTACTGCTATATGACCAGAGTGGGAACTCTCCAGTCTTCCTCCGCGATATACTCCAGCTAACTTAGTCACTAATTTTATCTCCTTACTTTTTAAATTTCATCTGAGCGGTGAAAGAGAATGGTCTATTCCTTATACCGGTCTTCTTCTGCCTCATTTATCTTATTTTTTAATATTATTTCTTCATCTAAATAAACCGGCCTTTCTAACCACCAGACCCATTTGCTCCATTTTTCTTTAAAATCTTTATTCTCCTCTTTAATATTAATAAATCCGCTGATTTTGGCTTCCATTTCATCAGCATAATGAAGAGCGATAGCTGCTAAAATGCTGGGAAGTTTTGGTGAACCAAATTCAAAATGACCATGATGACTCAAGAGAGTATGCTTCACAATTAATTCCAAATCTTGAGGAAAACCATCAATATTCCTTATCTTTTGGTCAATCATCTCCAAACCCAAAGTAATATGTCCAAGAAGTTTGCCTTCATCAGTAAATTCAATAATCTTATCATAGGCATATTCCCTTACCTTACCTATATCGTGAAGTATAGCCATAGTGATTAAAAAATCACGGTTTATTTCTTTGTAAATATCACTTATATTCTCACAAATAGCAACCACGCTTAGGGTATGTTCAAGCAGGCCTCCAATATAAGGTTGATGCACCTTTGTTGCGGCAGGAGTCTTTTTAAACTTCTCCGCAAATTCTTGATCATCAAAAAAACTCTTTAAAAGATTCTTTAAATGACAATTTTCGACGGAATTGATTTTTAAAAATATTTTATGCATCAGTTCATCTAAATTTTCTTTTGATTGGGGTAAATAATCTGAATAATCCAAATCTAAAGGAGCAGCTTTTATAATAGAAGAGACGGTTGCTTGAAGGGTTCCGTCAATTTTCTTTTTAGTTATATGTCCTTGAATTCGGGCGAATTCAATCTTGCCTAATTCCTCTACTTTATCAGCAGAAATATCCCAATTTATAGCTTCAATTTCTCCAGTCTTATCGCCAATTTTAAAAAACATATCTATAGCCTTTTTATCTCTCCTCACTCTAAACTCTATATCTTTTAAGAAAAATATATCATTAATCCCGGTATTTAAATTTAAATCAGTCACCATTTGTTTTTTGACCAAAACAATTCACTCCTTTTTTAAAAATTCTGAGATATTTATCATTGAACATAAATATTCGTTATATTTTTAATTAAAACTAAATTTGTTTTATTATATAATATTTTATTCTCTTTAGGAAATCTTTTAGTTACAAGGTTATAAATACCTTTAAAGATTAGACTTTTAAAATAACAAAAAGCATAATTTAGAGAATCAGTTCTTTTAAAAATATTATCTAAATTATGCTTTCTAAATTAACTTAAATTTATTAATTAAAATAAGTTATCTCACTGTTGATTTACAAATTAAGAAGCTGCTTCCTGGTCAACCATTATGGTTACATCATTATGAAGTTGAAGAACGCTTGCCGGTACTTTAGTAGTAATAGGACCGTTTATTGTTCTTTCAATAGCTCTAGCTTTTCTTTTACCGTTAGCCAGTAAAATAATTTTTCTTGCCTGCATAATAGTCCCTATCCCCATAGTGATGGCTTGTTTGGGCACTTCCTGAGCGGTATTAAAAAAACGCGAATTCGCCCGTATCGTTTTAGCAGTCAAGTTTACTAAATGAGTTCGAGTATTTAAACTAATATCTGGTTCATTAAAACCTATATGACCATTATCGCCAATCCCTAAAATTTGCAAATCAATTCCTCCGCTTTTTTTAATTAAAGCTTCGTATTGCGCACATTCCTTATCTATATTTTCTGTAATTCCATTTAATAAATGCACATTTTCTTTTTTAATATTAATGTTTTTAAAAAAACTAT
>Ga0265595_1002639_pt1 | contig 11899 bp, 15 predicted proteins | sample saktaG_15_FD_190148 | JGI IMG/M metagenome (GOLD analysis project Ga0265595, IMG submission 190148) | Saline water microbial communities from Sakinaw Lake, British Columbia, Canada - sak_2013_06_06_50m | ecosystem: Environmental > Aquatic > Non-marine Saline and Alkaline > Saline ... | reverse complement strand
CTAATGTTAAATTAGCAGGTATTGATGCTATCCAATTAACAACTACAGAAGCCAACGCCATGCCAGTTTTCATCTATTTTGAGAATCAGGGTAATTTTTACAGAATTACCAGAAGCTGGGGATCTACGGCTGAGATTGACCAGAAATGCGTGAATGTTTTTAATGGAATAATTACTAGTTTCAAGTTTTTGGAAATAGAAAAGTCACTTTCAGAGCAGGCATGTCTGGATTCCGGAGGAGAGGTAGGAGAAATGCTGTGTTGCAAATCTAATGGTGATTTCCCGAATATGTGTCTTATCGGTTCCTGCAGTTGCCATCCGGACGATAGCCATTACGTCAAGATTTGCAATTGTGGATATGGAAAATGCTTTAACGGAGAAATTTGCGTATCGCAACAATAATAGAGATTTTAAGATCAATGAATATAAAAAAAATAATCTTAACGCAATTTATAATTTTACTTTTAGGCACGCTGTTTGCTTGGTTTAATTTTACAAGGGAGCTAATTGATTGGTTAAACAGCCGTTCTTGTACTACGGGCTGCGCTATTCTCGGCGCGAATCCGTTTCTTTCTGCCTGTTTTTACGGAGCGATATTTTTCACCATTGCCTTCGTTTTGAGTTCTGTTTTGCTTAAGAAGACAAGAAAACTTTCAGACAATTAATATGAAAAAGACTTTTGCCGTAATACTCGGAGCATTAATGGTCGTTTTCCTGTACGTTGTGGCCGGTTTTCAGTTTTTTGGGCAATCGTTCAACAGTTATTTGAAACCTATTCTTTTTTTGATTTCTTTTCTGATATTTTTTCTACTGAGCATTATTTTGATAGTTTTTACCTTCAAAAAGAAAGTTGGTGGAAAGCTTAAAAAGTTTTTGCTGCTGACAGGCATTTCTCCATTAGTAATGGTTGTCAGTGTAATTTTGCATAATCTAGTTTATGGTCTTTTAATTTTATTTTTCGGAGCAAACTTTTGGGAAAGAATCGGCTTGGGGGACGAACCTTTCTTTTTTCTTTTGGCAATTGTTATCTGCCCGATAGCTTTCTTGATTGGTTTACTGGGCAGTGTTATCCTATTGATAAAAGCAAAGAAAGAATAAAATATATTGGATTAAGTTATTTTAGAGCAGAATTGGAATTATTAATTTGAAAGGTCGCCAACAATTAATTTTTTAAAAATATGTTATCGCAATTACCAATTTCACTTGAAAAAGTAAAAAAAGAAGATTTAGACAAGGAGATTTTAAGAATAGGCATGATTGCCGAACTTGACGCTGTTTCTCTTTATGAGCAGCTGGCGGCAATGACCGAGAAAGAAGATATTAAAAAAATTCTTTTGGATATTGCTAAAGAAGAAAAAACTCATGTCGGAGAGTTTGAAACATTACTTTTAAGGGAAGACGCAGAGCAGTTACAGGAATTGGAAGAGGGGAAAAAAGAAATTGAAGAAAAAACAAGCAAATAGTTAGAATGAAGTCGTTGAACAAAACAATTGAGTTTCAGACAAAAGAGGAACTGGATTTTATCGACGTTACAGACCAAGTAACAGCTTTTGTCAGTGAAAGCAAAATTAAAAACGGCTTGGTAAATATTCAAAGCATGCACACGACAGCGACAGTTATCGTTAATGAAAACGAACCTTTGCTTGTAGAAGACCTTAAAAGAGATCTAAGAGAGGCAGCCAGCAAGGATAGAGATTATAGACATAATGATTTTACTATTAGGACGGTCAATATGTGTGCCGAGGAGTGCGTTAATGGACATGCTCATTGTCGGGCGATTCATTTGCCGGTATCAGCTGTTTTAAATCTGATAAACGGAAAACTGCAGCTGGGTCAATGGCAGAGAATTTTTTTTGTCGAACTTGACCAGTCAAGACAAAGGAAATTCCAAATACAAATTATTGGAGAATAAAGGTCACTTTTCATTATTTTTTAATATATATATGTATACAATAGAAAAAAATAAGTGCATTGGCTGCGGATTATGCGTTACCCAGTGCCCGGGTGGCACAGAAATGAATGACGAAGGCAAAGCCGAGGTTATCGATAACCAAAAGCTGGCAGAATGCGGCGGAGAAAGCATTTGTCCTTACGGAGCCATTGAAAAAAAAGAGGAATAATCGGGTGTGGAAAAGCCGAGCTTTTAAGAGGAGTTGACAAGATTTGACCCCTCTTTAAATTTTGGCTAAGATATATTAATCTCTAATTTTTTCTCTAAAAATGGACCAGAATAAGATTACAAAAATTCAAAAAAGGGACGGTACGATTGTTGATTTTGACCAATCCAAAATTGCCAAGGCAATTTTTAAGGCGTTAACAGCCACCAGCCAGGGCGATGGCGATATCTCAAAGAAAGTTTCGGATAAGGTGCTTGTTTTTTTGAATCGCAGGTTCAAAGAGGGGGATATTCCGGCAGTTGAGCAGATCCAGGACATTGTTGAAGAGGTTTTGATTTTGGAAAATTTGGTAGACACTGCCAAAGCTTATATTCTTTACAGAGAACAGAGAAGGCAAATCAGGGACGCCGTAAAGATCGTTGATGAATCTGTTGAAATGATCGATAAATACATAAAGGAGCTTGATTGGCAGATCAAGGAAAACGCCAATATGGCTTATTCTCTGCAAGGTTTGAATGAATATGTAAAATCAGCAGTGACAAAAAAATATTGGCTGAATAAAGTTTATCCGCAGGAAATCAGAGAGTCTTACAAAAACGGAGAAATGCATATTCATAATCTTGATTCTCTGGCAACTTATTGCTGCGGTTGGGATTTATATGATTTACTCCAAAAGGGCTTCAGAGGAGTTTTCGGAAAAGTTGAATCAAAACCACCAAAGCATTTAAGAACCGCTTTAGGACAGGTTGTAAATTTCTTTTACACTCTTCAAGGAGAATCAGCTGGCGCGCAAGCTTTTTCTTCTTTTGATACGTTGCTCGCTCCTTTCATTAAGTATGACAATCTGAGTTATCAGCAGGTAAAGCAGTCAATGCAGGAATTTATTTTTAACTGTGCCATTCCGACAAGGGTCGGTTTTCAAACTCCTTTCACAAATGTCACTTTGGACATCAAGCCGCCGGCCAACCTGGCAAAGCAGCCGGTAATTATCGGAGGAATGCCCCAAAAAGAAACTTATGGAGAATTCCAGCTGGAAATGGATATGCTTAATAAAGCATTTTACGAAGTCCTAATGGAAGGAGACGCAAAGGGAAGGCCTTTTACTTTCCCGATTCCGACAATCAGCATTACCAAGGATTTTGACTGGGACAATGCTAATCTGATTCCGATGTGGGAAGCGACCGCAAAATACGGAGTGAATTATTTTTCAAATTTCATCCAGTCAGACATGAAACCGGAAGACGTTAGAGCCATGTGTTGCCGTCTTAGACTGGATAATAAAGAGCTTTTAAAAAGGGGAGGGGGACTTTTCGGTTCAAATCCGCTTACTGGAAGCATTGGAGTGGTGACGATCAACCTTCCGCAAATCGGTTATCTTTCCAAGACAAAGAAAGAGTTTTTTGAAAGATTGGGCAAGGTAATGGATTTAGCCAAAGAAAGTCTGGAAATAAAAAGAAAGATTCTGGAGAATTTCATGGAAAAGGGACTGTATCCTTACTCTAAGTTTTATTTGGCGGGAATTAAAAAAATGAGAAATCAGTATTACGGCAATCACTTCTCAACCATAGGTTTGGTGGGTATGAACGAATCCCTTTTGAACTTTATCGGTGAGAATATGGGCTCTCAAAAGGGCAGGACTTTTGCTCTGGAAGTTCTGGATTTTATGAGAGACAGGCTGGTGGATTATCAAAAGGAAACTGACAATCTTTACAACTTGGAAGCTACGCCGGCCGAAGGAGTCAGCTATCGTTTGCCTCATATAGACAGAGAGAAATATCCGGATATCATTACAGCGGGCAAAGATGAGCCCTATTATACAAACAGTAGCCAGTTACCGGTTAATTACACTTCAGATTTCTTTGAGGCTTTGAAACTTCAAGATGAACTTCAATGCAAATATACTGGAGGGACAGTACTCCATATGTTTATCGGTGAAAAAATAAACGACATTGAAAACGTTAAAAGCTTAATTAAGAAAATATTTAAGAATTTCCATTTGCCTTATATTACTCTTACTCCGACTTTTTCAATTTGCCCTACGCACGGTTATTTGTCCGGAGAACATTTTGAATGTCCCCAATGCACGATAAAACAGCCGTGCGAGGTTTATTCAAGGATAGTCGGGTATATTCGTCCGGTTCAGCAATGGCATGCCAGTAAAAAGGAAGAATTCAAAGAAAGAAAAGAATTCAGCGTTCCTAATTCGGTGGCAGTAAAATGATTGAGATAGGCGGATTGCAAAAAACTACTCTCATTGATTTTCCTGGTCGCGTTGCGGCCACTGTTTTTCTTTTGGGTTGCAATTTCCGTTGTCCTTTTTGTTATTCTGCAGAATTGGTTTTGCCGGAGAAAATAAAACTGCAACCGAGAATTTCAGAAAAAGATTTTTTTGATTTCTTGGAAAAAAGAAAAGGGCTTTTGGAAGGAGTGGTAATTTGCGGGGGAGAGCCGACAATTCATATTGAGCTGATAGACTTCATCGGAAAAATTAAAAAGCTGGGCTATCTTATTAAACTTGATACTAACGGTTCTAATCCTGGAATGATAAAAAAGCTGATTGACGACAATCTGCTTGATTATATTGCCATGGATATTAAATCATCTTTTGGAAAATATGATAAAGCAGCCGGTATTAATGTAAATTTACAGGATATTAAAGAAAGCATTGGAATAATAAAGAACTCGGGCCTTGATTACGAGTTTAGAATGACGGTTGTTCCCTCGCTCCATGAAAAAGAAGACGTTATTCAGGTTGCTGAGGAGATTGGTCCGGCAAAAAAGTTCTTCTTACAGAGTTTTCTTCCCGAAAAAAACATTGATCCTGACTTTGAAAAGATAAAACCTTATTCTCAAGACTTTCTTTTGGCGATAAAAGAGGAAATTTCTGGTTTTTTTGGAGTTTGTCAGGTAAGGGGATAATTTTTTAAGGGGCTTGACTTAAAATTGTGCTTAAATTAAGCTAAATAAAGTTGTGGATAAAGGTCGGTTTTGAAAAATTTACATTTTTACAACATTATGGAAGGTTATTGTGTAAAGTGCAAAAAGAAACAAGAAATATCTGACGAAAAAGAAGTAGCAATGAAAGGAAAGGGCGGAGTAAAAAGAAGAGCCATGACTGGCACTTGCCCGAAATGCGGGACCAAGATGTTCAGAATCATGGGAAACGCCTAATTTTTTCCCGAGAGATAACGTTATTTCTTGAACAGAATCCTGTTTTGATTAACGGGATTTTGTTTTATCGTTTTATTGAGATACTATAGAAAAATGCGCGAGAACAAAGAAAACAGAATATTGGTGGTTCTAATGGTTTTATTTTGTTTTAATATTTTGGCTTGGCTGACTGTTTTTGATTTGAATAGACAAGGTTCTTTGGAAGTGAATTTCTTTGATGTTGGCCAGGGAGATGCCATATTCATTGAAATGCCAGGCAATCAGCAGATTCTGATTGACGGAGGGCCGGGCTCAGCTGTTTTGGAAAAACTGGGAGAAGAGATGCCTTTCTGGGATAGAACGATTGATCTGCTTATCTTAACTCATCCGCACGAGGACCACTTGTCTGGCCTTATTAAGGTTTTGGAGAATTATGAAGTGGAAAATGTTTTATGGACAGGTGTTTTAATGGAAACATCTATTTTTGAAAAATGGCAGGAAGCGATTAAGGAAGCTAAAGTATATACTGCACAGTCTGGGCAAAAGGTAATTGCTGGCAAAGCGGTTTTAGAAATTCTTTATCCTTTTGAAAATCTGGAAGACCAAAAAATCAAAGAAGTTGACGACACTTCGATTGTCGCCAGATTGATTTTCGGCAATGACTCTTTTTTGTTTACTGGCGACGCCTTCCAATCGGTTGAAAAGCAGCTGGTTGAAAAAGGTATTTTTATTGAATCCGACATTTTGAAAGTCGGGCATCACGGCAGCAAAACATCAAGCAGCCGGGAATTCGTTGAAGAAGTTTCTCCGGAGGTTGCCGTAATTTCCGTTGGTAAGGATAATAAATACGGCCATCCCAATCAAGAAACTTTGGATACTTTGGCAAAATATGGTATAAGAATATTCAGGACGGATGAGCAAGGCGATATCAAAATTATTTCCAACAGCAAAAATTATGCAGTTTCCAATTTTTAAAACTAAAAATCCGAAAGTAAAAGCAACTTTTGATTTGAATAATCCGAAAGAAAGAGAAAAGTATTTCCAATCGAAAGCGGGAAAAGAGATAAAAAAATTAAGGGAATATTTTAGAAAGGGGAATACTTTCGTCGCTTATCTTGTCGGCAAAAAAAATTCAGGCAAAGGAACATATTCCAAAATGTTCGCTGAGATTGTTGATCCGGAAAGAATCGAGCATTTTTCAATAGGTGATATGATCCGGGGAGTCGACAACGAACTGAAAGACCCGAAAAAGAAAAAGGAGCTTTTTTCTTTTTTGGAAAAGAATTACCGCGGCTGGCAGTCAGCTAAAGATTTGATGTCTTTTTTGGAAAAAAGAAGTACAAAAACCCTTTTGCCGACAGAATTGATATTAGCTTTGGTAAAAAGAGAAATCGGAAAAAGACAGAGAAAAACTATTTTTCTTGACGGCTTTCCCAGGGATTTAGATCAGATAAACTTTGCTTTATTTTTTAGGGATTTGATCGGCTATCGTGAGGACCCCGACTTTTTTGTCTTGCTTGATGTACCGGAAAAGGTGATTGACGAAAGGATAAAATACAGGATGGTTTGTCCTCATTGCCAGACCTCAAGAAATTTTAAATTATTGCCCACTTCCAAGATAGGCTATGAGGCAAAGAAAAAAGAATTCTATCTGCTTTGCGATAACCCAAAGTGCAGTGGAACGAGAATGGTTCGCAAAGAAGGTGATGATTTCGGCATAAAGCCGATCAAAGACAGATTAAAAAGAGACGGGGAACTGATTAACCAAGCTTTTTCTCTTTATGGTATTCCCAAGATTCTTTTGAGGAATTCTGTCCCTAAGAAATCCGCTGAAAGCTCTGTTGACGATTACGAGATTACCCCGGAATATTATTACGAATGGAAAGGGGATAAAGCAATCGTTAAAGAAAGGCCCTGGCTTGTTCCAGACGATAACAAAGAACCCTCTTACAGCTTGCTTCCTCCGCCGGTTGTCGTTTCTTTAATAAAGCAAATCAGCGATGTTTTGGGTCTTTAATTTGACAATGTTTTTTGCAAAAAGGTATAATTAAATTGGCTCTGAATCTAGTTAGTTCTGGTACAAAAGTTTTTTAAGGGAGTCTGAAATGATTCTTGGCCCTTGGGCCAAGACTAGGATTCCCACTTGTAACTTTTTCCGAGAAAACTTCCTAGAAAACAGAGCCACTAAAAAACCGCCATTTCAGCGGTTTTTTAGTTCTGTTGAGACAAAACTTCAACAGGTTACAAAGCTCCGAGCCAAAAACAAGTTCTTTGAGAAATAAAAAGGGTGGCTGAAGAGATTGTATTGCTTCACCACCCTTTATTAAATATAGAGATTTAGCTATCTAGGCAATTGGGATTATTGGAATTATCATGATAGACTTATTGTTACCTGTAAGATTTGTCATTTCAAAGAATTCTGCTGCTTCTTTAGAATCTACAAACCGTAGAGGTCTATAATGGTAATATTTCCATATATTCCCCCTTTCAACAAGAACCATTTTGTCTTCTAATCTTTCATATGAGCCGTGACCAACGTTGGCTTTAAAAACCTTATCAAGTACATAAGTTAATGGCTCATCATTTCCTTTATCTTCGGATGTGATATTTTTGATTGTTAAGACTGTTAATACTTTATTCTTATCTTCACCTTTGGCCAGTCGTACTATATCGCCCTCCCAGAATTTTGTGTCTGGAGGGTCACAAATGAAGTTCTCTTTTTCTTCCCATTCTTTCCAACTAGGGAGTTTGGGTTTTTTAAAACGCTGGTTATACTCCCGTTTATTTACCGGGTCTAACAATGTACTAGAAATTAGTTCTGGTTTGTTGCTTGATCTATTTCCAAACCTTACCCATACCCAACATCTATTCTTATAGATCCCAGGTCTACGACCAAAATTACAACTGCGACTCTGGTAAGTTTCAGAAAACCCCACCACTGTTCCTATTTTTTCACTTTCTCGGTATATTACTTTATCTTCTACTTCAAACATTTTTGTCCTCCTTTTTATTTCTTTTCTTTCTCTTGATGCTTCGCCAACAGTAAAAGGGCCTTGCTCATTTTTCTTGCCGCTTCTGCATTCAAAAATATTCCAAACTTGGTAAAGAGAGAAGCGCCAAATGCTCCTTCGTAGTGATGGGGAAATATCGTTACACGGGAAGCATACACACCATCTGACGCATCTAGCGTTTTCCATTTTTTTACCTCACCTGTTTCCCCATCTATTTTTTCAGGGATACTCATCTCAATACACATAGTTTCCTCTGGCCTTATTTCTTTTTCTACGAAAAAAATCTTGACTGTGTTTCCTGATATAGTAATCACTTTACCTTCCTTTTTATTTTCATTTGCCAAAGAACTTAACCGACCAATTTGCTTCTTTTATTATAAAATAAGATGTATTCTTTGTCAAGAAATTAAACAAAAATTTCTTTAAATTGGATATTTAAGACAATTTCCCGAATAAAAATGAATAAAAAACGACTCAGGTGTTGACAAAATTATCAACAAGAGTATAATAGAGGTATGAATTACGCAACGAAATTACAAGATATAGGACTAAAAAAACAAGAAGCAGAGGTGTATCTGGCTTGTTTGAAGTTGGGCATGGCTAAGGTTTCCGAATTAGCTAAAGAGGTTGATATACCCAGAACTTCAATTTATGTTTATCTAGGAGACTTGCTTGAAAAAGGGTATCTTAAAAAAAGCAAAAAACAGGGGATTGAATACTTTATTCCTCTTGAACCGAAATTTATCCTTGAAGATAAAAAAGAGAAGATAAAGAATTTTTCCGAGACCTTACCTCAATTAGAAAAGATTTTGGGTTTTTCGGGTAAAAAACCGAAAATTGAATATTTTGATACCAAGCAGGGATTACTTAAAATTTACGAAGCGATGCTAAGGTTTAATTACAAACACATTCCCTGTATTATAGAATCGGGCGAAGCCACAAAACAAAATTTAGATAAGTTAGGATGGGAATTTTGGTATAAATGGGAAAAGAAATTCTTAGACAAAAAGGTAGCTACCCAAGGAATCATTACAAAGGATGTTATTCCTCTTATTAAATCAGCTCCGGAAAAGATTAAGAAAATCTTATATCAAAGGCCAGCTACTGTTAGAGTAATTGACCAGAATGACTTCTTTTTTTCGATAAACCTTTATTTGATTTATCCAAGAAACGCCTTTATTGTTGTTCCTCAGCAAAACTTTGTCTTGATAATTGAAGATGAAAATATATACAAATCACTGCTCACATTGTATAAAGCGCTTTTTGAACAGGGTGAAAGATTGTCAATACAAGATATACTTTAAATGGTAATAAACCAAAAATCCGCTATTCCAGCGGATTTTTGGTTTGGTTTTCGGGGTGCCGGGAATTGAACCCGGGTCTTACCCACCCCAAGGGCAAATACTGCCGTTATACTACACCCCGTCAATAGATTATTTCTTTTTCGCCATTGCCTTGATGCATTTCGTGCAGGCTTTTATTCTTTTACCCGAAGGCAATTTAACCCATTGCAGATTTGGTTTTTTTCTTGTTTTCGTTGTTGGATTATATCTTCCTCGGAGTTTCACTCTTCTCCAAACCATTAGAGTTTTTTTACCGCAGATTGGGCATTCGTTTGCCATATTCTTGATGATTTTTTAGAAATGATAAACTACGACTTTTTTATCCTAGCAGAAATTTTTATTTCCTTCAAGTTGTGTTATCATTAAAAACATGGAAATCGTTTTTATCTTATTGATTTTATTTTTTTCCATTGTCATCCATGAAGTAGCGCACGGAAGCGTTGCTTTGCATTTGGGAGACGAGACAGCCAAGAGAGCCGGCCGTTTGACGTTGAACCCCATAAAGCATATTGATCCTTTGGGTACGATTCTTGTTCCTTTGCTTTTGCTTTTTGCCACTTTCGGCAAGGGGCCGATTATCGGCTGGGCAAAGCCAGTACCGGTTAATCCTTTGAATTTCCGCGACCAGAGATGGGGTAATTTGAAAGTAGCCATTGCTGGCCCAGCAACCAATTTTCTTCTGGCGGTAATTTTCGGATTGGCTATAAGGTTTTTATCTTTACCTGAACCTCTTTTGATGCTTTTTAGCATAATCGTTATATATAATTTTGCCTGGGCAGTTTTCAATCTTATTCCCATTCCGCCTTTTGACGGTTCCCATATTTTGTTTTCTTTTTTTCCGGGAAAATTTCTTGAAATCAGAATGTTTCTTGAAAGATACGGGCTTTTCGTTTTTCTGTTTTTCATTTTTTTCGGCGGATTGAGCTTAATTTTCAAATCAGCCTATTTTCTTTTTTTTCTTATAACCGGCCAGCCTATTGTAATTTAATTGGCTTTATGATAAATTGTAATTTATGTGTCCGACAATTCATCAATTAATTAAAAAAGGAAGGAAAAAAATCAAAAAGCGAACAAAGTCGCCGGCTTTGTCTTTTAGTTTTAATGTTTTGAAGAATCGGCCCAAAAACTTTTATTCTCCTTTTAAAAGGGGGGTCTGTCTGAAGGTTTTTACTTCCACCCCCAAGAAACCAAATTCTGCTTTGAGAAAAGTGGCCAGGGTCAGGCTGACCAATGGCATGGAAGTAACGGCTTACATTCCGGGCGAAGGCCACAATTTGCAGGAACACTCAGTGGTTGTTTTGAGAGGAGGCAGAGTTAAAGATTTGCCAGGCGTCAGATATCATATAGTCAGAGGTGTTTTGGATACAGCCGGAGTCGAAGGAAGAAAAAAGCAAAGAAGTAAATACGGCAAAAAAAGAGAAAAATAATATATGGCTAGAAAGAAAAAAAAGAGAATACCTGTTGTTCCTGATTCCGTTTACGAGAATGTGACTGTAGCCAAATTTATCAATCAGGTGATGAGGAACGGTAAAAAAACAATAGCCGAAAAAATCATTTACGGCACTTTTGATATTATTAAAGAGAAAACAAAGAAAGAGCCTTTGGAGGTTTTTGAAACAGCTATAAAAAACGCTTCTCCTTTGTTAGAAATAAAACCAAAAAGAGTCGGTGGCGCTACCTATCAGGTGCCCCGCGAAGTAAGGGGGGACAGAATGGTTACTTTGGCGATGAGATGGATAATTAAGGCAGCTAAATCAAAAAAGGGCAAGCCGATGAGAGAAAAACTGGCTGAAGAATTGATTCTAGCTTCAAAAAACGAAGGAACAGCCGTTAAAAAGAAAGAAGACACTCACCGAATGGCAGAGGCCAACAGGGCTTTCGCTCATTTTTCTTGGTAAAGTTATGAGGCAATATCCGATAGAAAGATACAGAGACATAGGGATTATCGCGCATATTGACGCCGGTAAAACAACTGTTACCGAGCGAGTTTTATTTTACACCGGCATCTCTCATAAAATAGGAGAGGTGCACGACGGCAAAGCTATCATGGACTGGATGGTTCAGGAAAGGGAAAGGGGAATCACCATTACTTCTGCTGCTACCACTTGTTTTTGGACGCCTCTCAATTCAGAGAAAAAAAAGGAAAACGAATACAGGATTAATATTATCGATACTCCAGGCCATATTGATTTTACTGTTGAAGTCCAGAGAGCTTTGAGAGTTCTGGACGGAGCAGTCGTTGTTTTTGACGGCGTGGCAGGAGTGGAGCCGCAGTCTGA
>Ga0265595_1002629_pt1 | contig 11919 bp, 10 predicted proteins | sample saktaG_15_FD_190148 | JGI IMG/M metagenome (GOLD analysis project Ga0265595, IMG submission 190148) | Saline water microbial communities from Sakinaw Lake, British Columbia, Canada - sak_2013_06_06_50m | ecosystem: Environmental > Aquatic > Non-marine Saline and Alkaline > Saline ... | reverse complement strand
ATCCGGCGAAGAAGCCGGGCCGACGCCCAAAGCCCATCCGGCAGCGTCACCATGTCCCGCGGCTCGGCCACCGGCCCGAGTGTCATCAGTGCCGTCGGTTTGCCGGCGAAGACGATCCGCCTGCCCGGCCAGTGGCGCACAAGAGCGCGGATTGCCGGCGTGGCCATGACCACGTCGCCAACCCAGTTGGGCAGGAAAACCACTATGCTTTGGCCGGTTGCCATTGGAGCTATTGTACCGAAACCGGGCGTCAACTTCCCTTTTCGGCCAGTTCCGACCAACTGGCCCGGCGGACCACGTCCTTGGCTTCCACCTGGGCGCTGCCCACGACGACCACCCGCATGTTGGATTCGGCGAATGCCTTGGCTGCAAGGGAGTCTTCGCAGATGCCCATCGTCAGGCCGGGCAGCATCGCGCGAATGTCCGGCAACTGGCTGACCAGGCGGTTCTCGACGACCACCCGCGGCATGTTGTAGTACTTGCCATCCCGCACGATGTGCCAGTACTGCCGCTGCCACTCGAGGATCGGCCCGTCCGGATACCCCGCCTTGGCGAGTTGGGCGTGAAGCTTCGCGTGCGAAGACGACGAGCGGCGCGTGAGGTAGAGTATGTTGGCGCCCTTGGCCGCCCGGACCAGGGCAAGCGACGACTGCTTGCTGAAACCAAGCGACATGCCCGGCAGGCAGTCCAGGTCCACCGCCACGGCCGGAGCGTTGGCGTCCCACACGTAAGCCCACGATTCCGCCCGGACCTCGTCGCCCCAATGGTCCGAGTGGCTGGCCTGGAGCTTGTATCGGCCGGGCTTTGCAGGTGCCGGCAACGTCGTACCGGCATAGCCCAGCGCGTCGGTGTACGCGCCGCGATGGGGCTCGTCGCCCACCTGGAGCTGGATCAGCGCATTCTTGACCGCCATAGGCACATACAAAAAGTCGGCCCGCTGAAGTCGCACGACCGCCACGGCCTTCCCGCTGGCCGGGGCTACCATGTCCGGAACCGTCAGGACGTAATTGCCCCCGCACCCGCCCGACAACAGCAGGCCGCCCATCAGGCAAAATGCCAAGACCAATCGAGTCATCGGTTTCTCCGAACTCCGCCAAAAAAAGTCGTAGGGCGCTCGCCGCGCTGGATCAGGACTTTAAGCCACCCGCCATTAGGCACCACCCGGCCCCATTTGTCAAACCCCCTGCCGCAGGCACACTACGTGCCGACCTGGCCCGCCAGGCCGATCTCGCCGGCCACGGCCCTCATGCCCGCGATAACTTCTTCGATCAGGCCGGCAAGCTCCATGCCAAGCATGCCCGCGCCCTTCTCTATTACGCCGCGGTTCACGCCGGCGGCGAACCGGGCGTTTTTCCACTTCTTCATCACACTCTTGGCCGTAAGGTCCATCACAGATTTCGTAGGCCTGACCAGCGCCGTCGCCGCCACCAGGCCGGTAAGCTCGTCGATGGCGTAGAGGGCCTTTTCCATCTCGCTTACGGGCTCGACATCCGAGCATATCCCCCAGCCGTGCGACACGGCGGCGCGGATGTAAGCCTCGGGCCAGCCGCGGTCAGCGAGTATCTCCCGGGTCTTGCGGCAGTGCTCTTCGGGGAACCGCTCGAAGTCCAGGTCGTGAATCAGCCCGACCACGCCCCACTTGTCCGCATCGCCGCCGAACCGCCCCGCCAAGTGACGCATCACCGCCTCGACCGCCAGGGCGTGGCGGATCAGAATCTCGCTCTGATTGAACTCCTGAAGCAGCACCAGGGCCTCATCACGAGTAGGAGCGTCGCTTGTCATGTCACGTTCTCCAGAGAAGGGACAACAGGGCCAATCGCCGGAGCAGTAATATACGACTTAGCGTCACCCAAGACGACAAGCAAAGGTTCAAGTATACGACGCCCGGCCGTGCGGCTGGGGACGCCCATCCAGGCAATCGTGGTCCAATCCGAACAGATAATGGAAAAAAATGGAAAGAATAATGACAACCGCTTTTCGCCAGTTCAGCGTCGAGGTGATTGTCGGCTTGGGGATGCTCGCCATCACCGCCGCGATATCCGCGGCCCCCGCGCTTGCGGTGGATCAGCCCGCCCTTATTCCCAAGCCTCTCAGCGTGACCATGGCCTCCGGGCAGCTCACGATCACACCGGCGACGAAGGTGCTCTACGGAAGAGGGGACACACGTCGGGCCCCTTACGGAGAAGAAGACACCCGCCTTGCCCACGCGGCGGAGTACCTGGCCGGGCGGCTTTCGCAGGCGTTTGACAAGAACGTCGTCGCCGAGGTGACCTTCGCGACCGAGCCGCCCCGACAGGGGTCCCAAGGACAGGCCGGAGCGATCCTGATGACCACCGCCGGGGCAGACGCGGCACTGGGCGACGAGGGCTATTGCCTCACCGTCACCGACAAGGGCGTCGTCATCCGCGCGCCAAAGGCCGCGGGGGCGTTCTACGGCGCTATCACGTTGCTTCAGCTCGCTCCGGCCGAGGCGTTCCGCGGGCAGGCCATGGTCGAGGGCAAACTCGGCGGGAAGCTAACGAAGCCCGCCCCCCGCCCCTGCGACGAGCCGAACTACTCCACCGCCAGGCCCGTCGATTCGCTGGCCGTGCCGTGCGCAACCGTCACGGACAAGCCCCGCTTCGCGTGGCGCGGGCTGCTGATCGACATGGCCAGGCACTTTTGGACGATCGACGAACTCAAGCAGTACGTCGATTACATGGCCATGCACAAACTCAATTCGCTCCAGCTTCACCTGACCGACTATCAGAACTGGTGCATCGAGATCATGAAGTACCCGAGCCTGACGCCGGAGAAGGCCCTCAACGCGGCCGACCCGAATCGCCTGGCCAACCAGACGTACTACTCGCTGGCGAGGCACTACTACACGCAGGATGAGCTTAAGGGCCTCGTCGCGTACGCCGCCAGGCGGTTCGTCAACATCGTGCCGGAGATCGAGATGCCCGGCCACTGCGGCACCCTGATGAAGGCGGGCCTCGGCGTTGGATGCACCATTGACGGAAAGCAGGCCGGCGGCGGCGAGGTCTGCCCCGGCAACGAGCACACGTACGAGGTGCTCCAGGGCATACTGGACGAAGTCCTGGCGACATTCCCGAGCAAGTACATCCACATCGGCGCGGATGAATGCGGCAAGGGGAACTGGGCCAAGTGTTCCGAGTGCCAGAAGCGCATGCAGACCGAGGGCCTCAAGGACGTTACCGAGTTGCACGGCTACTTCGTGGGGCGGATGTCGGAGTATCTCAAGAAGAAGGGCAGGACGCTCGTGGGCTGGGATGAGATACTCGAAAGCGGCGCCAAAGCCGGCGCGATCGGCATGTACTGGCGCAGCGGCAAGGCCGACATCCTCATCAAGAACGCGTCGAAGAACGGCCAGTTCCTGGTGATGACGCCGACGGCGCACTGCTATTTCGACTTCGTCCAATCGCCCGAGAAGGCCTCCGAGCCGCAGGGCTTCGGCAGGTCCGTCATCACCCTCAAGACTTCGTACGAACTCAATGCGATCCCGGCGGACGTCGCGACGGTGAATCCCAAGCTTGTCCTCGGCGTGCAGGCGAACTTGTGGGGCGAGCGAATGAAGACATTCCCCCACGTGCTGTACATGACCTACCCGCGAGCGTGCGCGCTGAGCGATATAGCATGGTCGCCCGACGGCCCGCGCGATTACGCCGAGTTCTTCAATCGACTTCAGACTCACTTCAAGCGCCTTGACGCCGCCGGTATAAAGTATCGCACGCCGACGAAGATCGACCAGCCGTAGCCCCCGCAATCATTGCGTGGGCCTTGGGGCCTTCTCGGAGCGGTTCAGCCGGAGAATTCTTATGAACACAAGCGGCAGCAGCATCGCAGAAGCCCTGGGCGGCGTGGAGAAAATGACATCCAAGCAGCGTGTCCTGACGGCGCTGGCCAGGCGGGTGCCCGACCGCGTGCCGATCAACTACAGCGCCAACCCCGGCATAGACCGCCGCCTCAAGGAGCACTTCGGCCTGGGGCCAGACGACTCCGAGCAATTGCGCCAGGCCCTGGGCGTGGACATCCGCGGCGTCGGCGCGCCGTACAAAGGCCCTCGACGGCACGTGGAGATTCCCGACCGCCACGTGGACGCCCAGTGGGGCGTGCGCACCAGATACATCGCCCATGAAACCGGCGGATACTGGGACTACTGCGACTTCCCGCTCATGGACGCCGATGAGCCGGCCGTCGCCGCCTGGCCCATGCCGTCGCCGGATGACTTCGACTACTCCGGCGTCGCTGTAGCCTGCCGAACAAAGGCCCCCTACGCCGTCCACGTCGGCAACCCCGGCCTCGGCTGCGTCATGAACACCGCGGGCTTCCTCCGCAACATGGAGCAGATGTTCGTGGACCTGATAACCGACGACCCCGCCGGACTGCTGCTGATAAAACGCCGGATGGACATCGAGTTCGAAGTCGCCAGCCGGACCCTTGCCGCGGCCGAGGGAGGCATCGACTTCATGTGGATCGGCGAGGACCTCGGCACGCAGCACGGCCCGATCATCAGCATGGACATCTTCCGCAAGCACATCAAGCCATATCACCAGCGGCTGATCGACCTGGCCGATTCATACGGCATCCCCGTGATGATCCACACGTGCGGGTCCAGCAGTTGGGCGTACGAGGAATACATCCGCATGGGCATGTCCGCGGTAGACACGCTCCAGCCGGAAGCCAAGGACATGTCGCCGGAATACCTCAAACGCACCTTCGGCGAGCGGCTCGCCTTTCACGGCTGCATATCCACAGCCGGGCCGGTGGCGGACGGCACGGTCGAGGAAGTGGTCGCCAACTGCCGCGAGACGCTCGACATCATGATGCCAGGCGGAGGATACTGCTTCGCCCCCACCCACTCGCTACAGGACAACTCGCCGACGGAAAACGTAGTGGCAATGTACGAGACCGCCCACCGATGCGGGCACTACGACTGAGAGGTATCCTGAATGAATCTCGCGCAGCGGCCATTGCAGAGAAACATGACGCCTTCCTGCCCCCAAGGGGACGGCGACACTACGAACGCTCCGCATTCGCCTGACTGACGCCACGATTCGAAAGTTCCTCTGGCGTTTGTAGTGTGCCTGTTGCCGCTACACCCTTAGATTCGCCTGCTGGCCGAGGAGGGACTTGTACTTGGCGCGGATGGGTGCCACTTCGGAAGCGATGAACTCATCGACCTGCTGGGAAGATCGGCCGACGAAGTCCTCGGGCTTCATGGCGGCGTCGATGTCCACGTTGGCGAAAGCGGAGTCGGCCGAAAGGCGGGCCAGTAGATCGTTGGGTTTGCCGTGGAGTTTGACCTGCTCGCCGGCGGCCAGGCTGTGGATGCGGATTCGCTCGTGGACTTCCTGGCGGTCGGCCCCGGCGGCGACGGCCGCCATCAGGATGTTCTCGGTGGCCATGAAAGGCAGCTCAGCCGCGACGGCGGCGGCGATGACGGCAGGGTACACGACCAGGCCCTGAGTGACGTTGAGCGTTATAAGCAGGATCGCGTCGGTGGCCAGGAACGCCTCGCTCATGGCCAGGCGTTTGTTTGCGGAGTCGTCGAGGGTTCGTTCGAACCACTGCTCAGCCGCGGTGTGCAGGGGGCTGGCCGAAACGTCCATAACGAAGCGTGCCAGGGCCGTGGCGCGCTCGCATCGCATGGGGTTCCGCTTGTAGGCCATGGCGGACGAGCCGACCTGAGTCTTCTCGAAGGGCTCTTCCATCTCCTTGCGATGGGCGAGCAGGCGGATGTCGTTGCAGAGCTTGTGGACGCTGGCGGCGACGCCCGCCAGGACCTGGGCGATGGCCGCGTCGATCTTCCGGCTGTAGGTCTGGCCGGTGACGGGGGCGAGCTTCGCAAAGCCCATTTTCTCAGCCACGCGGCGGTCGAGGGCCTTGACCTTCTCGTGGTCGCCGGCGAACAGGGCCAGGAAGCTGGCCTGCGTGCCGGTCGTGCCCTTGGCGCCGCGGAACTCGAGGTTGTCCAGGCGGTACTCGATGTCGCGCAGGTCGCGGATGAAGTCCATGCACCAAAGGGTGGCCCGCTTGCCGACGGTGGTCAACTGGGCCGGCTGAAAGTGAGTGAACGCCAGGCACGCCAGGTCGCGCTGGCGGGCGGCGAAGGTCGCCAGTTCGTCGATGACGTTCACCAGCCGGCCGCGAAGAATCTCCAGGGCCCGGCGCATGACGATCATGTCGGTGTTGCAGTTGACGTACTGGCTCGTGGCGCCGAGGTGGATGATCGGCCTGGCCAGCGGGGCGACGTCGCCGAAGGCGTGGATGTGGGCCATCACGTCGTGGCGGAGCTTGCGTTCGTACTCATCGGCCTTGTCGAAGTCGATGTCGTCAAGGTGCGCCCGCATCTGGTCAAGCTGGGCGTCGGTAACGCTTTCGAGGCCCAGTTCGCGCTGGGCCTCCGCCAGGGCAAGCCAGAGGCGCCGCCAAGTGGCTATCCGCAGTTGGTCGCCGAAGAGTTCCTGCATCTCCCGGCTGGCGTACCGCGTCTCCAGCGGGCTGGTGTATGTGTTATGCCTGTCGTCGCTCATGGCGGAAAGCTTACAAATGATGAGATTTCTGTCGCCCCTTCAGGGCTCTTGTTCTAAAGCTCATCCCCTCCGGGGGCTTACGCCCCCCCGTAAGGGGCCCCAAGGGCCGGCCAAATACTATCGCCCCATTCGGGGCTTTCGGAATCAGGTAGCTTGGGCTACTTGATAAAGCGAATACAGATCGGGTAGCGATACGGCTGGCCCTTGTTCACGGTGATCGTGGACAGGATCCCAAATACGACGTTCACTACCCATACGCCCGCAAGGATGAACCATCCAATTAACAAGCATGCGGTCAAGAACCCAACCACCACTCCTATAATCAAGGTCAACTCGAAATTCAGCGCTTCCTTGCCTTGCTGGTTGACGAACGGGCTCTGGTCCTTCTTGATAAGCCAGATAATCAGCGGCGCAATCCACCACGTAAATATCGCCAGCAAGTGGCAGAGCATGGCCATGGTCTTGGCGTCGGCGGACTCGGCCGAGACCATGCCGGCGGTATTCGCCCCGATAACGCCGGGTGCTGGGGCCGGTGTCGGGCTTTGGGGGGGCTGGGTGTTGTCAAACGGTTCGTTGGGATCGGTCATGTGTCTTCCTTTCAATGATAACCCGTGCGTACCACTCTTATCTCAGTCTATGCCACATTGTCGATGCGGCCTGGGTATTTCGTATCGTCCCTGGTCGGGCCTTCTCGGCCGGGCCAGGGGCACATCACCTGCGCTGCGGGGGGATGGGGCGGAACCTCAACTTCTCGCCGACGGTCCCGGCTGACCTTTCGGCATAAAGGTACCACTCTCGCGCGGTCGGGAATGACGGGTCGGCGTCGAAGCAGCACTGGAAGTAGTAGCTGGCGTTTTCCCAGTCCTGCTCGGTGCAGGCGATCCGGCCCATGTAGTAGAGGCACTCCGGGTCCGACGGGTTCCACGACAGGGCGCGCTGGAACATCGCCTTGGCCTCGGCGACGTGCCCGACCTGGAAGGCGGAGATCGCGTCGGAGCGGTTGGCCGCGCTGAACTGATCCGCATCCGGCGCGCAGCCAGCGGCCAGTACCGCCAGCATCACAGCAATCGGCAGCCATGCCAAATGCCTCATCGTGTCGCTCCCCTGTCGCCTCCGCGGATCGCCGCGCGGCGGCAGTATGAATCATTGGTTCCCAATTGCACTGTCGGTATCATCTTACACATGCCAAGAGCGTTTGTCATCATTCTACATACCGGCTGCGGCCCGGATCATTACGACCTAATGCTAGAAATGCTCGAAGCGGGCGAGGCCCTGGCGACCTGGCAGCTTCAGCGGGACCGCCTGGACCTTAGCCCAGGCGACAGCCAAACCGCCCGCAAGCTACCCGACCACCGCCGCGCGTACCTGAGCTACCAGGGCCCCGTCAGCGGCGGACGAGGCCAGGTGATGCGCGTCCGTGCCGGAACTTACGAAACGCTCGACCGCGGGCCTGGCCGGCTTGTCGTGCGCCTGGACTCGCCGGGCGCCTCGGCCGTGTTCGAACTCGCCCGCGGCGCCGAGCCCGGCCAGGCTGGCGACGACTGGCGAATTACCCGCCTGCCGCTACAGTCTTAGTTTATCGGCACTTGGTGGCTATTTTCTTCAGGTCTCGGCACAGGGGCCATGTGCAGAGTAAGCCGACCGGCGTCTATGTCGATCCGCGTCACTCGCACCCGCTTTCGCGTAGTGATCCTCCATGTCATCTCCGTCGCAATCGGCTCACCATCGATGGCCGAGATAACCCGCTGGAGCACCAGGGCCACCTGGGATGAATCCAGTCCGCCAATCGCCGGGGCGGTAGTCTGGCCGGCGGGCTTCTTGGCGAACTTACCCCGCAGGCGTTCGACCAGCGACCGGACAAGCGACGCGGGCATCGGCAGTTGCCCTATCCATGCACCGGCGACGCTGACCCTGAGCCGGCTGTCGGGGCCAATGGCCAAGCTCAGGTCGATCGAGACCACCTTCTGGTATTGCAGCGACTTGGCGACGAGCCTGACGTGCCCGCCGTCGAGTATTACCGCCGGCTCAGCCAAGCCGACAGACTCCATCGCCCGATGCACCGATCCGGGCTTGGCGCCGCCCTGCATGGCGATCTCGTCCATCGAATCGAGGTAGCGGTTGAGTTGATCCTGCGTAACCGTCCAGTTGAACGGCTCGTTCTTCTGCCCGTCGTTGTTGAAGTCCATCAGCCGGCGGCGGAACTCGCGCATGGCCGAGTCCTTCTCGGCTGCGGTGAGCCTCACCGGTCGATAGTAGGACGGCACGCTGCTGGCCAGGATATAGGCCGTAAGCACTCCGGCCGCAGCGACCGCGGCAACCGACAACAGCACGATCCTGCTTTTCCTGCCTAGACGCACGGGGCGCTCCCAAATGCCGCCGCGACTCCCGGCTGCCAGGGGCAGTTACTTGATTCCACCGGACTGTAGGATAAGGTCTTTGATCTGGCTGGTTGGCAGGCTCAGGCCGCCGAGCACCTCCGCGGCTGCCATGCGGATGTCACCTGTGGGGGCCTTGGCGACTATATCGACGATTGCCTGAGATAGCTCGTCGCTCAGGGCATTGCCGAATCGCCTCACGGACTCATCGAGGGCCGTGAAGGCGGAGATGCGGATCTTCTCATCCGCGGCCGAGTCGGTCGCCAGCTTGGCGATTGCCCGCTGGGCCTCGGGGCCGGGGATCGTAGCCAGTGCGTCGGCCGCGGCGGTCTTGACCTCGGCCCGCGGGTCGCTGACGGATTCGATGAGCGACTTGCGGGTGCGGTTGACGTCGTAGACGGCGTTTCTGGTCAGGCCGAGCTTTCGGATGGCCCCTGCGGCACGGACGGACCACTCGCCAGCGACTTCCGGCGTCAGCGGGGCGCCGCTGACATCCTTGAGCAGGTCGGTCAGGGCGGCGCCGAGATCCTCGTTGGAGCCCTTGGTCGCGACCAGCCGGACTCGCACATCGGCCTTGGCCAGCTTCCCGAACCGGTCGGTCTGCGACATTACGACGATCGGCAGCGAGGCCAGTTCCGGGTCGCGGCGGATCATGCCGATGGCGATCATGGGGTCGGGGTCGTTGGCAAGCACGGCCACGTCCACACCCTCGGCGGCGCGGACCCCGTCAAGGGCCTTGGCAGGGTCGCCCGAGTCGATCACCTCGAAGCCCATGCCACGGAGGGCGTCCTTGATGGAATTTCGAGTTTCCTCATTGGCTGCGATAAGCATGGCCGACTTCTTGCCGGTCTGCCGCAGGGCGTTGGAGAGTATCGGCATGACCAGTTCGCAGCCGGTGAACCGCTCCCTGGGCAATGCCAGGGCCAGCGATATCGCCGCCCAGTAGCGGACGACGACGTTGGAACTGCTCATCGCCTCGACCAGCGGCTGGGCGCCGCCGGCTACGGGCTTGACGAGCGTATCGGCCCCGGAGGTCTTGCCGAGGGCCTCGATGCTCGCGATGACAACGGGCCAATCCCGGTCGGCAAGGGCGCGGGCCAGCAGGTCCTGCTGATACTTGGCGCCGGCAGAAAGGACATAGAACCTCGCCGACGGCTCGTCCTTGCTGAGCGTCGGATCCTGGCTGCCTGACGGCAGATCGACCTCTCGCTTGACGTTGGCGCCAAGCCAGATCGACACGGCCGGGTAGAACTGCGGATCGCTGCAGAGTGAGTCGCGGGCGCCGCGCATGGCGTATATGTCGCAGAAAATCTGCCGCGGGACGGGCTTGTAGCTCAGGCCGTCGAGGTTCGTGTCCCAGTACCACACGTTGGCCAATTCGGAACGGATGTCCGGCTGGAGCGACTCGGCGCGGTAGTAGAACTTCAGCGCCAGGTCGTAATACAACTGGGCGGCGGGCTTCTGGAGGATGGAGACATCCCCGCCCGCGCAGGCGACCAGGGCCGACCGCACTGTCCGGCGGGTCTGCTCCTGGAGGTCCTTGCGGTCGTAGACGGTTTTCAGGGCCGCCATGGCTGTGGGGTATTGCAGCTTGCCCAGCGCGTTGGCGACGGCCAGCATCAACTGCGAGTTGCGAGTATTCAGTGCAGCCATCAACGGCAGCACGGCCTCCTTGCCGAGCTTGGGCAATACGAGCATGATCTTCTCGCGGAGGTCGTCGGTGATCTGCGGGTCTTCGAGCTTGCGCAGCAACTGCGGCACGGCGTACATGTCGCTCATGACGAGGCGTTCGGTCCCGCGGTTGTACGCCCGCTGCGTGCCGGCCAGCAGTTCGATGGCGTTGCGGATCTGCTCGGGGTCGCTGCGCTCGGAACTGTAGCCCTGCTCGATCATCTTGAGAAGCTGGTCGACGGGCTTAGCGAGACCCTTGAGCTGCCGCCCGCTGGCCAGAGTCCTCAGCGAGCCGGGGTTCCGCGCAGAGAGGTAGTATATTTCGCTTGGCTTGGCGCCCGCGTCGAGAATCGCCTTGGCGTAGCTCAACGCCGCCTGGTCCTGCCCGATCACGATATAGTGGATCAGGTTCTCCCACAGGTCGGTAAGCTTGCCCTCTTTGGCGACCGCCGGCGCGGGGGCCGCCGCGGGCGCCTCGTTGCCGACCGCCGGTGTGGAGGTCGCCGTGCCCGCCTCGGGCGTAGCATCCTGAGCCTGAGCCACTGGCGCAACCGCCCATAACACCGCCAAAGCGACCGACGCAGCCATGAGGAGTTGTTTCTTATGCGCTACCATAACGTCTCCCACATTCCTTAGGACCAGAAAGGTTTACAAGCAGCCCGGCCACGGCCGATCCGCATCCGAACCTCTTGGGCTTCCTTAATCGCACTTGCCGGCGGCGGCGTAGGCCTTTATGCCGATACCGGCGGATATTTCGATGCGATTATAAAAAAACCCGACACGGTGTCAACAAAATTGGGAAATACGGATGGGAAATACGGTTGACTAGGTTTGCCCGTCCGGCACGACCGGCTCGGCTGGTGCCGCAAACCGCGGCGTGCGGCCTTGAAGCACGGCGACGACGTCGAAGACCACATCGCACATCCGCTGCACCGCGTCGGGCACGCGGGCGGCCACGTGTGGCGTGAGGATCACGTTGTCCAGACCGAAAAGCGGGTAGTCGGCCGGAGGCGGCTCGGGGTCGTGGCAGTCGATGACCGCCGCCGATATCCGCCCGCTGCGCACAGCCGCGCCAAGGTCGGCATAATTGACGCACTGGCCGCGGGCGGCGTTTATAAACTGTGCGCCGGGCTTGAACTGCACCAGCGCCGAAGAGTCGATCATCCCGCGCGTCTGCTTCGTTATCGGCACGTGGATCGTCACAATGTCGCTCGACGCGTAGAGGGTCGGTTTGTCCACCGCCTCGGCCTGGTAGTCCACGCGAATGTCGAGAATGTCGTTGTAGAGCACCCGCATGCCCAGGCCGATGGCAGCCCTGCCGACGCGGCTGCCGATCC
>Ga0265595_1002627_pt1 | contig 11924 bp, 10 predicted proteins | sample saktaG_15_FD_190148 | JGI IMG/M metagenome (GOLD analysis project Ga0265595, IMG submission 190148) | Saline water microbial communities from Sakinaw Lake, British Columbia, Canada - sak_2013_06_06_50m | ecosystem: Environmental > Aquatic > Non-marine Saline and Alkaline > Saline ... | reverse complement strand
TGGTGCGGCCATGCATTTTGGAGGGGGTTTGGAGCCCTTTTGGGACCCCTGGGAGCGGTCCATAACACACGTTTGGTGTGGTTGTTGCGCTCATTGGGAGGGGTTTGGATGGAGTTTGGATGGAGTTTGGAAGAAAAGGCCCTTTTCCCCTGAGTCGTTAAGTATACCAGGGGAAAGGCCAAGCACATTGGCCCCAGCATTCCCGGCGAGGTCGGCGCGCTGGCCATTCTGGCCACCGGCGGGCAGCTTCATGGCCCGCTCGGGGGCTATGGGGCGCTGAACCAGGCGGGCCTGGTCTGCCAGTTGTCGATGGTCCTGGGCGAAAAGTGCGGCGTGAAGGACAAGGAGGTCGTCGACGCCGTCAAGCGTGGCACGCGGTTCTTCGAGTTCTACATCAACAAGGGCTCGATCCCCTACGGCGACCACAACCCCGGCTCCAACCACGGCGACAACGGCAAGAACGGCATTGCGGCCGTGATGTTCGACGCGCAGGACCGCGTCGGCGGGGCTGCGTTCTTCTCGCGGATGATCGTGGCGTCGTACGGCGAGCGCGAGATGGGGCACACCGGTAACTGCTTCGGCTAACCCAGCCGGCGGATAACAAGGGCAAGGACCCGAACGTCACCGGTAATCTGGCGATGAACACGTGGTATCACATCAACATCGTGTTTAACCGCGTCAGGCAAAGTGATGATTCCCGCAAATCCCCGATCCAGTCGCCAACGGGGGCCGTGACGCTTGTGCCTATGGGAGCGATGCGGATCAGGATTTCGGCTTTTCCGGTTATTGGCGAAGGAGATTCGGCCACGGAATGGAAATGACATAGATAGAATGACAGTAGTGCCCCCGGGCCGTCGTTAAACACTGGTAACTGGACACCATGGGCTTTGTGGGCGGGAGCTTTCGGAACTCTGCCGGGCGGGCGGGGTTTGAAGAACAGGTCCTGACTTTGAGTTTGCGACAGGGCGGCTGTTTGTTTCGCCGCGGCCCCGGTCGTGCAGTGGCGTGTTGTATATGTAGTGAAGGAAGTTATTTATGGCCAGCATGGCAAAACAGGCCTCGCCTGGCGGAAGCGTGTCGATGGGTATTGCGGAAGTACTTCTTGAGCGTGGGTTAATCACGTCCGACCACCTTGCGGCGGCGATGGAGCTTCGCAAGGCCGAGGGTCTGCGGCTCGACAGGGCTCTGGTTCGGCTCAAGTGCATCGGGGAAGAGGATCTTCTGCGGGTTATGAGCGAGCAACTTGGCGTGCCGATGATCGATCTCACGAAGGTTCAGATAGACGACGAGGCCCTCCGCTCGCTGCCGCCCAGGCTGGTGCATCGCAAGGGCATCCTGCCGGTCAAGCGGGAAGACGGTGTGCTTGTGGTCGCCACCAGCGACCCGTTCGACCTGTACGCTTTCGACGAGATCCGCCTGATGACCGGCCTGGAGATTCAGCCGGCGCTGGCGCCGGAGGAGGACATCCAGAAGCTCATCAAGGCGCACTTCGGCATCGGCGGCGAGACGCTCGACGAGATGATGAGCACGGACGACCTGGAGGTGGTTCAGGATTCGTCAGCCGAGAACGAGGACCTGCTGGAGATGGCCCAGGAGGCCAGCGTCGTCAAGCTGGTCAACGAGGTATTCCTTGAGGCCGTCAACGAGCGTGCGAGCGACATTCACATCGAGCCGTACGAGCGCGGGCTTTCCATTCGATATCGCATCGACGGCGTGCTGCATGACGCGTCCGTGCCGGCCACGGTGTCACGGTTCCAGGCAGCGATCATCAGCCGCATCAAGATCATGTCCAACCTGAACATCGCGGAGAAGCGTCTGCCGCAGGATGGGCGGATCAAGCTCTCGGTCGGCGGGCGGCAGGTGGACATTCGCGTCAGCGTGATCCCCATGCTGTTCGGCGAGGGCATCGTGATGCGTCTGCTGGACAAGGCCAAGGTGCTCTATACGCTGCCGGAACTGGGCATGGCTCCGGACACGTTCGCCGTCTTCGAGCAGATGATTGATCGTCCGCACGGGATCGTCCTGGTCACCGGCCCGACCGGCAGCGGCAAGACCACCACGCTATATGCGGCCTTGCAGGCTATCGTCTCGCCGAAAATCAAGGTGCTGACCGTCGAGGACCCGGTCGAGTACCACCTCGACGGCGTCAACCAGATACAGGTAAACCCGAAGATCGGCATGACCTTCGCCCGCGGCCTGAGGGCGATTCTCAGGCACGACCCGGACGTCGTGATGATCGGCGAGATCCGCGACCTGGAGACTGCCGAGGCCGCCATACAGGCGGCGCTGACGGGGCACCTGGTCTTCTCCACCCTGCACACCAACGACGCTTGCTCGGCCGCGACCAGGCTGCTGGACATGGGCATCGAGCCGTTCCTGCTTACCAGCACGGTGGCCGCGTCGATGGCCCAGCGGCTGGTGAGGTCGATCTGCCCGGACTGCAAGCAGGAGTACCTGCCGGACCTCGATAAGCTCCCGAGCGACTTGAAGCTCGAACCGGGCCAGAAGCTTTTCCGCGGCGCCGGCTGCCGCAAGTGCCGCGGCACAGGTTTCTACGGGCGCAGCGGGCTCTATGAACTGATGGTCGTGGACGATGATGTCCGAGAGAAGGTAATGGCCCGCGCCCAGGCCAGCGAGATCCTCAAAATCGCCAAGGCGGCAGGGCTGCGGACCATCCGTGACGATGGTTGGATCAAGGTCCGCCAGGGCGTGACCACGCCTGAAGAGGTCATGCGAGTGGCGGCGGTATAGGAAGACAAATCCGAATCTCGAAGCACGAAATCCGAAACAATAGTCAAATTCAAATGTCCCAACGGCCGGTGCCTGTTGCAGATACCGAGAATACGGCCGGGATCAGGCCATCGAAAGTGTTTTGAATTTGTTGCTTTGGATTTGTTTCGGATTTTGGGTTTAGAATTTCGAGTTTATCTTCTCCAAACATGGCCACATTCCAGTACCAGGCAAGGACATCTTCCGGAGACGTCGTTGCGGGCTCTATTCAGGCCGACAACGAGCAAGGGGCGGCTCGCGCGCTGGACGAGCGGAAGCTCTATCCCATCTGCCTGACCGAGCAGAAGCCCCAGCGAGTCGCGACCGGCAAGGTCCGCCTGCGGGACATCGGCATAATGTACGGGCAACTGGCCGACCTGCTCCGCTCCGGCGTGCCGCTGGTGCGGTCCATCGACACCATCGCTCGAGCGTCGAGCAATGCTCGCCTCTCGGCCGTGATAAAAAAAGTAGGCGAGGCCGTCTCAGGCGGCAAGGAGTTGGCCGAGGCCATGAGCGAGCAGGGCCCGGTGTTCGCCCCGCTGCACGTGGCCATGGTCCGTGCCGGCGAGAAGGCGGGCTTCCTGGAGGACGTGTTGACTAACCTTTCGGGCTTCATCGAGCGGTTCGATGAACTCCAGTCCAAGATCCGCGGGGCCATGATATACCCGATCATGCTCAGCGTGGTGGCGCTGTCGGTGACCGTAGGCATGCTGGTGTGGTTCGTGCCGCGGTTCAAGAACCTCTTCGGCCAGCAGCGCGAGCTGCCGGCGCCCACGCGGATCATGTTCGCCGTCAGCGACGCCTTGCTCCAAGGCTGGCCGGTGATCCTCGCCGGCCTGGCTGCCGCGGTGATCGGCGTGGTAATGCTCCTGCGCAGCAGCACCGGGCGGATGCTGTGGGAGCGTTGGCGGCTGCGGGTGCCGGTTATCGGCAAGGTCATCCGCACCGTCAGCATCACGCGGTTCTGCCGGATCCTCGGCACGATGATGGCCAACGGCGTGCCGATCCTCCAGGCCCTCGCAATCAGCAAGGACGCCACCGGCTCGGTAGTTCTGGCCGAGCACATCGACAAGGCCGCCGAGAGCGTTCGGGGAGGCCAGACGCTAACCGCGCCGCTTCGCGCTTGCGGGCTTTTCCCGCCGCAGGTGCTGGAGATGATCGCGGTGGCCGAGGAGTCCAACCAACTCGACAAGGTCCTCGTCGAGATCGCCGAGACCGTCGAGCGCCGCACCGACCGCCAGGTAAACCAGGCCGTGCAACTCATCGAGCCGGTCGTGCTGGTGCTGATGGCTATTACCATAGGCACGCTGGCGCTGGGGCTACTTTACCCGATTTTGACAATGGCCCAGTCCATAAAGTGACCGGCGCGGTTGAAGTAACTCGGAGACCGTACGACGGTCCGGCTGGAGCGGTGGCGGTTTTTTGCGGATGATGCGAAAGACCGGACCCGGCCGATGCGTTATACCAAATACAAGCAGCAAGCAGCAGCCAAGAAGGAGCATCAAAAAATGAACGCACGAAAAAGCGCACGCGGCGGCTTTACGCTGGTCGAGATTCTGCTGGTCATCGCCATCATCGGCATCCTGGCAGGGGTCTTCCTCTTCACCGTTGGTGGCACGCAGGACAAGGCGAAGCGGGACACCAGCGTGTTTCTGATCGAGCAGGTGGGCGGCGCGCTGGAGCACTACAAGCTGGACATCGGCGACTACCCCGGTGACGCGGATGGAGGCTTGGACGCCCTGGTCAAGAAGCCCAGCTTCACCGATGAGAAGCTCGCCGAGAAATGGGCCGGCCCGTACCTCAAGGCCGACGCGATCGACGGATGGGGCAATAAGCTCGGCTATCAGCCCAGCGAGCCGGGCAGCGAGGAAGCCAAGACCCTGCCTTACAAGCTATGGTCCTTCGGGCCCAACAAGCAGGACGACAACGGCGCCGACGACGACATCAAGAACAAGGCATGGACTCAGTCCGAGGCCCAGACCAATTAGAGGCTGAATCGCGGCCGGCAATGGCTGGCCGGGCGCTGGGGCTTGCGGAGTACCAGGATAATGGCCCCGAAGATGATATCCGTAGCAGGGCCAGACGGGAAGCCAAAGTGTCCCGAGTGCGCAATGCCCCAGTTACAGGGGGTATCGACCAGCTTGGTTCTGCGGCGACCAATCCAAAGCGGCGTCTGCGCCGCCGCACTCCACAGGCTGTCGCGTTTTTTGGCGTCACGCCAGACCGGAGAATGCCTCGGCCGCGGCTTGCCCTTTGGAGTGCGGCGGCGCAGACGCCGCTTTGGATTGCCCCGTCCGGTCAATAGCCCGCCGAGGCGGGTTCGCGAAGTGAGCCCCCCTGTAACTGAGGCATTACCCGCCCGCGCCGCGAGGCGCTGTCCGAATGGCCCGGCCAACTTGAAATATGCCCTTACCCCTTGGGGGCATGCGGGCACACTACGAACGCGCCGGGCCTTCACGCTGGTCGAGATTATCCTGGCCGCGGCGATTATCGCCCTGCTGGCCGGGACGTTCGTGGTGGCGATGGGCCAGTGGTATCAGAAGCAGGCCCTCGACGAAAGCGCCCTGCGGGTCGAGGCTATCCTTCGGATGGCGCGGGCCGAGGCGTGCAGCCAGGGCAGGCTGATCCGCCTGGCGTTCGATCCAGCCTCGGGCGCACCGGTCATCGGCTGGGAGCCAAATCCGCTTCAAGAGCCAGGCCGCTTCGTCCCGCATTACGGCGCTTGGGCCAACGACCTGCCCACGGACCGGCTGCGGTTCATCCAGTGCCGCCGCACCGGGCAAAGCGCCCGCAAGCTGCTTACCTACAGCGACGCCCAGGAGCCCGAGACTCCCGACGGCGAGCCTTTGCAGAGCGTCACGTTCATGCCGGACGGCTCGTGCGACTCAGCCATAGTCGAGGTCGCCGCCGCCGACGGGCTCGATCCACGGATCGGGCGGATAGAGATCAACGGCATCACCGGATCGGTAGAGCTGCGCATGCTCACGCTGACCGAGCAGGCCGAGCAGCAGGAAATCGACGCCGAGGCGGAGGAAGCCCCATGATTGCGGATTGTCCCGGCGCGCCGGGACGGATTGCGGATTGGGGACCAAATCCAGGCGCCCCGGGAGCGGATTGCGGATTTCCTCCATCGGAACCGTTGGTGCAACACCATACTGTTGAAGGAATTGGAACGGGAACCTCTAAAGGGTCCTCAGAAAAGACAAGCAATAGAATGTTAGCAGTGCAGAGACAACAAGAAAGAGCATCTTCTTTCTCCTCCGCGTTCTCTGCGAACTCGGCTATGAAGTACTCTCCCGGTTGCGAGGAAGGCCGCCCCGCGCTGTCTGGGGTCTCAGCGCTTCCAATCCGCAATCCGTCCCGGCGCGCCGGGACAATCCGCAATTGGTCAATCCGCAATTGGTCCATCCGCAATTTCGCTACGGCCAAGGGTCGTGGCGGCGTGGTGCTTCTGGAGGTGGTGCTGGCGATGTCGTTGTTTTTCGCCTCGGCGATGGTGATCTTGGCGGGTTTGAGCTCCAGCCTGCGGGGTATGCAGCGGGTGCAGTTGGAGGCCCGGGCCCAGGACCTGGTCGTCACCGCCCTCAGCGAGGTCCAGATGGGCCTTGTCCCGCTTAATTCCGACGGGCCGACCGAATATGAAGACCCCACCCTGGCAGGCTGGACCCGGCAGATAGCCGTCGAGCCGTACCAGGAACAGCAACTCGGCCTGGAGCTGCCCGCATTTCAGCGAGTCGAGGTGACCGTACGCTATCAGCCGACGGGCTACGCGACCTCGCTGACAATCCTCATGCCTGACGAGCTGCCCGCGGACGATGCCGGGCCTGGCGCGGGTGTCCCTGGCGGCGAGGGGATCCTGCCATGACGAACCAAATCAGAAATTTACCTGCCGCAGCTTCAGCGAAGGCAGGTCCGCAATCCGCCCCTCGATTTCGTCCGGGACTGCATGCATCAACCCCCAGGTCCCAATCCGCAATCCGTCCCGGCGCGCCGGGACAATCCGCAATTGGTAAATCCGCAATCGCACGACGCAGTCGTGCCTTCACGCTGGTGGAGGTAATCCTCGCCGTGGGGCTGACGATGGGCATCGTCCTGGCGGCGCTGGCGTTTTACCAGCAGATCATCTCGACTCGGCAGGCGTTTTCCGACCGGTTGGGGGCGGTGGAAGTCATGGCCGCCCGGCGGGCTTTGATGGAGCGGATGACCGACGAGCTTCGATCGGCAATCGTGTATCCGTTCCTGCAAATGGGGCTCACCGGCGACTCGGCGGGCATGCAGTTCATGGTTGCCGGCCTGCCCGGTCAGAGCGTCTGGGCGACCGACGAAATCTCGAACAGTCCGGCTGCGCCTCAGCAGGATATGCGGATCATCGGCTATCGTTTGCGGCAGTCTGAAGACCCGGATACCGGCCTGCCTACCATTGAGGGCGTCGAGCGGACGGAGCAGACCGTAATCGCGGCGACGACCGTCGAGGAAGGCGTCGATGTCACGTCGACGCTGATCGCCCCAAGCTTCAAGTTCCTCTCCCTGCGGTACTGGGACAATGAGTCGGGCCAATGGTTGACGAGCTGGGACGGCGGCGACGCGCCGATGGCGGTCGAGATCGTCATAGGCATCGAGCTGCTGCCAGAGGGGATGGAACCGGAGGACTACCCGTTCGAGACGTTCCGTCGCGTTGTCTACGTCCCGGCCGGCAAGAGGTCGCAGGGCGGCACGACGATCATGCGGGGCCTCGGCAGCCTGCCGCGGCAATCCAACGGTGCGCGGGGGGCTGTGCAATGACGCGCCGAAGCGGGACAGTGCTGGTGGCGGTTCTCGTGTTGGTCATGCTCTCTGCCATGGCGGCGGCGGTGCTGCTGTACAGGGCCCAGGCCGAGGTCACCGCTGCCACTGCCGCCGGCAGGGGCCAGCAGGCCTACGCCACAGCCATGACCGGTCTGCAAAGGGCGACGGCCATCCTCTCCGCCGCCGGGTCCGACCACAGCGTCTGGACGGACAACCCGGATCTGTTTGCCGCCCAGTGGGTTTGCAACGACGGCGCCAACGACTGGTTCTTCACCATCTACGCGCAGAACCCGCTCGACCGCGACGTCCCGCGAAACGGAGTGACGGACGAGGCGTCGAAGATCAACATCAACACGGCCGGGGCCGATACCCTGCTGGCGCTTGGCGGGATGACGCCGGAACTGGTCGACTGCCTGATGGACTACCGCGACGCCGACGCCAACACCCGCCCGGCAGGCGCCGAGCAGGACTACTACGACCAGTTGCCCCACCCGTACGTCATAAAGAATGGGCCGCTGATGACGGTCGAGGAGTTGCTGCTGGTAAAGGGCTTCACAGCATCGCTGGTTTACGGCGAGGACTACAATCTCAACGGCCAGCTCGAGCCCCGCGAGGACGACGGCGATGCCACGTTCCCGCCGGACAACGCCGACGGGCAACTCGACCGTGGCCTGCTGGGCGAAGCGACAACGTGGTCGTACGAGCGGAACGTTGCCGCCGATGGCAGCCAGCGGATCAACATAAACGGCGGGGGGGACCTTTCCGGCGCGAGGCTTTCGCAGCAGACTCGGGACTTCATCGGGCTCTACCGCAAGGAGGGAAACGTCTTCAAGCACCCGGCGGAATTGCTCAATCTTCGCTACCAACTCAAGAAGGACCAGGACAAGCTCAAGGCCGGCCAGTGGATCGAGTCGGGCGTGGGGGCGGACGAACTGCCGCAAGTTGTCGACCGTTTGACCACCCAGCCGGGTAAGATTGTATTTGGAAAGGTGAATATAAACACGGCCTCCGCGGCGGTTCTGGCGGCGCTGCCGGGTTTTGACGAGGACCTTGCCGGGCAGATCGTCTCCGCCCGGGAGCAGGTTGACGCGCCTCTGGAAGAAACCATCGCCTGGCCCTACACACAAAACGTGGTTTCTGCCGATACCTTCAAGGTGATCGCGCCGTTTCTCACGTCGCGGTCATGGCAGTTCCACGTGCGGTGCGTGGCGTACGGCTGGCCCTGTGGCCAGTACCGGGTGGTCGAGGCCGTCATCGACATGGCGGGCTCATCGCCGCGCATATTGTACCAGCGGGACCTGACTCGCCTTGGTCTGCCATTTGCCATAGACGCGGAACAGGAGCAAACGCGACGCTGATGGGTGCTTTTCTGGAAAGATTGAAGGGCCTGGTTGGCAAACCGCGCCGCTTCGCGGCCGTGGATTGCGACGGCCGGCATATTCGCGTGGTTTACGCCGAGCGGTCCAGGCGGTCGGCCCGCGTGCTGAAGACTTCGGCCATGGCGATCCCGCCGGGAACGGACCTGGCCGACCCGCGGCAGTTGGGCATTCTGCTGGGCCAGGCCCTGCGCGACATGCGCCTGCCAGGCGTGGGCCTGCTTATGAACGTCACCCGGGCCGAGGCGGTGCTAAAGCCCGTGACGCTGCCGCCGGGGACGTCTCAAAACGAGGTGGCGGGCATGGTCAGCTTCCAGGTCGAGAAGGAATTGCCCTTCCGCAGCGAGGAGGCGGTCATCGACTTCACCATCGAGAGCCACTACGACGCCGACGCCGGACCGTTTGACTCCGAGGCGTCCAAGGGCACCGATGTGCTTGTCGGCGCGGTGCGCCTGCCGGTTGTCGATCATTACCGCCGGATTGCCGAGGCCGCCGGCAGCAGGCTGCTGAGGCTGGGCCTGCGCCCATACGCCAACGTCCGCTGCTTGAAAGCTTGCAAGCCGGGCGGGCCCCACGAGACCATGCTGCTGCTGCACATTGGCGCCGAGGAGACCGAGATCGACCTGCTGGTCGGCGGTTCGCTGATGTTCAGCCGCTCGGCTGCGGTGAAGATTCCCCCCGCCGACGCCCAGAGCGGCGTGATTGCCAAGAGCCTCCACGCGGTGGCGATGGAGGTCCGACGAAGCGTCCAGAGCTACCTCGCCGTCGAGCGGGAGTTCAAGATCGACAAGATAATCATCGCCGGCGGCACCGGCGTCGAGGCTGCCGCGGCGGATGAGCTTTCAGCCGTGCTCGAGGCGCCCTGCGAACTGCTCAAGGCCGCGCCGGGGGCGGGCTTTGGCGACGTGGCCGAGGCGTCCGCGTTCATCTCCGCGATCGGCCTGGCCATCGGTCACGGCGGCCACGACAGGCTTCCCTTCGACTTCCTGCATCCCAAGCGCCACGTCGAGCCTCTCAACAAGGCGAGAACGGTGGCGATCGCGGCGGCCGCGGTGCTGATTGCCACCGCGGTCGCGGGCACCACGGCGGCAGCCATCCAGGTGTCCGGGCGGAAAGCCGCCGCCGAGCAGGTTCACCAGAAGCTCCTGGCTGAGAAGGAGAACGAAAAGAGCCTGCTGCACATCGCCAAGCAGGTCAAGGCGCTCCAGCAGTGGCAGGATGAGCGCCGGGACTGGCTTACGCACTGGGCGAAGCTTTCGGCGCTGTTTCCAGGCGCGCAGGACGCCTACATAAGCGGGCTCAAGACGGTCGAGACATCCGGCGAGTGGTCGCTATCGCTGGTGGTAAAGGTCCGCGACAGCAAAATTATTACCGACCTGGGCGACCGGCTTGCCGCGGCGGGCTACAAGTTCCAGCCCGGCGGGCTGGCCACGACGCCGGACCCTTACGGCTACCCGTACAGCGAGGAGGTCCGGGTGTTCATCGAGCCGGACATGGAGCTTGACCTTTCCAACGCCAAACCCGTGGACAGGCCCGCGGATGACGATTCGATCCGGCAGTTGGCCAAGGCTCCGGCCGCGGAGGAGGCGCCCGCCCCGGCCCCGCCCGCGCCAACGGCGGCCTCGGGCTCACCGGCGCCGGGCGGATCGGGCTCGTCATCGCCGGGCTCCCGGCGGTCCGACAGGCGCCTCTCGGATGAGGTCAAGCAGGAGTTGAAGCAGGAAGCCCTGACCAGGTTCGACAAGAACCACGACGGCAAGCTCAACAGTGATGAACGCAGGGCCGCCTACCAGTACATAAGGGAAAGCAAGTACCTGCGGTACTTCGACGCGGACCGCAACGGCAAGCTTGACCGCGAGGAATATGCCCCCGTCACCGCGCTGCTGGACGAATTGCGATGAGGCATGGATATCAATTGCGAGATGGCCGCGAATGACTTGGCGTGAGAAAACACTCGTCGGCGTAACCGGCGCGCTTGTCGTGGCGGGCCTGGGCTTCGTGCTGGTCAAGAAGTCGTACATCGACGCCCTGGCCCTGTGGGACGATCAGCGCGTCCAGTGGAGCAACGACTGCGCGAAGCTCCAGCGCCAGAACGCCCAGAGCGAAAGCCGCGCCCTGAGCCTTCGCACCTGGGCTGCCCGGACGTTCGACACCGACGAGCTGCGAGCAAGCGCCAAGCTCGGCGCGGCGCTTCTGGCGCTGGTCGAGCGGGCGGGGCTGAGCCCCGAAAAACTCTCGGTCCAGCCCGTGCGCGGTACGCAGGTCAAGAACGCCTACCGCGAGGTAGGCCGGGCCATACGCGTGCGCGGCGGGCTCAAGAACATAGTCGACTTCCTCTACCTGCTCGACGCCGAGCCCCACCTGCACCGGCTGGACCAGGTGGCCATCACACCGCTGCTCAAGAGCAACGAGGTGGACCTCCAGGTTCGCTACGTGACGCCCGTGATAGACCTGAAGCCCGAGGACAAAATCCAAACCGACCAGTTCGCGACCACCGCCCCGGCAAGGTTGGACGCCGCGGCCCGCAAGCTCTACGAGCCGATAGCCTCGCGCGACCTGTTTCGCCCCTACATCCAGCGAATCGTTGTGCCCCCGCCCCCGGCCCCGCCGGCGGCGCCGGTGGCGACGTATGTTAAGCCGCCCCAGGCAACCCCGCCCCCGAGCACGACCGCGCAGAGCCACTTCCGCGTCGTCGGCCTGCCGGACTGGACCGAAAAGCAGGAGGTGTTCGTTGCCGACAGCGCCACCCGCCAGGTCCGCTCGTACAAGCCCGGAGACACCCTCGGCGGAGGGGTTATCATGCTTGTGGACTACAGGCCCATGCCTTTGTTGGCCAACCCGAATATCCTTTCGCCAAGCCGGGTCATCCTGAAGATCGGCCCCGAATATTTCGCCGTGGAACTCGGGCAGGACCTCACCGAGAAACGAAGGCTCCCGGACAGCATGCTTCCCGAGGAAATCAGGCCGGCGCCTCAGACCGCCCCGGCCCAGGTC
>Ga0265595_1002625_pt1 | contig 11927 bp, 10 predicted proteins | sample saktaG_15_FD_190148 | JGI IMG/M metagenome (GOLD analysis project Ga0265595, IMG submission 190148) | Saline water microbial communities from Sakinaw Lake, British Columbia, Canada - sak_2013_06_06_50m | ecosystem: Environmental > Aquatic > Non-marine Saline and Alkaline > Saline ... | reverse complement strand
AACGGATCATTACTCTTTCTTCTAGATAATAAAAAAAATCCACCTATTAAGATAAAAATTACTATTACCAAAAATCCAAGTATTATCCAATCCATTAACTATATCCTACACTATTATCTTTAAAAAATCAAGATAAATTAATTAGCGGAACAAAACCTCAGAAGCAACAAATAAGATATATATTAATATCAAAACGACTGCTTCCTTCTTGCTTATCCTTTTATCTGTTCTAACAGCTATTAAGAAGAATACCGCTGAAATAACAAGGAATATTCTAGCAATAGCGAAAGGAGAGAAATCAATATTAACAATAGGATGTATCAAAGCAACAACACCCAAGACCAACGTAGAACAAACTATAACAGAGCCCATCAAATCCCCCAGAATAAGCCAGGTACGTCCTTTGCGAGCAGAGATGATAGCAAAGTATGTCTCAGGTAAAGCATTCCCTAAACCAACAACTAGAATACCCACTATTGGTAAACCAATAGCTAATGTTTCTGAAAAAGCTTGGACACTTTGAACAATCCCCCAAGAAGATAATAATAATACTATTAAGTAACCAAATGTACTCCTTAAACTCTTAAGAAAAAGTTTAAATTGTCTTAAATCCTTTGATTCCTTTTTCTTTGTTAAAAATCTCCAGAAGCCATGATTATCATTTTCTTCTTTAGTGTTGTAAACCTTTCTAAACCTTTCTTCCTTAGAGAAAAGCCAAAAAACATAAAGGAAAAATGTAATAAGAAGGACTAAACCATCTCCCCTACTTAAATCTCCATCTAATATTAAAATCAATGGTAAAATAGCAATAATAGCAGTAAAGATCGTACTTGTTTGAACCATTTTACTTCTGACAGGAAAAGCCTTTCCCCCGATAAGAAGCGCTAAACCAACCGCTAAAGTCATATCAACAACGTTCCCTCCAACAATTTCACCAAAAGATAATTCAGGGATTCCTTTTATAGCAGAACTAATTCCAACGAATAGATTTGGTAATGTTCCTGCAAAAGCCATAACAAAAAAGGCAACAACAAATTCCTTCCAGCCTAGATACTTTGATATTCTGATCAAGCCCTTAACAACCCTTGAGGCTGACCAGAATAACATTAAAAATGATGCTATAAATACTGCTATCCAAATCATTCTTTTATCTGTTTAGTAATAAAAATCCACTTAATTAATTCTATTAAAAACAATTTAATTATACCTAAACCTAAGATTATTATCCAGTCGGAGGCTATCAAAGGAACGGTTTTTAAAAGCACTTGAAAAAATGGTAAATAAATAGAGGCTAATAAAAGAGCACAACTAGCCAGCCAACTATAATTTAAAAACTTATTAGAAAGAAAATCTATATGCCAGAGATTCTTTCTTAAGCTCTTACAGGAGAAAACATAAAGCAATGAATCTATAGTCAAAGCTGCAAAAATAATTGTCCTTATTCTTGCTAAGTCAAAACCAGAACTTTTCCAAAGCCAGGAGAATAAACCAAATAAAAACAAATCTGTTACCAAACCAATAACAAATATTAGAACTTTCATTTCTTTATTTAAAAGAGCTTCCTTTTTCTTAATTGGTTTTTGTTTCATTATATCGTCTTCTTTTGGTTCAAAAGCCAAAGCAATTCCTGGCAGTCCATCTTCAATTATATTAACCCATAATATTTGAACAGCGATCATTGGCAAAGGAAAACCAAAAACTAGAGAAAGTCCGACTAATATTGTCTCCGTGAAAGAATCTGATAAAAGATAAGTAATTACTTTACGTATATTATCAATAATCCCCCTTCCCTCTTCAACAGCAGCAACAATAATACTAAAATTATCTGATAATAAAACAAGGTCAGCTATATCTTTAGCGACCTCCGTTCCAGACCCTAAGGCAACCCCAATATCTGCTTTCTTCAAAGCCGGTGCATCATTAATACCATCACCAGTCATCGCAATAACATGTCCTTTGTTCTGCCAAGCTTGAATAATTCTCAACTTATGTTTTGGTTCAACACGAGCATAGATTTGAATATTATCAACAAGCTTTTCTAATTGTTTATCTGTAATTTTATCTAGTTCTCTTCCTTCAATAATGTTTTCTTTTCTGACATTAAAACCGAGCTCTTGAGCAACTGCCCTTGCTGTTAACCTATGATCACCCGTAACAATAATTGGCCTCATTCCTGCTTCTCTGACAGTTTTTAAGGCCCTTTTGACTTCCTTTCTAATAGGATCTTTTAAAGCAATCATTCCAACAAAATTAAGATTACTAAATTGATCACTTAGGTTATTTATATTCTTATAAGCGACGGCAATCACTCTTAATCCTTTTTTAGTTAAACCTTCTAATTCGTTCTTAATTTTATCTTGTTCTTTCTTACTACAACTAGACATCTCTAATATCCTTTCAGGAGCCCCTGAGACATAAAGAATGTCTTCTTTTTTACTAATAGCGTAGGCCTTAGCCATATACTTATTAATTGAAGTAAATGGTAACTCAGCTATTAGAGTCATCTCTTTTTCTAGATCTTTTCTATGAATTCCTGCTTGCATACCAGCCATTAATAAAGCTTTATCAGTAGATCTGCCTCTAATTATCCACTTATCCATTACTTCTTCGGGATTTTCAACAAAAGCTTCGTTATTTAAAGTAGCTATTTTAAGAGCTAATTGATAATCAGACTTTCTACGAGTTATTACTTCAGTTACTTTCATCTTCCCTTCAGTTAAAGTTCCTGTTTTATCTGTAGCAATAATAGAAGTACTGCCTAATGTCTCAGCCGAAGCCAATCTCCTAACCAATCCCCTCTTCTTTAAAATTCTTTGCATCCCAATAGCCAAAATAACTGTCATAGCAACTGGCAATCCTTCTGGGATGGCGGCAACAGAAACAGCTACGGCTGTTGTCAACATTTCAACAAAATCATTACCACTAACAATTCCTTCTATAAAGATAGCTATGCTAATGATACCAATAACTATCCCTACAGTCATCGAAAAACGAGCTACTTTCTTCTGCAAAGGAGTTTTTTCTTCTTTAGTGCTTTTAACCATTTCAGCTATCTTACCTATTTCTGTATCTATTCCTGTAGCAACAGCAATAACCTTTGCCCTACCATCTTCAACCACTGTTCCCATATAGACCATATTATCTCTATCAGCTAAGGATGTTTCCTCAGGAAGTTTACTTACCTTCTTTTCCGCTGGCAACCATTCTCCCGTTAAAGACATCTCGTTAGATTTAAAGCTAGTATTTTCAATAATTCTTCCGTCAGCAGGAATCTTGTCACCAGGAGTTAAGATAAAGATATCTCCTGGAACTATATCTGAAGAGTTAACTAACTTTTCATTTCCATCACGTATTACCTTAGCCTTAACCTTAACTATTTTCTTTAATTTCTCTAAGGATTTGTTTGCTTTATTCTCCTGAATAAAACCAACAATAACATTTAAAAAAACAGCACCAAAGATAACAATGGTGTCAGTATATTCATTGAAGAATAAAACAACTATCCCAGCAATAACCAGAATATATATTAATGGACTTTTAAACTGTTCTAAGAATATGCATATCTTAGAAAGAGATTTTTCTGCTGGAAGAAGATTTTCACCAAACTCTACTTTTCTTCTTCTAATCTCTTCGTCTGTTAATCCATTCCTAATATCAGAATCCAATTTATCAACAATTTCTTTCCAAGACAAACTATGCCAAGCAATTTCTCTACTCATTAATCTATTTTACCATAAACCAAGTTTATGGCAATTTATAGCAATTTATAGCAATTTTATTACGTGGCGCTCCCACGGAGAGTCGAACTCCGGTTGCATGATTGAGAATCATGCGTCCTAACCATTAGACGATGGGAGCGTTAATGTACTTTATCATAATTTATTTTCTATTTCAAGATTGACATAAATTAAAATCTATTATATACAACACTATACGAAGATGCTCTTTAACATTTTGAAAGGAGACACACTATGCTTTTAGGAATAATGTCAGACACACATCAAGACAAAGCAAAAGCTATCCCACATATTATAAAGGAGTTTAAAGATAGAGGCGTTAAATTAATTATCCATTGTGGAGATATTGATCCAAAACACCTAAATGCAAAACTTTTTGGTAACCTCCCGGTTGATTGCGCTCTTGTCGAAAGCCAGGTCGGAAGAAAAGAATTTGCTAATTTGCCAAAAGGTTGGCGAACAACAAAACCTGGAGACAGAATCCTCAGAGTTAAAAATATTATTTACTATCTTGGCCACAGAAGGGCTTATGAATTTCTAGCTGGGTCAGAAGCTCAATTGATGGATACCCTAAACTTGATCAGAAAAGATTATGATGGTACCCAATGGCTTTTTGCTGGTCATACTCATCATCAGACCTTTGCCCAAGGTCCTTTGATAGATTTTATCAACCCTGGAGCCGTAGAAGGATCTTATAGTGGATATGAATTTGCTATTCTTGATACTGACGCTGACAAGGTCACTTTCAGTAGAATCTTAAAAACAAACCCAGTTATAGAGCCATTCAAGATTGCTGTCATATCAGACAGTCTTGATGTAGCTAGAAGAAATCCTTCTTTTTGGGATAAACTAGCCGAAAAGCTTAGATCTCAAAAGGTGAGATACATTATCCATTGTGGTAATATGGATACCAAAAAAATCCCTGAAAAAGAGTTTAAAGATTTCACCGTTTATTGTAATCTCAGAAATGACCAAGAAAAACCAGCAACAAAATGGAAGTTTAAAACAGAAGAAAATCCTGTTGTTGAAATTAATGGATACAAGCTTTGTATTCAATTAAATTTCGGGGCAGAGCTTCTCAGTAAGTCAGAATTTGATATGTATAAGTACTCTCTGGAGATAAGAAAGAAATATCCCGAAGTTAGCTTCCTTCTCTTTGGACTAACAAGAAGTGCTTTTTTTGAAGAAAGTGAGCAACTTACTTTTATTAATCCTGGAGATATTGAGGCAGACCAAAACTACGTCGTTATAGAACTTCCGAGATGTGAAATTACTTTTGATCACATTCCCATAGATCCCTTACCAAAAATATAGAATGGGTTGACAAAGAGAATAATAAATGCTACTATTGAGGCATTGTTTTGAAACATTATTGTTCTTTTAGGGAAAGGGAAGAAATGAATATTTTTGAAGAGAGAAAGAAAGTACTAATAATAGTTTTTACTATTATTATTGCCTTTGTTGGTTTTGGAAGATTAACGAAGGAAACAGAAGCAAGAGAAGAGACTCAAATTAAAATAAGAAAAGCGATCAAAATGAAGGTGACAGCCTACTGCCCTTGCAAAAAATGCTGTGGCAAACATGCTGACGGGAAGACGTCGACTAATCGCGATGCTTATAAAACATTTGGTGTTGCCGCTGATCCAGCGGTAATACCATACGGAACGGTATTAATAATACCAGGCGTTGGCGAAAGAGTCGTTGATGATACTGGCGGAGCAATGCGCCAGAGTACAAAAAAGGGAATCTACCATATAGATGTTAGATTCCATAGCCATCAGGAAGCCAAAAATTTTGGCGTCCAGTGGCTAAAAGTCAAAATACTATAAAGGCCGCCTACCGAGCAGGCCTTAACCCTCGCACAAAGTAATGTGCGAGGGTTTTTAATTATGATCTGGAGGAATCTTCCAGTAATCTATAATATACTTTGATAGTTCTCTAAAAATTGGCAAAGCAGAATACTCAGCAGTTCCTACTTCTGGATTATCAAGTTTCACTAAAACAAGAAATCTTGGATTTAAAGCAGGAGCAAAACCAATAAAACTTTGCCAAGTTTCATCTGAATAACCTTTTTTATCTTCCCCTAAAACGCTCCAAGGGATTTGAGCAGTTCCAGTTTTACCAGCGATGTAATAACCAGGTATCCTAGCTGCTTTAGAATAGCCATTCTCAATAACACTAATAAGCATAGCCGTCACTTGGGATGCTGTTTTAGATGATATTATTTGTGGTGACGAAACATTAATATCAACATTAATATCATCTATCTTTTCAACAATATATGGTTTTACTAACTTTCCCTGATTAGCAATAGCAGTATAGGCTTTAATTAATTGCATTGGAGTGATTTCAATTCCTTGTCCAAAAGAAGCAGTGGCAAAATTTATCTCATATCCCTTTTTAAAGTTTTTGTTATTAGAAAAAACCTCTCCTTCTAAATCAACTCCTGTTGGTTCTAGCAAGCCAAACACTTCTATGTATTTTAAAAAAAGATTATGTCCTAATTTCTTTTCAGCAAAAACTACTCCTGTGTTGATTGACCTCTCTAATACCTCTGTCATTGTTCTCTCTCCAAACACTCTTCCGTTATAGTTTTCAATAGTATATTCCCCTATTTTAACCTTTCCCGTATCCACATACTTTGTTTGAGGAGTTATTTTATTTTCATTTATAGCCGCCGCTAAAGTAATCGGTTTAAAGACAGAGCCTGGCTCAAAAAGCTTTTGAGTTATTGTATTCTGGAATATATCAAAATCGTCAATATCTGAATAATTATTAGGATCAAAGTTTGGATAATTAGCCAAAGCTATTATCTTTCCCGTAGTAGGCTCAACAACAATTATTTGACCTGATTTAATATTTAAATCTTCTTTGGCCTTCTTTAGTAAAGTTTCGGCCACATATTGAATATTATAATCAAGAGTTAAGGTGATATCTGATCCTTCGCTTGAGTTATTAATTCCTTCCGAAAAGAAAAAACCAACAGATCCTTTTTTCTTCTGCTGAACCTCTTCTTTACCTTGTAAAGAATCATTATAGTAACCTTCTAAACCATATTGTCCCATCTCTTCTCCACCAACAAAACCAACAACTTGTGAAGCCATTTCCTTTTGAGGATAGCTTCTAAATAATGCTTCTCGACAATAGACTCCATCTAAATCTAAGTTGTCTATTAATTCTCTTTCTTCTTCCGTTACACTATCTTTGATTTTCTCAAACAAAGTATCTTTCTCAATTTTCTCCAATATCTTTTCTTTATCTAGATTTAACATACTAGAAAGCTCTTGAGCAACTTTATCTTTTTCTTTAATCTCTGGCGGAGAAACAAAAACAAATGTCCCTTGAACATTTGTCGCTAAGATTTCTCCTTTACTAAAAAGGATATTACCTCTGTCCCCTCTCACAATATTAAAAGTTTTTTGTTGCCCTTGAGCTAAAGCTTTATTCAAATCATGATTAATAATTTGGATATAAGCCAAGCGGCCCACTATGGCCGCTCCAAATAAAATCATGAAAAAAAGAATCAAATTAACCCTCCAGTTTTTCATATATTCACTTCGTTACAACTTGAGTATTCATTACTTGAATATAATACACTTTGTCTGTTTTTTCAAATTCTAGATGTTCTATTGCCTGAGCAATATTATCAAGGGAAGCTGTCTGAGCAGAACTAATCTCTAAAGAATTGTTCTCTTCTGAAATATCAGATGCTCTTTTTTCAAAATCTTGAACAGAATATTTTTCTGATGTCTCAGCATTGACTTGATAGATATATAAAGAAAGAAGAAAAAGCAACATTATTCCACCTAATAAACAAAACCATCCGAGACTTAATTTAGGTCTTGCTAACGCTGCTATTTTTTTGTATTCATTTATCTTTTTCATCTTTTTACCCCCGCTCTAAGCTTAGCACTTCTTGCGCGAGGATTATCTTTAGTTTCTTCTAATAATGCTGTTATTGGTTTTTTTGTTAAAATATTTAAATTTGAATTTCTAAAAAAATTCTTAACAATCCTATCTTCTAAGGAATGAAAAGATATTACTACTAACCTTCCACCTGGAGCTAAAATCTCTTCGGCATCAGGCAAAACTCCTTTCAAAGAATTAAGCTCATCATTCACCGCTATTCTCAAAGCTTGAAATGTTCTCGTCGCTGGATGAATCCTTCCCTTTCTACCTCCAATCGCTTTTACTAATTGAAATGTTTTTCTAATTGGTCTTTGTTTAATAATATTTCTAGCGATGTTTCGAGCAAACCGTTCTTCTCCATATTCTTCTAACATCTTTATCAATTCTGACTCTGACCAATTATTTACTATATATTCAGCTGTTAAATCATTATCTGTACTATATCTCATATCAAGTGGTTCATCTTTCTGAAAAGTGAATCCCCTTCCCGAACCTTCTAATTGCTGACTAGACATTCCTAGATCAAACAATATTCCATTAACAGGACTAAAGTTATTTTCCTTAACAATATTCTTCAAATTGAGATAAGAATCGTTAACCGAAATAGTTGAATTAAGATTTTTAAAAATATCTTTATCCCACTCTATAGCTAACACTTTCCCTCCTTTTTCCATAACGGCTTTTGTATGACCACCGCCATTAGCCGTACAATCAACAAAGTTTTCATTCGGTTGAACATTCAAATATTGTAAAACTTCTTTTATAAGAACAGGTATATGCATTTTATATCCCAAGATCTTCTAATTTTGACACTAACCCAACAACCTTCTTTTCAATTCCTTTCTTGTATACTTCCCAAATATTTTCATCCCAGATTTCTAATCTATTATATAGTCCGCAAACTGTCACATTTTTCTTAAGTCCAGCATATTTCTTTAAATGGTCCGGTATAAGGATTCTGCCTAATCCATCTGATCTTACCTCTGCTGCTCCAGCTAATCTTATCCTAGCGAAACTTCTTGCTTCTAATTTACTCTCCGGCAACTCTCCTAGCTTACTAAACATTGCTTCTCCTTCCTTCTGCGAATAAACAACTAGACACTTGTCTATTCCTTTTGTCACTATTACCTCTTTACCAAGTTCTTTTCTAAACTTAACTGGCAATGATAATCTCTTCTTTGTATCTATTGTATGTTTATATTCTCCTGTAAGCATATGAGTTTTCCCCCATTTTAAGTAGTTTTCCCACACTTTTCCACAACTATCCACTACATGTTATTTATAACCCATTTTATGTGGTCGAGTCAACACTTATTTTTCCACATACTTTTCCACAGGTTTTTCCACAACCAAAAAACCCCGCCTTAGCGGGGCTTTTGAAGTTTAATTATTAATTATCGCGAACGTTTCGGGATCTATTGAAATTTTATCTCCTCGTTCAATTTCTTTATTAATCAAAGCTGAGGCTAAAACATTCTCTACTTTTGACTGAAGAACACGACGCATCTGGCGAGCCCCAAAGACTGGATCATATCCAAGCTCTACTATTTTCTCTTTCAGCTTCTCAGTGATTATAAGCTCTACTCCCTTTTTGATAAGATTATCTTTAAGATTATCTAGCATTAATTGAGATATGTCTAAAAGATTCTTCTTGCTCAATGGTTTAAAGATAACCGCTGCATCAAAACGATTAATAAATTCTGGCCTAAATATATTATTATCAAAGAGATAATCTAATATCTTTGATTTTACTCCATCCCAGTCTTGATTCTCTTTTAGTGCTTGCAATATGACTTGATAACCAGCGTTACTCGTAGCAATAATTATTGTATTTCTAAAACTAACTCTTCTTCCTAGCCCATCTGTTATATGTCCTTCGTCTAGGACTTGAAGAAATAAATTCAAAACATTATGATCAGCTTTTTCTAACTCATCTAATAATAATAGAGAAAAAGGATTTTCTTTAATTGGAGTTGTCAGAATTCCTGGTTCTTTTTCAGAACCAATTAACCTTCCGATATCAGTTATACTTTGGAACTCTGACATATCTAATCTAATTATTTTATTCTCAGATCCAAAATAGAAATGAGCTAGGGCCTTACAAGTTTCTGTTTTTCCAACACCAGTGGGACCTAAAAAGAGAAAAGCTCCCATTGGTCCTTTTCTAACCGTTATCTCTGACCTAGCCCTTCTCAGAGCGGTAGACACCTCTCTAACAGCTTCTTCTTGATTGATAATTCTTTGGTGAATTAAATCTTCTAGATTAAGAAGAATATCTCTTTCTTTTGATTCTAACTCACCAACCGGAACTTCTGATTTTTCAGTTATAACATGGGCCACATGTCTCGGCAGAACAACCTTTTCTTTGGGCAAACTAGAAACATAAACAGCAACTTCATCTAAAATGTCTATTGCCTTTTCTGGGAAATAAAGTGATGGAAAATACTTGTCAGTTAATTCAATAATATCACGAATAGCTGGGTAGGATATGAATATATTGTATTTTTGTTCTAAGGCAAAGGTCATATATTCTAAAAGAATAAGAGTCTTCTCTGGTTGAATACTTAAAACTTCCACTTTCCCAAACAAAGATAGAATTGAAGGATTCTTTTCAATATTTCTATGAAGACCTTCATAATTAGTTATTCCTATAATCTGAAATTGAGGTAATCGCAAGTAAGGAGCCATTATACCAGAAATATCAATAACACCTGGCCTTGCTTCTTGACCAATATAGTTATGCATTCCATCTATAACTAAAATAATATTCCCAGCTGAAGCCACCTCGCTGAATATCTGATCTAGGACAGATTCCACTTCCTCAGAACTTTCCATCTGAGCAAGAAGAGACGAAAGATCTAATTCAACAAATCTCTTATAATTAGCACTCGGCATAGTTTTACCTAGTAGACTCAACTTAGCTAAAGCATAAACCATACTTCTCTTTCCGGTTCCTTCTTCACCAATAAGTAAAACGTTATTGATTTCTCCTCGGGATAAAATTCTGGCCATAATATTAATTTGATCCTCATGCCCAATAAACTCTGAGTCTATCTTTCTAATTAATTCTGTAATGTCATTAGAATATTTATCTAATGTTATTGTAAAACCAGCTGTCCATTCCTTGGCCAATGTTCCTCTTTTTGCTAAGTTTTCGTACTCCCAAAATCTTTTAGACATCTCTTTTTTTTCTTCTATATTTTCAAACCAAACTGCTAAACTATCAACATCTTCTTTTTTCAATCCACTCATTAATAATACACTTCTAAAGACTTCGTCTGTTTTAGTTAAAGCAGATAAAATATCCGTTACCATAATTCTCTGATGTTTTTTCTTTACTGCTTCTTTTATTGATTCGGTTATTGTTTTATCAAAACTTATTTCATCTTTCTTAAGAGACTTTCTTGCTTGTTTTTTGACTTCATTCATATTTAAAAGAAGACGCGAAAAAACAAAATTAAGTTTTGGATTATATTTCAATAAAAAGAAGAATATGTGAGTTGAAGAGGGACCACATCTTAAAGCTTTATCAATTACTCTAGCTGATTCAAAGCTTAAGAATTCAGCCATATTATAGTCTTCATCCAAGGATGCTTCTTGTATTCTTAATTTTAGTTTCGGTTTCTTAAGTTTTGTTTCAAAGAAGAGTGTTTTTAGATAAATTGACAAAAACAAGACTAGAAAGATAATTGTTGCTCCTAATAAAGATTCGTTTACTCTCTCTGGAAAGTTCTGAGGAATAAAACCATAAAGAAATAATAGAAAGATTAAAAGAAATAAAACAAGAAATATCTTTTTTAGAAAATCGGTAAATCTTAAGAAAGGGACTTTTTCCCACCTTACTGCTGAATATATTTTTGTTCTTTTTAAATTAAACATTAGGATAAAAGACTGATACCAAAAACAAAACCAATTATTAATAAAACTGGGAATAAAAACCAAGTAATGAAGATAATTAATCCAATAATTAATATGAAGAGCTCGCTCATTATCCCAAAGATTATAAAGAAAGTTCTTATAACTGCTCCGATAATACGAGACATTAAGTTGAAAACAAGGACTTGAAAATTCTGCCAAAGATCAAAAGGATTTCCATAACGAGAACCATACCTTCTCCAAGGAGAAAGATATGTCTTTATAAGAGAAGTTACTGAGAAGTAATTTAAGTTAAATAAAAGAAAAGTCTTTAATCCTTTGAGGATTTCTTTAGGCATATCGAAAAACTGCCAAGCTATCATTTGAAAAACTATATTATTCATTATTTTATTATAACATATTTAA
>Ga0265595_1002624_pt1 | contig 11928 bp, 8 predicted proteins | sample saktaG_15_FD_190148 | JGI IMG/M metagenome (GOLD analysis project Ga0265595, IMG submission 190148) | Saline water microbial communities from Sakinaw Lake, British Columbia, Canada - sak_2013_06_06_50m | ecosystem: Environmental > Aquatic > Non-marine Saline and Alkaline > Saline ... | reverse complement strand
GCGATCCGACGGCCACCACCTCGCTGCCGGGCGTCTGCCGCACGCCAACCGCGAACTTGCGGGCGATGTGTCCCGTGGCGAGTATGCCCCAACGCAGCTTGTCTGCCATGATGTGCATCCTTTCCGAGAAAAAGTAGCCTGTCCCGTTTTTCTCTACCAGCGGTTGTGGTGGACCCGCTCGGGCTCGTAGCGGTCGATCGGGCGGGAAGGCTTGGCGGGGTTGCCGACGGCGATCACGCAGAACGGCGTGATGTTATCCGGCATACCCAGGAGTTGCCGCAGGCCATCGACGCGGGCGGCGTCCGGGTAGATGCCCAGCCAGACCGCCCCGAGCCCGATGGCGCGGGCGGCGATGAGGATGTTCTGCGTCGCGGCCGCACAATCCTGCGGCCAGTACGGCGCGGACAGGGCCGCGTCGCCGCCGTCGGAGCAGACGACTATGGCCATCGGCGCCTGCCGCAGCATCGGCGAGTAAGCCTGTACGTCGGAGATCTTGCAGAGCGTTTCGCGGTCGTCCACGACGACGAAATGCCACGGCCTCTGGTTGCACGCCGACGGTGAGGCCATGCCCGCCTTGAGCAACTGCTCGACCGGCTCGGCTGCCACGGGCTCGGGTGTGTAAGACCGGCAGCTTCGCCTCGATAGGATGGCTTCCAGTGCGTCCATTGTTGTGCGTCCCGTTACTTGGTTTTGTCGTGAGAAATCGTTTTCCACGGCGGTGTCGACGGCAGGTGAGATAGGAACTCCTCGATGAGCTTGTCCTCATAGGCTCCGCGGTAGTCGCCGGCGAAGAAGCGGTCAGCCGCCTCGTCGCGGAGCCGCTTCCACGACTCGGCCTCATCGCCGGGGTTGATCGGGTAGAAGCACGCGTGATTGGCCCTGGCGGCCTTGAGGTCTCCCGGGGCGTCGCCGATCATCAGTATCCTGTCCGTCTGGTACCTGCCGCCGGCGGCGTACTGGATATGCTCGGTCTTGGAGCCCAGTTCCTGCCCGCAGATCATGGCGGCCAGGTTGTCGATGCCGTGCTCCCGCCACTCGCGCGAAAGCGCCTCGCCCGGCGTGGCGGAGACCACCATCACGTCGGCCAGCCGGCGGATCTTCTCGATGCTCTCGCGGACGTGCGGGTACGGCGGCACGCCGCGAACGAACTTCGCCACGGCCTCGTTGACGGCCCTGGACCACTCAAGCGCATGCATGAGGTCCGGCTTACCGGTAGCCTTGGCCCTGGCCTCAAGCGCCGGGTTGCCAAGCTGCGTCTCTTCCTTGATCCACTTGCGCAGGGCGTCCACATGAGGGGCCTTGTAGCCGCGCTCGATGCACTCGGGGCGATCCGCGAGCAGGTCGAAGGTCATCACCAGCGCGGGAAAACGGTTTATGCCGCGCCACCGGCTGTAGAGGTTCACCCACTCAGCCGTCTGACGCGCCAGGCGGGATACCGCCTGGAGGTTGTAGGAGTTGATGATGTTGGGGATGAAGCACTCCTTGTGCTTTATCTCCATCGTGTCGAAAGCGCAGCCATCGCTGTCGATGCCTACAAAAAAGTCCCGCGCCTTGGCGAACGCATTGAGCTTACCGATGCTGTCGTCGTTTGCCATTATTGGCCGCCTGTCCGGGAAGAAGAGAAAAAGAAGAAGCTTTTGAGAGGGATTATAGGATTAAAGTATTACATGGATTAGTAGAGGTGAATTCGATTATCTTCTTCCTAATCCATGTAATCATCTAATCCATGTAATCCCCATTTAAAGCCGTTTCTTCTTCAGCCTCCGCGTCTCTGTGCCTCTGCGGTAATCGTCTCTATCAGATCGTGTACACGTTGAACCCGCCGTCGACGGGCACGACGACGCCGGTGATGAATTTCGACGCGTCGCTGATGAGCCAAACCAGCGTGCCGATAAGCTCATCCGGCGTGCCGAAGCGGCCCATGGGCGTCTTGTCGATGATCTGCTTGCCGCGGGCCGTCAGGTCGCCTGTCTTCTCGTCGGTCAGCAGGAATCGGTTCTGCTCGGTCAGGAAGAAGCCCGGCGCGACGGCGTTGACTCGGATGGACTTCGAGTGGTTAAGGGCCATGTACGTCGCCAGCCATTCGGTGAAGTTGCTTATTGCCGCCTTGGCGGCAGAGTAGCCCACCACGCGCGTCAGCGGGTGAAACGCGCTCATCGAGGAGATGTTGATGATGACGCCCTGGCCCGCTTTCGCCATGGCCTTGCCAAAGACCTGGCAGGGCAGCATCGTGCCGATGCAGTTGAGCTCGAAGACCCACCGCAGCGCGTCGGTGGGCAGGTCGAAGAACGTCGTCGGCGGGGCGCAGGTGGCCTCCTTCTTGTTGCCGCCGGCGGCGTTGATCAGCACATCGACCCGGCCAAGGGCTTCTGCCGCCAGGCCGTAGGCCGCCTCGACGGAGTCCTTGTTCAGGACGTTGACTTCGATGGCAACCGCCGTGCCGCCATCGGCCTGGATCCGCTTGCAGAGTTCGCCGGCGCGGGTGGTGTCGAGGTCCATCACGGCCAGTCTGGCTCCGCGGGCGGCCAGGGCCTTGCACATGGATGCACCCAGCACGCCGGCCCCGCCGGTGATGGCCACGCATTTGCCTTCAACGCTGAAGAGACTGTCAATCACTGCCGCCGCCTTTCTTCTTCAAGAACCGATTTCACGCGGAGAGTGCAGAGGCCGCTGAAAGGAAAAAGAAGAAAGAGAAACAGAAGCAGCAGAAGAAGCATTTGATGGGGATTACACGGATTCAAGGATTACATGGATTAAGAACTTATATATATGCTTCAATCCACCTAATCATATAATCCATGTAATCCCCATCTGCTGTTTCTTCTGCTTCTTTGCCTCTGCGTTCTCCGCGTTAAATCTTCTTCTTCTTCTTTTCGCCTACTTGGGCGAAGGCGCGGCGATCTTTTTGTCCGGCACGCCCATGCCGCGAAGGCCCGCGACGGCCATGATCGCGTCGCCCAGCGGCTTCATGTGTACGCCGTCCTGCGTCAGCCAGTTGCCCTTGAAGTCGGCGGGCTTCTTGGCCAGGGCGGTCAGGAACATCTGGTGGAGGTCGACGAAGCCGCACTTCTTCTGGGCCGCCAGTTCCTTCATCGCCTTGACGTAGAGCGCCAGGCGCTTCTGCCCCTCGTGCTTGGGGTCTTCCTGGATGACGGTTGGCGCCAGCAGGACCACCTTGATTCCGGCGGCCTGGGCCTGGTCGATCATCTTGCCAACGTTTTCCTTGTAGGCGGCGAGCACTTTGGGGTCGTGGGGCTGGCCGAGGCGGTGCCACACGTCGTTGATGCCGATGTTGAGCGTCAGCAGGGCGGGCTTCTTCTTGAGCACGTCCCTGTCGAACCGCTCGATGCAGTCCTCAGCCTTGTGGCCGCTGACGCCGGCGTTGATGATTTGGGGCAGCTTGAGGTCCGGGTACTGCTGGGCGAAGAACGCATCCATGTCGCGGAGGTATCCGCCGCCGGCGGTGATGGAGTCGCCCATGCAGACGATCTGGTCGCCGGCCTTGAGCAGCAGTTGCTTGGGCGTGCCCTTGGCTGGGCCGACGAGTTTGACGGCTTTGGCAAGCAGGTTCTCGGCGGCAAGGGCCGGGCCGGCCAGTACGCCGACGATTGCGAATACGGCGGTGAGGCACAAAAGTGTTCGTTTCATGGCTTGTTTCGCTTCCTATGCAAGGGTTTACCCACCGGCGACGTTGTCTCAACGTTTCGCCGACGGGAACCGCAAGTATAGCGCCCGCGGCGGCGGGACGCAAGGGAGTCTCGTTCGTCGTGGCGTCGTAAGACGCTATCCCCCGGATATGCCCCTACAAACGGCTGTCAGTTTCGGAACGCTTCCAGGTGCCGGCCGAGATGTGCGGCGAGGTTGGCGTAGTGGGCCTGCTCATCGGCGGCCAGGGCGGTGTAGAGGCGGTCGCGGAAGCGTTTGCCGCCGTTGGCGGTCAGGACCGAACCGAACGTGCAGTGCAGCGCCTGCCGCGCGTGGAAGTTGTCGATTTGCCCGGCAAGCTCATCGTCGGGCATATCGGCCGCGGGCGGCAGTTTCGACATGTCGGCCGAGACGTGATAGGTCCTGCGGTCCGCGTCGTAGTGCTTGCGGGCGAAGTCGTATATCTGGCGGAACAGGCCGGGGTCGATGCCCGCGACGGTGCGGACGGCTTCGAGGTAGCTCGTCCCGGCCGTCTTTAGATGCACCAGCCCGCCGGCGAGATCGGCGATTACGGGATAAATGCTGAACTTGTCGCTGCCGGAGTGGATCGACATCTTGTAAGGCCCCAGCGTCCGCATGACCGCGACGTGCCGGGCGAAGTCGGCGGCGAAGGCGTCGACGTCACCGATGTAGTCCACGCCTTTCTCGAAACGCCCGACGAACCGCGGGGCCATCGCCACCCAGGTTACGCCCAGGCGTCGCAACTCGCTTGCGAAGAAGTAATGCTCAGCCGCGGTGGTGGGGGTGTCGGTCTCGTCGACGGAGACCTCCAGTTCGAAGGGTCCCGTGGCGGCCTGCTGGAGATGGCGGAACATGGTTACGGTGTTCGCGACGGCCCGGCCATACTTTGCGGCTGCGCGAAGGAAGGCAAGCTCGTCGATGGACACTTCCTGCCCGCCGGCGAGGGGGAAGGTTTTTCCGGCGTACGCGGCCCGCAGGTCGCCGGGCGAGGTGGCGAGCGTTTCGTAATCGAGTTGGGCGAGTTTCTCAGCCAGGGCGGCGGGTGGCAGGGAGTCGGCGGCGTTGTCAACGTGGGCGCCGGGGTCGATGGTGAACTGCGTGAACCCGGCCTCGACGGTGGGGGGGATGTCCTGGGGGTTCTGGAGGTGGTCGGCGTCGGAGCCGAAGCCGTCCGTGAAGCCCTCCTGGATTACGCCGTAGGTGGCGCAGTCCATTACCTGCTCGGGCGTTCGGGCGGTGCGGGTCATCTCGCGGATGGACTGCTGTGCGAAGACCGGCGCGATGCCCGTGCCGCGAACGGCGCGGATGTGGCCCGGCGTCGCCAGGCCCAGGCGGTCGCCGAAGCCGGCGCTGGTTGCCAAGCCAAGGCACCTGGGGGCGGACCATGGCAGGAGCTTTCGCAGCGCGGCGGCGTTGTCGTGCCCGCACGGGCCGACGCAGACGCATTTGCCATCGATCTCGCCGACTTTGGTGACGTTCGGCAGGCACGCGCCGTCGCCGCAGTCGGCGCAGCCGATGAGCTTTTCCGCGCCGCCGGAGCCCGCCCGGCGGCCTAGGAAGTACGTGCCATTGTCGCCTCGCTGCACACTGGCGGGGTAGATGTCCAGTCCCGTGATTTGTCGCAGTTTGTCGATCATCTTGAGAAAGTCTCAACGCAGAGAACGCGGAGGCCGCGGAGCGAAGAAAGAAGAAGAAAGAAAAAGCAAAAGAAGCTTTAGATGGGGATTACATGGATTAGAGGATTACATGGATAACAGAACATATGACTTTCCTAATCCATGTAATCCTTTAATCCATGTAATCCCCATCAGATGTTTCTTCTTCTTCTGTTACCCTCTGTGCCTCTGCGTCTCTGCGGTAATCCTCTTTCTGTTTCTTAGGCCGTGTACGTGCTGGCCGTAGTCGAGCCGCCGGTGCCGGTCCAGTTTGTGTGGAAGAACTGTCCGCGGTCCTTGTCGACGCGCTCGTAGGTGTGCGCGCCGAAATAGTCGCGCTGTGCCTGGAGCAGATTGGCCGGCAGGCGCTCGCAACGATAGCCGTCGAAGTACGCCAGTGCGCTGCTGAAGGCGGGCACGGGGATGCCCATCTTGACGGCCTTGGTTATCACGCGTCGCCAGGAGGGCTGGCAGCTTCTGACGGCCTTCTTGAAGTACGGCGTCAGCAGCAGGTTGATGAGCTTGGGCTTGGCGTCGAAGGCTTCCTTGATCTTGCCGAGGAACTGGCTTCGGATGATGCACCCGCCTCGCCACATAAGCGCGATGCCGCCGTAGTTGAGGTTCCACTTGTACTGCTTGGCGGCCTCGCGCATGAGCTGGTACCCTTGTGCGTAGCAGACGATCTTGCTGGCGTAGAGTGCCTTGCGGACGTCCTCAATGAACGCCTCACGGTTGCCCGTGAACTTCGTGCGAGGCCCTTTTAGCTTCTTGGATGCCTCGACGCGTTCGGCCTTGATGGCCGAGAGGCACCGCGCGAAGACCGCCTCGCCGATGAGGGTCAGCGGCTGGCCGAGGTCGCACGCGGTAATGACCGTCCACTTGCCCGTGCCCTTCTGTCCGGCAGTGTCGAGTATCACGTCCACCATCGGCTTGTTAGTCTCATCGTCGGTCTTGGCCAGGATGTCGCGCGTGATCTCGATGAGGTAGCTGTTCAGGTCGCCCTCGTTCCATGCGGCGAAGATTCCGCTCATTTCCGCCGGCGTGAGCCCCGCGGCCGAAAGGAGCGAGTATGCCTCGCAGATTAGCTGCATGTCGCCGTACTCGATGCCATTGTGGACCATCTTGACGAAGTGCCCGGCCCCGCCCTCGCCAACCCAGTCGCAGCAGGGCTCGTCGCGCCCGGTCTTGGGGTCCGCGGCCTTGGCGGCTACGGCCTGGAAAATAGGCTTTACGTGAGGCCAGGCCGCCGGGCTGCCGCCAGGCATGAGGCTCGGGCCGTGACGGGCGCCCTCCTCGCCGCCGGAAACGCCCGTGCCGATGTAGAGCAGGCCGGCGTCCTCGACTTTCTTCGTCCGCCGGATCGTGTCGTTGAAGTTGCTGTTGCCGCCGTCAATGATGATGTCGCCCCGGTCCATGTGCGGCAGGAGGTGGTCGATGAACTCATCCACCGGCGTGCCCGCCTTGACAAGCAGCATGACTCGCCGCGGCGTCTTGAGCGACGCGACAAGTTCCTCAATGCTGTGAGTGGCGACAATGCTCATCCCGGCCGCGGGGCCTTGAACGAACTCGTCCACCTTGCTGAGAGTGCGATTGAACACGGCCACGGTGAACCCGTGGTCGGCCATGTTCATAACAAGGTTCTGCCCCATCACCGCCAGGCCGATCAGGCCGATATCTGCTCTCGCTTCAGTCATGATTCAATCCTTCTTTCATTCCGCGGGCGTCGAGTCCTACCCGGGTATCCTATCCGTCGGCCCGGCGATTTCAAGGCTGCGTTACGGCAGGGGCTGGCCGGGAGGGGGGAAAAAGGCAACCGATTGAGGCCAAATGCATTTGAAGGTATAGTGCTGCTATGCGCCGCACCTGGCCGGTAGGATTGCAGGTCCGCCGCAGGCAGATTTGTCGTTTAGTCACGTGGCGGAGAAATACGCGGCAGAGAGAGGAAATCGCGATGAACGGGAGAATCATTTCCGCTGTTGCGGCCTTGTGGGCGGCGAGTTGGCTCATGGCTGGCTCGCATGCGATGGCGGCCGATGGGGCCGGTGCTCCAGTCGGGCCCAAGCTTACCCTCGAAAGCTTCGAGGCCAAGACCTACGAAAGCCCCAAGGGCGGCAAGCTTCTCTATCGCCAGCTTTCCCCAGCCGAGGTCGGGAGCGGCAGGAAGTATCCGCTGGTCCTGTTTCTTCACGGCGCTGGCGGGCGCGGCAACGACAACATTCGCCAGATCACCGACGCTGGATTCTGCCCGGGCCTGCTCAACAAGGCCGATTTTGCCCGGCGTTACGTATGCTACATGATCGCCCCTCAAGTGCCGGCCGGCAAGTGGTGGTCGGCGATCAACCGCGGGGGCAAGGGCTCCGACGTGCCCAAGGATTCCGGCGACCCGATGAGCATGGCGCTCGAGCTGGTCGATGCGGCGATTGGGCAATACCCCATCGACCCCAACCGCGTGTACGTCACGGGGCTCAGCATGGGCGGCTTCGGCACGTGGGACGCGATGCAGCGCCGCCCGAAGTTCTTCGCGGCGGCCGTGCCGGTCTGCGGGGGTGGCGACCCATCGCAGGCTGACAAACTCACGAAGATTCCCCTGTGGGTCTGGCATGGCGACGGCGACAAGGTCGTGCCCACCCAGCGCAGCCGGGACATGGTCGCCGCGATCCGTAAGGCGGGCGGCAAGTGTACTTACACCGAGCAGCCCAAGTGCGGGCACTCGGTATGGAACTTCGTTTACGGCAACGTGAAGGTATGGGACTGGATGTTCGCCCAGGTGCGCGGCAAGCCTGAGGTGGCGCCCGCGACGCAGGATGCGCCGGCTGCCAAGCCGGCGACAGGTAAACAGGGAGCTATTATGAGGTTGAAAGGCACAGACGGACCGGGAAAGGGCAAGCATGTCGTTCTGATCTCCGGAGATGAGGAATACCGCTCCGAGGAGGCCCTGGGGCAACTAGGCAAGATTCTGGCGACGCGCCACGGGTTCGACTGCACCGTGCTGTTCGCCATCGACCCTGCCACGGGCCAGGTCAACCCGTCGAACGTCGGTAACATACCGGGCTTGGAGGCTCTGGACTCGGCCGACCTGATGGTGATCGCCACGCGCTTCCGCGACCTGCCGGACGAGCAGATGAAGCACATCGTGGACTACGTGGCCGCGGGCAAGCCGATCATCGGCATGCGGACGGCGACGCATGCGTTTCGGATTCCCGAGGGCAAGACGTATTCGCGTTGGACGTTCAACAGCAAGGACTGGCCGGGCGGCTTCGGGAGGCAGATACTCGGCGAGACGTGGGTCAATCATCACGGCGATCACGGCAAGCAGAGCACGCGAGGCGTGATCGCGCCGGGCGCGACGAACAACCCGATAGTCCGCGGCTGCGATGATATATGGAGTCCTACGGATGTTTATACCGTTACCCTGCCGCTTTCGGGCGACGGCGAGGCGCTGGTGATGGGGTCGGTGCTGGAGGGCATGAACCCGACGGACAAGCCGGTTGCGGGCCCCAAGAACGACCCGATGATGCCCATCGCATGGATGCGGACGTACCAGCTCGACGGCGGCCGGGCCGGAAAGGCGTTCACCACCACGATGGGCGCCGCGACCGACCTGCAAAGCGAGGGCGTGCGCCGGCTGCTGGTCAACGCCGCCTACTGGGCAACCGGCCTGGCTGACAGAATCCAGCCCAGCGCCGACGTGGGCCTCGTCGGCAAGTACAACCCCACGTACTTCGGTTTTAACAAGTTCGTCAAGGGCCTGCGGCCCGCGGACTTCGCGAAGGAATGATTCGGCGGCGGGGGGGCGGGATTGGAATACGGGCGCGGATGGATGCGAGATCCAAAACGACACCGTCGTCCCGTCCGGGCTTGCCATCGCATTCCCAAGTCGCCAGTCCGCAGTTTGACGCGGTCACTCCGGCAGGATTGCGACGTCCTGTGCGGCGATGTGGAGGGTGACGGCTGAGCCTGGGGGGATGGCTTTGTCGGCGCCGGCGAGGACGGATATCTTCCACCGCTGGCCGCCGGGCAGGTCGCATAGGTACTGGCGCATCTCGCCGAGGTAGATGCTCTCAGCCACGGTCGCGCGCAGGCCGGCGGCGTCGGCGGGTGCGGTGTGGTTGTTGGCGGCGGGGGCCGAGGCTGAGGCCGACGACAACAGTATCCGCTCGGGCCGCACGCAGCAGAGGACGTTTCGGCCGATCTGGCGCACGGGGCAGTCCGCGGCCTGGAGTTCGCCGACGGGCGTTTCCACGCGGACTCCGCCGCCGGAGGGGGCGGCGATCGTGCCGGGCACGAAGTTGGCTTCGCCGAGGAAGTCGGCGACGAACCTCGTCGTGGGCCTGTTGTACACTTCCTCGGGGCGGCCTATCTGGATGACCTTGCCGGCGTTCATCACGGCCATACGGTCGGCCATGGACAGTGCCTCTTTCTGGTCGTGCGTGACATACACAGCCGTGATGCCGGTGGACTTGACGAGGTGGCGGAGTTCGTGGCGCATGTGCAGGCGAAGGCGGGCGTCGAGGTTGCTCAGTGGCTCATCGAGCAGGAGGCAGTCGCCTTGCGCGGCCAGGGCGCGTGCCAGGGCGACTCTCTGCTGCTGGCCTCCGGAAAGCTGGTTGGGCTTGCGGGCGGCGTAGGGGTCCATCTCGACGCGGGCGAGGTTGTCGGCGGCTCGCTGGCGCCTGGTGGCGGCGGGTGCGCCTCGCATTCGCGGCCCGAACTCCACGTTCTGCCGGACGGTCATGTGAGGCCAGAGCGCGTAATTCTGGAAGACCATCGCGGTGTTCCGCTGCTCGACGGCAAGGCTCGTCACGTCGCGGTCGCCGAGCCAGACCTGGCCCGATGTGGGGGCGGTCAGGCCCGCGATGATGCGAAGGAGTGTCGTCTTTCCGCAGCCGCTGGGGCCCAGCAGGAAGAAGAACTCGCCCGGCTCGATAGTCAGGCTGACGTGGTCGACGGCGATGGCCGCCGTCGCGCGCGGCCCGCTGCGGAAGACCTTGACGATGTTTTCAAGGCGGATGCGTTTCATGTTGCGGCCACCGATTTCCACAGCCCCGATGGGGCGAGAGAGTTTAGCCGGGGGCGTAAGCCCCCGGACAGTCGTCTACAATAAATGAGCCCCGAAGGGGCGACAGAAAAACTCCCGCTCTGCCGATGGCGCTTTTCTGTCGCCCCGTCGGGGCTCTCTGTCTTATGGCCTGCCTTCCGGGGGCTTACGCCCCCGGCTAAAGACTGCCGGCCCTTCGGGCCTGCCAAGCCGGTTCTTTGGGCTTGCCAAGCCAGTTCTTGTCGGTCTGTCCACGTGTCTCGCATTCAATAACCTCGGTGATTGAGATCACGCCCTGAATATCGCTCCCAGCCTTTTGCCCATCAGCGCGCCGGCGATGGCGAACGTGCCGCCCAGCAGGATCATTCCGTAGACGCCCAGCGACGATGCGATCGCCGCGGCGTCCACGTTGCCGGAGGACATCTGCTTGTAGATTTCCTTCGTGATCGGGTAGTGATTCTCGAGCTGGGCGAGGATCAGCGAGTCGCTGACCTCCAGCATCGCAAACGCGAACGTCAGCACGCCGGCGGCGATTATGTTCGCCGCGATCAGCGGGACCGTGATGCGGAATATCACGCCCGCCCGCGAGGCGCCGAGGTTTCTGGCGGCCTCCTCCATGGCCTCGGGCACCTGCTGAAGCCCGGCTGAGACGCCGCGAACGACGAACGGCAGCCGGCGGACGGAGTACGCCACCACCAGGATGATGAACGGGTTACGCATCGGCCCGATGGCCTCCAGTGGGCTGCCCTTGACGGTGACTGCGACATACCCGGCCGCGAGGATCAGGCCCGGCACCGCTAGCGGCAACATGCAGAGCCCGTCGAGGAAAGTCCGCCCGCGGATTTTCGACCGGACCATCAGCCAGGCGGCGACACAACCGATTGCGATGTCGATGAGCGTCGATGTGCCCGCGTACATGAGGCTGTTGAGGATGGACCTGTACGTGGCGGGGCGGGTGATGACGAAGCGGAGGTACTCGGTGGTGAAGATGCTGGGGACGACCGTGTTTACCCATCGCTTGGACAGGGCCGTAAGGACCACTCCGATGTGCGGCGTAAGTGCCAGGAAGATCACCGTGCCGAACAGCGCCCATGCCGCCAGCGTGCCGGCAGGCCCCAGGCGCCGCGTCTCCTCGGCGATGGACGCCTTGGTCGCCTCGGCCGAGGAACTGCGTCCGAAGACGAACTTGCCCAGCACGTACGCCCCGACCGCGGTGGCCAGGAGTATGAACACCAGGCTGTATGTCAGCGGGCTGACGTCCGCCTGGCCGAGGCGCTGGAATAGCGTGACGGGCAGGACCTCGTCGAAGCCGACGATAAGCGGCGTGCCGATGTCGGTGAACGCCCAGATGAACACGATGGTCCCGCCGGCGAAGAGCCCGGGGCGGATCAGCGGCAGCGTGATTTTCCAGAACGCCCGCAGCGGCCCAGCGCCGAGGTTGCGGGCGGCCTGGGTCGAGGCGGGGTCCACGTTGGCGAGGGCGGCCGAGGCGCTGAGGTAGAGGATCGGAAACAGGTGCAGCACCTGGAGGACGACGACGGCGGCAAAACCCGAGCCGAGCCAGTCGGG
>Ga0265595_1002619_pt1 | contig 11934 bp, 6 predicted proteins | sample saktaG_15_FD_190148 | JGI IMG/M metagenome (GOLD analysis project Ga0265595, IMG submission 190148) | Saline water microbial communities from Sakinaw Lake, British Columbia, Canada - sak_2013_06_06_50m | ecosystem: Environmental > Aquatic > Non-marine Saline and Alkaline > Saline ... | reverse complement strand
ACGGCCTGCAATCCGCTATCGTAAGGCGGGCTGTGGCTTCCGGCAATTACCGCCGCGAGGTCTTCGTCAGTACATCGATCGAGGGCAGATTGCTGGAAGGGATCATGGACATCATCTTCGAGGAAGACGGCGAGTTGGTTATCGCGGATTACAAGACCGACGCTATCGACAATGAAGAGGAACTGCTGAAGAGGACGGAAACCTACGAACAGCAGGCCGGGCTGTACGCGATGCTTGCTAACCGGGTGACCAGCGAGAAAGTGAAGGAGGTGGTATTGGTTTTTTTGAAATCAAAGAGGGAGATTGCGATACCCCCCCATTTATAAAGCCGGAAACACTAATTTTGGCTATTCTCCCCTCCTACCAATCCCGCTTGTTTTAATGGGGAGCAGTATATTAGCCAACACTTTCAGTTGATCATATTCTCAGATCATCCAGAAACTCAGATGCGGGGCTAACTCCGGTCACCAACAGGTGGTCCCGGGCACGGGTGCAAGCGACGTAAAGCAAGTGACGCTCCGTGTTGTAAACCTCTTCTAAGTCTGCATCGTCTGAAACCGCTTCGATACGTTCTTGCAAGGGGATGATCTCGTCGTCGCAGGCCATCACTGCTATGGCACGGAACTCCAGTCCCTTGGCCAGATGCATCGTGCTGATCGAGGCGTGACCGCTGGCCGTCTCGACGTGCTCGTCGAAAATCTTGAAGGGCAATCCTGCCTCTTTGACCGCGGCCTCAGCTCGCGCGAGTTGCCCTACCGAGCGCACGAAGACGCCGAACTCGTGGGGCAGGATACCGGCATCCGACTGCTCCTTAAGCCATGCTCCGACGAATTTGATTTCTTCTGTCTCCGTCGCCAGTACGCTGATGTTTGGTAGCGGGCCGTTGAACACGGAGATGGTATCGCTCCGGTCTTCGTTGTTGCCGTCTATGTCGGTCACAGCCGGGCCGAGCAAGCGGTCGGCTTGCTGGCGGATTTGGTGGGATGTGCGGTAATTGATACGCAGGGTGCGGGAACGTCCACGGATGTCCACGCCTAGGGACTTCCAGGAGAATGGTTGCTGGAAGATGCGTTGGCCCAGGTCGCCTGCGAAAAACAGGGCGTTGGGGCGGTCCCCGCCTAGGGCGGCAAGAAAGCGGAGTTGGGAAACACCTATGTCCTGCGCTTCATCTAACACCGCAAAGTCGAAGGGTGGGTTCTTACTTCCGGAGAGTGCTGATGCCAGTGTAGTGAATACGGTGGCCTGCGTTATTATGCCCTGCTCCTTCAGCCGGCCGCGCACCCGCTCGAAAATGGACCACAAGATCGCCCGCTGTGCCTCCGGCAAACGGGTCTTGCGTCCGAGACGTGCGACTTCGCGGTATGCTTCCCAGGTTCCCAACTGCCAGGCATCCACGACCTGTTCCCATTCAGTCAGCAGGAAATGGAGGCTAAACTTGTGGCCTTCGACGGCTTCGGATGCCTTGCGGAGAAGTTCTCTTAAGTCGTCATTATTGGCGAGCTTCACCATCCCGAAATGGGCTTTGTAGAGACGCAGGCCAAGTTCGTCGATGGAATGGACGTCAATACGTTCGGCAAGGCGCGGCTCGTTGCCGACCAGCCGTCTCAACTTAATGTGCAGGGCATGTGCCAGAGTCTCGGAAAAGGTGGCGAGCAATACCCGGGCGTCGGGATGGGCGCGCGCCAGATAGACGGCCCGATGCAGCGCCACGATGGTTTTGCCGGTACCGGCGGAGCCGGAAACACGCGCCGGGCCGGTATAGTCACGCTCGACCACCTGGCGCTGTTCTGGATGCAGGAAGATTGTCCATTTCTCCCAGGGGAAATCGAGGGCACGCTGCAATTCTTCAATATTGGACATGAGGCGGAAGCGTCGCAGCGCATCGGGGTGATCGAAAGGATTAGAAACCACTACCGTTTGCATCGCCCTAGGTTTACCACCCGTAGCGAGTTCCAGGAGCGCCTCTGCTGCTTCGCCTGGCAGGCGATCAGCAAGCAATAGCAGGCTGTCCTCGTCTGCCTGGCGCACATCTGCCAACCATTCAACCGGCACGCCGTATCCCAGCAATTCTTCATCGGATTTTTCGGCGAATAGACGGGGTTTGGGAGATGTAGGTATTTCCGTCGGTACATAGACCGGTACCACGACCTCTTTCACAGTTTCTCGTATTTCTACGAATTGGGCGGCGCCAGTTTTCGGGTGCGTTTCCAGCTTCCGCCGCTCGGCCCACTCGTAAGCTTTATCGTGATGGCCGGCATAACAAAGCAGGAGCCCCGCTCCGCTCTTATGCACGATCAATCGTATGTTTTCACTCGCTCTTACAGACCAGAAGTTTTTATCCTTGGCCCTGTCGAGTTTGTGGAAGCTGAGGCCTTGACCTGCCGGATTAATCTGCAGGTCAAAAGCCGCTGTCTTAACGGCCTTCTGCTCTTCGCCTGTCAGGCGAGCAAGACTGTCAGTGAAAGTATCCGATATACGGAATTCCATACTATGTCACAAGACTCTCAAGCGTTAATCTTAGACTAGCAGCAATTTCATCAGTAAATTTGTGTTCCAATATTTTATCGGCACGAAATACGTTGCCAGGAATGTTCTTCAGTTCACTGAAGATGATTTTACCCTTGGCGCCTTTCAAAGGTCTGGTTTGAAATTGTTGCCAGACAACGTCATTGGTTGGACTGCCTCCTTCTTTCCAAAGCTCCTCATTGTGCGCAGCTCGTTGAGACTTAAATTTGTCAGATATAGGGCCGGAGCGTTTCTCCAGTGCTGCATCGACATATTGCGCTGCTTGCTCGTCAGTGCAACTTAAAAAACTCTTTAAAAATGCAGCTTGGCAAAAATATGCCTCGATGTCGGAGAGATCCGGAGCCCATAGCGATATGCCTTTGTCAGCGTATGTTTTCTGAAGTTTGCTGACTTCCTCATCCGTCAACGAATCGCGGTCTCGATGAACCAGAAGTTTATACTTGCCACCGAGGGATGTCGTAATTGTGGCTGCTTGTTCAGCAGTTGGAATACCTCTATATCCCGTACCAGGAAAGAAGGCGACAAACTTCTCGATTTGGGGCCACTGAGAAATCAACTTTTTTAAGAGCTCGGTATTACTGTCTTCGGACACAATTATTACCTTTTTTCCAAATGCGCCCCAACCCAATGCCAATTCCATCATTCCACGGTCAGTGGACTCAATCTTGCCATCGTTCACCCAGTAAACGTTAGCATTTGGAGGAGCTCCGCGAACGACAAACGGTGAATGCGTTGTGAGCAGTATTCGTAAATCCCTCTCCTGTGCTACTGCGGCTAGTACCTTAACCAACTTCTCCTGTATGCTCGGATGAACATGAATATCTGGCTCATCAATTAGCAGAATACCGGGCTTGAAAAGTAAAATGTAAGAGAAGATTTGGATAAGCTGAAGGTAGCCTGTTCCAATTAATTCAATCGGACGACTTTCGGTCCCAACCGTTACATCGCAGGAAATGGACAGGTCTTTATCCTCGTTATGAGCCACGACAATTTTCATCGGTTCAGCGATTTGACCTAGCCATTTTTCTATTCGCTCAATGTTAGCTGCGTCTTGCAGCTTCAGTAATAGTAAGATATTGCGAAGAATAATATTTGAATCGCCGTAGGAGCACGCTTTCAGTATGACTTTTTTAGATTTCTTTTCTTCTCTATTCGGAATACCTGAGATACCCGGAATATAGGCAGAGAAAAAATTCAATTTCTTTCGCAGTAACTCCACTAGCTCAGTTGGAACGGTGCCCGTTATTGAGATGCCAGCATTTCTGGCGGAGCGTAACTCACAGAATGCTGTGAGATCATTTTCACCGTGAGAAAAGGTAAGTGATACCTTAGATGAAGGTGACCCAGCTTTATTTCCCCACTCAGATTTAAAGGCCAATAACTTATAACTATTCGATGGCAGGTAGTCAAGTTCCTCAATCCCAATTGTCGAACCTTTCTTATCCACGCGATCCACTTGTCTCATGACACAGCACGCCAAATGAATTGCCTGTATAATCGAAGATTTGCCACTGCCATTTCCGCCCACCAAGATGTTGATATCGGAGATATCGAATTCCACAGACTGAACACGCTTAAAGTCCTCAATCTTCAGTTTGTTCAATTTCATTTGGTCACCTTAAATACCTTCATTACCTCATCACCGAGGTGGTTGATGACTTTGATTGCGATGCGTCCGCTCTGGGGCTTCTCAAAAGGCCGTGAGGTGTCGCTGTTGAGGGTGGCCCAGGCTTCAGGGTTGATTTCGGCTTTGAGGGTAGTTTTCAGTGCACCGTAAGGATCATTAGCTCCAAGGAAGTAGGCATGGCGGACGAAGAAACTCTCCTCATTATAGTCGGTGTCTATGAACCAGCAGGCGATGCCATCGACATTGCAACTCTCCACTTCGCCCGTTTGGGGCTTGAAGACGTCCACGCCATTCACTTTTACACGGAGCTTGCCGTCCTTCTCTGTCAGAAGGATGATATCCGGTTCGCCGAAGATGACGAAGGGGTTGCCTTTGCCGGTGTTCTTGAGGTTCTCGGCCATATGCAGGTCGGCATTCATGCGGGCCTTGAGTACAGGTATGCGGCCCAGCTTATTGAACTCGGTGGCGTGCGCCTCGTAGTTGAAGGCGCAGGCAATCAGTACGTCGAACCCGGCATCACCCGCCTCGCGGGCGGCAGCAACAAGGTCAGCGCGCTGTACGGTGCCGAACTCGGGGCCGATGAAGATGGCGGCACGTTTCTCAGTCTTGCCTTCCAGGTAGCGGGATTCGGCGCAGACCAACTCGCCGGGCCAGGGCGTGAGGGAGATAAAGGTGATACGGTCCTCCTTGTGCGCCTGCTGAACGCCGGCGGTCTTGAGGTTCTCCATGATCATCTGGGGGAAGGACTGCTTAACTCCATATTTGTTGCTGCCTTCCTTAATCTTCAGTGGGTCGATCAAATCGTCGTTCTCATCAACGCCCAGCACGCGGTGGGGGCTGAGGCTCTCCACGGTGAAGGGACCGGCCACGCGGACCTTCTTCTTATCGTCATATGGTTTATCGTAGAGATATTCAAATTCGGCCCTGGCAGCGATGGATTTGTCGATCTCCTGCTGCCGGGCTATGCGGGATTGCCACCAGTCGGCATGTAGCTTTTTCGCCGCATCGGGCCACCCGGCATCAGCCTCGCGCGGAATCTCCCATTCCTGCCAGCTCTTCCTGAGCGTGGTGTTCAGTTTTTCTCGCAACGGCTCCAGCTTGGCCTGCCAGTTCTCCCAAATGACATCAATCTCTGCGTTGTTAGCGATGGATTCAAGTTTGACGTGCTTCTCGCGCTCATAAACGAAGCCGTGGCGGATGCTTTTGTGCACGGGATGCGAACTCGGCGCGGTGCGGGTAACTTCGGCTTCCTTAAGCTGGCCTTCGCGGGAATCGGCCAGTAAATAAAAGGGATAACGCGCACCCATGATGCGGGCGCGGGTCAGCGCCAGCGCAACGCGCGAGGTATCAATAGTAATCCAGCGGCGACCCCATTGTTCGGCAACGGTGGCAGTAGTGCCGGAACCGCAGGTCGGGTCGAGTACGAGGTCGCCGGGGTCGGTAGTCATCAAAATGCAGCGTTGAATGACCAGTGAATCGGTTTGAACGACATAAATCTTTGGATCGGAATTTGAGAATCCAGCACTTCCCGTGTCTATCCACTGAGTCGAGAAAGCTTCAACTGAGAAGTCCCCGAAGTAACGAATGAAGTTCAATTGAGAACCAAGCCCGATAAGTCGTTGCGCTGCGTATAATTTATCAAGTCCATTCGGATTTGATGTCTTCCAGTGACGGTGTGCACCGCAATCGTAATCCTTGCCCCGAAAGCGATAAATCCGATTCTCCGGCTTCCCCGGATCACCTGAGACAGCAAAGCTCAATTGAGCCAATCGCCAACCCGCGGGTATGGCCAACTCATTTTTCTTTTCATCCTTTGTTGCCATCCGTGCATCAGTGGTATCCGGCGAGACAACATATTTATAACTTCGTAAATCAGCGATATTTTTATTCTGATAAGGAGTGCGAAATTTGACGAGGTCCTTGTTCTTTGAATACCAAAGTAAGAAGTCGTTTTCGGTTGGAAGCAACGTCGATGCAGTTCTAGCTGTTTTCCTGAAAATGATCTCGGCACAGAAGTTTCCTTCCCCGAAAACCTCGTCCATCACTGCTCGAACTCGATGTAGGTTATCGCCGCCTATTTGTACGAAGATAGAGCCGGAATCGGCGAGCAGGTCGCGGGCGACTGTGAGGCGGTCGCGGAGATAGGTGAGGTAGCTATGGATGCCGTCGCGCCAGGTGTCGCGAAAAGCTTTGACCTGCTCGGGCTCGCGGGTGATGTGGTCTTTCCCCTCTCTTTTTTCGGATCTGTCAGTGGTGCTCCACTGGAAGTTGCTGTTGAACTTGATACCGTAGGGTGGATCGAGGTATATACACTGCACCTTACCGCGCACGCCCTCGCGCTCGGCCAGGCTGGCCATGACCTGGAGAGAGTCGCCGAGTATCATGCGGTTGGACCAGTTTTGGTCGTGCTGGTAGAACTCGGTCTTGTCCACGCCTTTGGGCATCCCGTTGAAATCGGCGAAAAGATCGATTTGTGAACCGGGCTCTATAGCTTTGGCCTCCCTGGTTTCACGCAGGAGGTCATCGATCAGCACCTTGGGGTGGACCTTTTCCTGGATGTAGAGCGGTGGGGCGTGGACCACCAGGTCGCTCCAATCCTGCTCATCCTTACCGCGCCAGACGAGCTGCGGATCGAGGTCGGTATTGCGGGGATATTTGATAGTGGGGGACAGCTCCTGCCCCTTCTGGATGACGGATTGATGCTCGGCGGTGGGGATGTTCTTTCGCCTGGCTTCGTCGTGCTTGAGTGTTTCGATGGTCTTACCCACCTTGGGGATAGCGGCTTTCCTGGCCATGTTTATTTTACCTCCTCTACGGAGTGGGCATTAACGGACTCGATCATTTTGTTGAACTCGCTTTCGACCTTAGCCTTGAAGTCGGTCTCGATCTGGTAAACCTCGGTGAACTCGGCGAAGGCCCAGCGGCCGTATTGCTTGAGGTTGTTCACACCTGGTACCCAGTAAGTGTCCATCGTTGATTTCTTTTCTTTGGCGTCCTCTCCCCGGTATCCCTTGATCTCCACTACAAGATGCAGAAGGTCATCGGCGCCATTGCCGTCATCCACTAACACGATGAAGTCCGGACGGTATTTGCGATTCTCTGAGCCATAACGGTAAGGCACTTCGAAACCGAGATTGTGGTTTTTGACGTAGGCGCTCACCTTGGGGTGCGACTCTGCAACGCGGCAGAACTCAGCTTCCCAATCACTATCGAGAACCACCCAGTTGATATGGCATTTTCTGGGATCGGTTTCCCAGCGGTCAGCGCGGGAAGTGTTAAACCGAACATAGGCAGTAGAACCTGTGGGGTTGTAAGGGTCGAGCAGGGACTTGATTGGGCGTGTCCCTTCCAATGCCCGCGTGATGCCGGCATTGATGCGGTTGCACGCCATATCCGCCATTTCCGGATACATAAGCTGAGCCGGATAGGTTCTCCCTTTGCAGACAAGACATGTGTCCAGCCATTGCTTGGTAATTCGCTTGAGAGGACCAAAGAGATGGAGCTTGGGCTCTTCGCCCGGGTCGCGCCATTTAGTGTAAAGCAGGTGCCGGGTAAGCTCGAAAAGCACCCTTGACTGCCGCGTATCCTGCAGATGTTCGACGGTCATATCCACGGCCTGCCCAATAATACCGGAGTTGCGGGTGACAGAGGGGCCAACCATCTCGGGGGTCAGTTCGAAGACGGAATCGTCGTTGAATTTGGCCGTGAGGCGTTCCTCCGGCAGTTCGACGCGGTAGCCTTCGACGCGGGGAAAACAGATTTCGAGCGCGTCGCGCTCCGGTCGGATGGCTTTGACCTGGACTGTCTCGCGTGGTCGCTGTGGCGGTGCTATGACATGCTTGGCGGTGAATTTGAATGGAACACCAAAAATATCGGCGTATTCGACATTGAAGAGGCCTTTATCAGGGCCGTCTTCATTGAGTTCATATGATTGGCGGCGCAGCGCGCGTCCGATGACCTGTTCACAAAGAAGCTGCGTTTTAAAAGCGCGGATTCCTAGAATATGTGTAACGGTGTTGGCATCCCAGCCCTCTGTGAGCATGGAGACGGATACTACACAGCGAATTGTGCCACCGAGTTGGCCGTATTTGCCGACCGTGATCATGACCTCGCGAAGTAGTTCCTGCGGAGTTAGGGTATCGGCAGAGCGGGGATCGCCAGTGCGCTCGATAATCTCTCGACGAAACCGGTCGATCTCATCGGCGGCCATTTTGAGAAAATTTTCATCAAGATCTTCGCCTGATTCGAGCTGAACGCTGTCGATGAGCAGGGTATTGGGACGCGGCAGCGGATTACCAGTAGTTTCATCGAAGTTTCGGAAGAGGGCAAGGCGGCCGTTTTCCAGGATCTTAGTGCCATCTTCGTTATCCCGGTACCAGCCGGAAATGAAGTCATAGACGAGCTTTGATATAGAGGTATTCTGGCAAACAATGATGAAACACGGTGGCACTTTTATGGCATTAGCTTCCCAGAGCTTAAAAGTCTTGTCATAGTGGCCGTAAAGGGCCTGCAGGGCATTTTGCAGGCGTGTGGGAAGTTTAAGCGGATCAAGTTCGTCGCGGCCACGGGTCTTCTTGGGCATATCTTTGCGGATATGCTCCCAGAGGTCACGGTAAACCGGCATTTCATTGCCGGGGATATTCTCAGCTACCGGAACACGCGGCAATTTCACGATGCCGCATTCGATGGCGTCCATGAGGGAGAAGTCGTTCATGGTCCAGGGGAACAGCGTGCCTTCCGCATAGCCGGAGCCGCTGAGAAAGAAAGGGGTGGCAGAGAGGTCGATTACGCGGCTTAGGCCCAATTTCCGGTTAACAGCTTCGAGACCTGAAATCCAAAGGCGGGCGGCTTTGTTGTTCTTTTCAGCCTCCTTCTTGTCGTCGCCATCTATATCTTCGTCATTGGCCTCCTGCGGCTTTTCGCGGTAGCAATGGTGCGCCTCATCGTTAAGCACCAGTATGTTTTTCATGCCCATGAGGTCGGGCATGACCCGCTGGACCATCTGCCCTTCGGTTTCCAGGGTTTTCAGTTCGTCGCCGGTACGGCCTATTAATAGCGCACGCCCCCCGGCGGAAAGCTCGACAAGCTCGCGGAGCTTGAAGGCGTGAAAATTGGTAATTACAATCTTGGCACGCCTGACATCGTCCAGCATATCGTTGGGGACAAGTTCGCGATACGCATAGTAGCTATCAGGGTCATTGGGTTGCAGGACCCTAAGGCGGGCTTTAATAGTGATACCTGGAGTTACGACCAGAAAACCGCGCGTGAAATTCTTACTTCCGGGCCGGCGCTTCTCATTAATTGTTTGCCACGCGATTATCATCGCCATGACGGTTGTTTTTCCTGTTCCCGTTGCCAGCTTCAATGCCAGGCGCATAAGCTCGGGATTAGCATCGCGGTTAGCGTTAGCCAGATGATCTAGGAACTTCTGCCCTGCCTTACCAGCATAGGGAGCTACCTCAGTCAACCAGATTACTGTTTCAACCGCCTCCAACTGGCAAAAGAAAGGGCGGATGTTATTGAACTGATGATGCCGCCAATATTGGAGCAGGCGCGCGGTCTCGGGCGTAACATGCCAATCTTTAGGATTTGCCAGGCTTCGCCACTGGTCAACATGACGACGGAGTTCATTAATTATGGTTGAGGTGGCTTCATACTCCTGTTCCCTGGTGGAAAGCCCTTTGCCTTCATCGAATACCATCCGTTGCTGATCTGCAGGAGCTTTATGCTTCCTTGGCTTAGGAATCGGCGTGATGAACTCGGCCTTGCGACGACTCTCTATGATTCGCTGGGTCGGCTGACCGTCGTCAAGCTCCCAATGCCGCAACGGGTACTCATAGGGGGAGTTAAGGATGGGATGTTCAAAGAATTCATGAACCACGCTTTCTTTCCTCATAACTCTGTTAACCACCTATATACATAAAAGACTGCGGCGCAACAAAGTTAAGTAAGATATCCTTGGGATTCAAAGGTACTTTATATTTGATGGCATAGCGCACACATATCGCATATGCATAATCTCTTCCCGTGAAATACTGAAAGAAAAAATCGCGATTGACTCCTGCATAACTATATGTCCTATCCCATAACGATTCCGGCGTGTCCCTAATAATTTCCGATACCTCGAATTCGCCGACTATCCTCTTTATAGGATTGGAAGCATAAACTATTACCTTATGAATTTCCGGTCTCTTGAAAATTATCTTCCGATACTCAAACTTTTTGGAACCATCAAATATCCGCTCGGCGAATTGTGGTCTAATCGATAATAAGACGTCCATCAACGCCTCCGCGATTCATTATATCCATTAATTGATCGACGTTTAGCTGAACGAATCCCCAATATATATCCCTTTGCAATCCAACGTCCTCTATCAGCATCCTTCTAATAATACGTTTGGTGAATGCAGCATTATAGAGCATTTTGATTACGAAAAGATTCCCCGTGGAGTTCCACAATTCCCTTAACTTCTGCTCATTGAATACACTATAAGGCTCTGTGTAAGAGATGTACGACCCGCAATCGGCAAACGAAGCTTTAGGCCGTATGTCCTCTACGGTGCAAATTGATGTAATAACCGACCTGTACTCCGCTTGTCCCGGGGAATCCGAAGTTCGGTATATCGCCAGAATATCTCCCCTCTTCAGCACATCAACGCCCGTCATGGAACAAACGTAGGTTTTGCTTATACTGTTAGTATGAGAAATATCTGATAATAAATCGTAGCTTTCGGTACGAAGAATCGAATCCGGAAATAGCTTAGAATGCCATTCCGGCCAAATGGACAAAATATACGGCTTGGATCCCCTCAAATTTATCATGGGATAATCTTTTTTTATATCGCCGACTAAATGCTCCCGGTCGATGTTTTTTAAAAACACCTGCTCAACACCATCCGATGTACTTTTTGTCCCAACTTGTCTGAAGCCGAATTCTTCCAATAGCCCAATTAGTAAATTATGTTTTGGAAATATTGTTACGTATATCTCACAGACTTGTTCCACAACAGCTTTATCAAAGGCCTTCTTTAGCAGGCGTTCACCAAGTTTTGTTCCATGAGCTTCCACCTTAAATGTTCCGATTTTTATTCGTCTGGCGGCAGGTAGTGGCGGCGCCACGTCGGCTATTTCGCTATCTTCTGGTTTCAGATACATGAAGCCAACCAATTTATCATCAGAGTATTGCACGTAGGCAGATTCAGAGCTCTTTCCACGAAACCAAGACTCGAATTGCCCATAATCTTCCTTCAGGCTATCAAAGAATGGATTGGTCAAAGATATATCTGCAAACCTTTTAACCTCTATAAAACTGGCCACGCCTCTTACCTCACAATTTATATAGCAGTTAACCCGTAATGTATCATATCAGTATATGTGTTTTCAAATGGTCCTTTGGTTCGGTCAATGGTCCACGCTCTCGATTTTCTCTTCATGGGCGGCACGTATTCCCATGTTGTCGAGGCCGATGGGTTCTATTTCGTGTAAAGTATGGCCCCGATAAAAATTGAAGATGGAAAGCAGAATTTGACCTGAGCATAGAAATTCACCTGAAACTCCACCCTTGTTATAATAGGTCATTGAAAAAATAAGGAGGTTGATTATGGCATCCGGAACATTATTACAACGCATGTTACGCGCGGCCAAACTGGAACCACAGCTTTACGAGGAGGTGGAGTCAGATTCCACTGCCACCGGGCAGGCATTGCTTGTAGTCGTGCTTGTCAGCGTCTGTGCCGGCATCGGGGCCGGTATCACCGGCGCGATGAAAGGCGGCGAGACTG
>Ga0265595_1002618_pt1 | contig 11936 bp, 15 predicted proteins | sample saktaG_15_FD_190148 | JGI IMG/M metagenome (GOLD analysis project Ga0265595, IMG submission 190148) | Saline water microbial communities from Sakinaw Lake, British Columbia, Canada - sak_2013_06_06_50m | ecosystem: Environmental > Aquatic > Non-marine Saline and Alkaline > Saline ... | reverse complement strand
TGAGCCGATGATTAGTACGGGGTCAGGATCAGTCGAGGAGATGAAGGATGGAAGCTTCAAAACAAAAGACGGGAGTATAACCGCTCATGTTGAACACACGGTTGCGGTTACAAATGAAGGTCCGGTTGTGTTAACGAAGAGATCAGGGCTTATCTAGTCCTCTTGATCCTGAGAAGCTGCTTCTTCGCCAATTTCTTTGGGTTTACTCCAAGACGCATAGTCGCAATCAGGGTATCTGTTGCAACCATAAAACATGCGGCGCTTTTTCGTTCTCTTTTTTACAACCTCTCCCTTCTTGCACTTTGGACAGGGACCAAGAGGTTCCTGGGGATTTCCAAGTGATTTCGTACTTTTACATTCAGGAAAACCGGTACAGGCAAGAAATCTGCCGAAGCGCCCGGTTTTTACAACCATCGGCTTTCCGCATTTCTCGCATACCTCATCGGTTTTCTCTTCCGGAGGAAGAATGTCATCCTTTGAAACCTCTTCGTATTTCTTTTCCAGATGCTTTGCGAAAGGTTCGTAAAACTTGCGGATTGCCTTGCGCCATTCCAAATTCCCTTCGGCAATCGCATCCAACTCTTCTTCAAGCCGGGCGGTAAATCCAACATCAACGATTTCAGGAAAGTGTTCTTTGAGAAGGCGATTTACAAGCGTGCCGATTTCAGTCGGTTCAAAGCGCCGAGATTCGTTTTTCTGAACATAATTGCGAAGTTGGATAACTGAAATGATTGGGGCATATGTGGAAGGACGCCCGATACCGAAGGTCTCGAGAGCTTTAATAATACTCGCTTCGTTGTAGCGGGGAGGAGGTTCCGTAAAATGCTGCTCCGGATTTACCGCAATGACCGAAAGGACATCTCTGCGAGTTATGTTTGGAAGAGTACGCTCCTCGAATTTTTGAGGCCAAACTTTGAGAAAGCCGTCAAACACAAGAGTTGTTCCGTTAGCCCTTAAAAGATATTCGTTTTTCTTGTGTTCCACGGAAACAGAAATGGTGGTTGCACTGAACTGGGCCTGCGGGAGCTGCGAGGCAATAAATCGGCGCCAAATAAGTTCATACACCTTGCGTTCGGCGGCTTGGGAAAATTCCTTTCCGAGCGATTCCGGCGTACGCGCAGGATCCGTAGGACGTATGGCCTCATGGGCTTCTTGTGCGAGGCGGGATTTTACTTTGAAAACCCTCGGTTTTTCGATAAGGTAATCCTTGCCCCATTCGTGTTGAATAAAGCGACGCGCAGCGCTTAAAGATTCCTGCGAAAGATTGAAGGAATCGGTACGCATATAGGTGATATGACCGTTTTCATACAAGCTTTGGGCCGCGCGCATGGTTTGACGTGCACTCAGGCGAAGCTTTCGGTTCGCCTCCTGTTGCAGGGTGCTGGTGATAAATGGAGGGAGTGGATTCCGTTTCACTGTTTTTTGCGTTATATCATTTATGGAAACAGAACCGTTCTGGATGTCGTCAGCGATAATGTTTACCTCTTTTTCGGTCGCAATACCGGGCTTCGGGAGCGATTCCTTATTTATGCTGTGAAGTGCTGCGGTAAAGGATTCCTGCCCCCCTTCTTTCTGAAAATCGGCGGTAAGCGTCCAATATTCTTCGGGCTTGAAACGTTGTATCTCTTCCTCGCGATCGGCAATAAGGCGGAGCGCAACAGATTGTACGCGTCCTGCCGAAAGTCCGCGTACAACTTTTTTCCAAAGGAATGGAGAAAGAAGATAGCCTACCAAACGGTCGAGAATACGGCGGGCTTGTTGGGCATTTACAAGGCTTATGTTCAGCTGTCGGGGGTGTTCCAAGGCGCTCTGAAGAGCATCCTTCGTAATCTCATGAAAGACGATGCGTTCTGTCTTGTCGGTTGCAAGATCAAGCGCCTGGGTAAGGTGCCAGGCAATAGCTTCCCCTTCGCGATCTTCGTCAGTAGCGAGGACAACCTCGTCCGCAGAAGCCGCCTTTTTCTTTAAGGCGGTGACCGTTTTCCGAACTTTTGTGGGAATAACGTATTGGGGAGAAAAATCTTCGTCTACGTCAATGCCGAGCTTGCTCTTTGGAAGGTCGCGAATATGGCCGTAGGAAGAAGTTACCTCGTAATCACTGCCAAGGAACTTACTGATGGTCTTTGCTTTAGTAGGTGATTCTACAATGACTAGTTTCATGATGATGGCGATGGTTTTTGTCCCGCCACTTTACGAGCGGAGCGAGTATAAAGTGGGCGAGGATCCCGCTTATATCCCGATGCAAATCTTGCAATAGTGTCTTGACAGAAAGTGGCGGGATCACGTCCATTAACCTCCCGCATGGCGGATTGGGATATGGGCGGGACTTTAGTAGGTGATTCTACAATGACTAGTTTCATATCAAGTGGATATAACGAAGATTATAATTGACTTTGGATAGAGAAAACACCCCCCGGCTTTTCCTCGACGACTCCCTTCATAATCAATGGGGTGAGTTTTTGATTTATAATCCATGGTTCCTTTCCCGTCAATGCGACGAGCTGATCAAGGGTATGTCCGGAACCCGATTCTTTAAGAAGAGAACATAACTCACGCTCTTCTTGGGAAAGCGACGGAAGAGAAACGCGGGAGGGAGATTGGGCATCCGTCATAAAAGAAAACTCTCCCTGTAAATCCTCCATGATATCAGCAAGTGAAGAAACAAGACGCGCTCCGGTTCTGATGAGATGGTGTGAGCCGGTGTAATGAGCATGCCCGGCGGGACCCGGAAAAACGAAAACATCACGGCCGTGCTCTGCGGCAAGACGCGCGGTTACAAGAGCCCCGGAGTGAACAGGAGCTTCAATAACAATGGTAGCGAGAGCGAGTCCGGCAACAATCCGGTTCCGTTCAAGGAAATGATGGGGAAGCGCGGGAGTGCTCACGGGATATTCCGAGAGAAGCCCGCCGTTTCGCTCCAGGATCTTTAAAGCAAGACGTTCGTGATAAACCGGATAGATGCTATCAAGACCGTTTGCAAGCACGGCAAAGGTTGTGCCGCCGCCCTCAAGCGTTCCTTCATGTGCTGCGGCGTCAATACCGAAGGCGAGCCCGCTTACGGAGCCGAATCCGCGTTCTGCGAGTTCTCGGGCAATGCGCCGTGCGAGTGAAATTCCATCCCGGGTCGCTTTACGCGTGCCGACGATTGCAAAAAGAGCAGGCGTCGGATCAGGAAGAGATCCTCGATAATAAAGAATCTGCGGGGGAGCTGCAATTTCCTGGAGTGGCGGCGGATAACCGGGAGAATTGATGTGGATTTCGTTGATAGTCGGCTGAAAATCCATATGGTACTATACTATTAGTATATACTAAGGAATGCATTATACACTCACGCGCTTTCAAAAAAAACTCATACTTCATCTCTCGATAACACTGGGAATTATCGGGGTATTGATGTGGGTTATTATCGCTTCCGGATCGAGTATCGGTAAGGCGAGTACTTCAATAAGAACGTTACAGGGAGAATTTTCCCGCCGACTCGGCGTTATCCGGGCGCTTGCAGATGCGCGGGCGGGGCATCGAAAGGCGGAACCGGCCCAAAAAACGCTCCAAAATATTATTCCCCAGAAAGAAAAATTAATCGATCTTTCCCAAAATTTCCGCCGAGTTGCACAAAGGGTTGGACTCGGTTATACCTATTCTTTTATCGAAGAGGTAGCAACGGCCCCCGCGGCCCCGGGATTTATCCGGTTTCGCCTTTCTCTCACCGAAGGCGAATTTGAGAAATTTTCCACTTTTTTGAAGGAATTGAAAAATTTTCAATACGTAACACGCATCGAGGAAGTTTTGGTAAATTACGATAAGATGGAAGTCGTAGGATCGGTATTTTTCCGATAACCATCATGCAAAAAGCACTGGAGAAAATAAAAGCATTTTTTAAAGAGGACTCCCGGCAGCTCGTTTTTTATGGAATGGCTCTCGTTTTCGCGATTACTACCCTTTGGTTTGTAATCTATGCCGCCTCTTTTCTCGCTGATAGCTTGGAAACAGTTTTTAACACAGTTCCTGTCACGAGCCAAAACACAACCGCGTTTGACATGGCTGGATTTGAGCAGCTAAACTTGAACCGATAAATTCGGGCGTGTAGTTCAGTGGTAGAACGCTGTCCTGATAAGACAGAGGTCGATGGTCCGATTCCATCCACGCCCACACGAATTTTCTCCGAGCGGAGCGAGGCAAGGAAATTCAGTGCCCGCCTGAGGCGGGCAACATATGCACTTTGTTTATGTGTTGAAAAGTACACGGGATGGCCATCGCTATGTTGGAAGCGCGAATGACGTGGAACGCCGTTTTCGAGAACACCAGCGCGGCAAAGTAAGCTCGACAGAACAGCGGCGACCCCTTATGCTTCTATACAGCGAGTGCTATACCACTCAAAAAGAAGCACTACAGCGGGAACAGTTTCTGAAGTCCGGAAAGGGGAGACAGTGGCTTGATGCAAGAGGGATACGGTAGCTCGCCAAAGAGCAATAACAGAAAGTTGTAATAGGCCCCGTAGCTCAGTTGGTAGAGCACTACATTTGTCCCGATATTGTTCAAATTTTTCAAATTTGATTACAATATCGAGGATCCTCGATAACTTTGGTGGGCCCGTAGCTTAGTTGGTAGAGCGCCACATTTGCAATGTGGAGGTCACCGGTTCGAATCCGGTCGGGTCCACCATGGGCCCACCAAAGTTATCGGGACAATGTAGGGGTCGCGGGTTCGAATCCCGCTCGGTCCACAAACGAGGATACTGCGTTCATTATCTCGGGATCGCGGATAACATAATCGCATTACTCCTTGTTCTTCGGGACAATGTGGAGGTCACCGGTTCGAATCCGGTCGGGTCCACACGAATCACTTTAAACTACGCGTATCTGGAGCAGTCTATGAAACTCTATATAACAGCAAGTTTTAAAAACGGAGAAAACGAGAAAGAAATTGAACGCCTTTGCGCGCTTGTGAAAGAAGCTGGATTTGAAGATTTTTGTTTTATCCGTGACGTTGAAAATTATCAAAAACTTTTTGATAACCCGCAGGAATTGATGCAACGTGCGAAGGAGGAGATTGAAAAGTCAGACGGATTGCTTATTGATGTGACTGAGAAACCGACGGGGAGGGCAATAGAAGCAGGAATTGCATTTGCGCTAGGAAAGAAGATTGTTGTCATAGCAAAAAGTGGGACGAAGATTAAAGATACTACGAGGGGAATCACTGACATTGTGGTTGAATACAATGTCATTGACGATATTGTCCAGCCATTACAAGAATGGCTTTCAGGGATAGAAACATCTCAATAATTTGGTTCTAATTAACACACATGAAGTCAAAAAAGTATCTTAATAAAAATCGGATTCAAATAGGAGCGGGGGCGGAAGAACATCCGAGGTAATGGTATAATGTATATTACACACACTAATACACGACAAAACTATGTTTTGCTCAAATTGCGGTACGAAAGTTAAAGGAAAGGCGAGTTTTTGTCAAAGTTGCGGCAAATCAATCGACAAGGGAAAAGCAACTACTTTAGCGGAAAGAACGGTGTCCGAATTTATGATCGCAAATCTTTTCAAGGGAAGAATTGGGAGAAAGGAATGGGTATTGGGAATTATTCTTTTGATTGGAATGTTGTTTGCAACCGCCTTTCTTATTGCAAGTATTTCTGAATATCTTATTTTATTAATTCCATTGTACATTGTTTATGCAGTTTTTCTTTTTTCACTTCATATTCGCCGCCTTCACGATTTGAACTATTCTGGGTGGGTTGCGTTAGTTTTTAGCATTCCAATAGCTAACTTGATATTACTTCTTATTTTAACCCTCTCTAGTGGAAAAGAGATAGAGAATAGATATGGGAAGAAGCTAGACCCGAACGCGAAATTATTAGACGTTTTATTAGGCAAAGTGAATTAGTTAGATAGGCACCATGTTCTGTACTAATTGTGGAGATAAGGTTAACGATGGAATTAAATTCTGCGGGAAATGTGGCAAAATTATTATCAATAAAAGCACAAACTTAAATTCTAGACGGACATCACCGCCCACCTATGAAAGAATAGAAAATTCAATATCTTACCTCCCCCAAATAATTCACGAGAAATCGAATCGGAGGTTATATTTTGGATATTTGCTGCTTACTGTGGCAGTTATTTTTTTCATTTATCAGATTAATTATGTTGCAATCGGACTCACTTGTTGGGGCGGATTTCTTGTTTTTAGACGGATAACTGATCGTGAAGACAAAAAGCATTATGCTTATCAGATTACCTCCTTAGCTGGATATCAAAATATAAATGATTTATCGAAAGATTTTATTAGGACTGAAAAAGTTGGAATTGTAAAAATCGGTAGTTATAAGTTAAATAGCGATTTTCTTTCAAGGGAAAAGTTTTTCTCATATGAAATATATCCGATGTCGCAAATGTTCTGGGCCTATAAGAAGATCATTAGGAAAAGTATTAATTTTATACCAGTAGGCAAGGACTATGAGATAGTTATGCATTTCAAGCCAGATAAGGTAGTGTCCATTAAAGAACCGGAGAAAAGCACTGATCGGCATCTCATGCTTTTAATCCATCTTTGTCCAGAGGCAGAATTTGGATACGCGAAATAATCTTTTATAATCAGACATGTTTTGTAAACATTGTGGAGAAAAAATAAAAAAAAGTAATAAGTTTTGTAATTTCTGCGGTCAGGCTCTATTGCCAACAACACTAACAGAACAAAAGAGAGATTGGAATGGTTATCTTTGGAAAGCTCTACTTGTATCAGCAATTGTAATAGCGATTGGCTTATATGCATTTATTTACTTTAGCGATCACGCTTCTGAAGATGATCACGCTTCTTCTCTTTTAAATGAGCTTGATCCTAATATTCAACCAGTCGGTTATTTCGATGATCCTAATGTTTTTGAATCAGAAAGTATCAGCGACGAGGAATGGTTTTCGCACCTTCAATATTATGAAATTGAAGATATTGCTCCCATATATGACAAATCTAGATTTCAATTCCCAAACCAGAGGGAAATACTTAGCTCAGTAGTAAAAATAGTTTGTGAAGATTCGAATTATTTTTATTATGGTTCAGGAACTAATTTTGATAGCGGTGGCTACGTTCTTACAAACTTACACGTTTTAGAAAACATAAACGGGAGATGTGTTATAGGATTTCCCGATCCCGAATCCGGTTTAATAAAAGAAGCGTATTGGGCAGCTCCAATTATTGATAAAGACAACATCACTGGCCATGACTTAGCTTACTTATCCGTGGAGGACCCAGTATTTGATGAGAGTTATAATATTTATGGGTATTATGACAAAATATTCGACGGTTCATTTTCTTATTTTGAAATAACAGAAGATTGTTCTAGTACCCCTACCCAACTTGGAGATAGATTATTCGTGGTTGGTTACCCACCTCTCAGTGGGGGAGCACTCACAATTACTGACGGTCTGGTGAGTAGTTTGTATTCTCGAGATGGTTACATCATTACTTCAGCGAAAATTGTTAGTGGTAATTCTGGCGGATTAGCTGTAGATGGACAAGGTTGTTATGTGGGGGTGCCAACAGCTGTATATTATGAAGAGGGAGATGAGTATCTTGGCGAAATTATTGATGCAGAATTTGTTGACGAATTTGATGAGGCTGTTACAGATGATATCGACGAGTATTTTAATTCTCTGTAGGCCTATCTGCCCCTAAACCTAAGGGAATAAATGACTCAACCGGTTGAGTCATTTATTTTTCTGTCGCATTTCCTCATCACGGGCGGCGAGGCAATCTTAGTTTTTGCTCAATCGCGGCAGAATTCCTACCCCCGATCTTCTCGTCGCGCCCGGCGGGTGTCCGGCCAAGCCACGAAGCAGTAAGGCATACTACTTATGCATAGTAATCACTTTCTACGTGTTATAATGTCCATAATAAGAAAAAACTGAGCAGTTTCGGCAAGAAAAGGGGCTCTTGCAAGACAAATTCTCCAAAAAGCTATGTCTATATCTGAAAAATTACAAACTAGTGCGCTCGCTACAATCACGGCTCTCACTGTGCCGGTAATACTGCTGAATTTACTCGGCGGGATTGTGTCGGGTACCTGGTTAGCTATTTTAGGCGAATGGGGCGAAATAATCAGGGGCATAATCTTTTTTGTAGCGTCTGGTTTCGCTGTTTCTTTTGCCCTTATGCCCAGCTTGCTTTTTGCCGGACCTGCGGCAATAGCAATGGAGCGCGGTAAAAAGATTCTCGGAGCATTGTTTGGCTCGCTTAGCATACTTTATACCGTCGCCCTGATTACAGTGTGGTGTATTTGGGTCATGTGGCTTTTTGTGAGTTCTGCGGCTGAAAGCTCACTTATCCCACTATTGTTTTGGTCGTATGGCGTTGCCCTCGGGCCTTGGATGTGGCTTGCACAAAAAGATCAACAGGGCGGTGGAAATGAATTTTCGATACTCACGACATTTTTTGCACAAGCGGCATATATTTTGGGAATGATAATGTTTTTCTTTAATGCAACACTTGGAACTATTGCCGTAATATTTGGAATAATTATGCTTTCTGGTGCAATCTTCCAAATGATAATAGCGTTTGGCGGAGAAATGAAAAAATCGTTTGCTTCAAAAGATATTAAGGAAGCATTGGTAATTTTAGATGAAATAGGACGAACCATCGGCGGATCAGGTTTTGATCTAGTACGGGAGCCAGTTGAAAAGTATCTTGTTTCTCATGGCAAGGAATACAAAGAAACCGTAAGTGAAACCTCCGCCCGCCAATGGGTTTATTCCGCCGTTGCCAATACTGCCGGAGATTTTATGGAAAGCGGACACTATCATATTTATCGTGGTGTGCTCAACCCAATGGGGCCGGGCGGAGACTTATTAAAACTCTTCGATAGTACGATTGATGAGCTTGTCAAAATGGGAGCATTGGAAGCGGAAAATGCGAAGAAAGAAAAAGCACGGCTCCGAAAGAATATGGACCAAATGGGATAAAACATGCCGAAATCAAATCGAGAAAAACTAAAAGAATTACAAACAACCCTCGAACAAATTAAACAGAGAGCTAATGAGATTGAACAAAAAATCAACAACAGCCAAGTTTCTCTCGATCAAATTTCCCAACATAAAACGAGCGCGGAGCAGTGGCGCGGGGAAATTGAAACAATAAAGAACCAGTCGACAGAAGCCCGTGGCGAGATAGAAGCGCTAAAAGAAGAAATCGAGGAAACGAAAGATGAACTCACTGAAAAACTGAATGCGGTTGAAGTAAAGAAAGAAGACATTGATAAATTCTTCATCAAAATTTTTGGCGAGGAAGATGAACAAGGAAAACAATCAGGCGGACTTAGTACGAGATTAAATCAGAAAGAAAAAGAGGCAGATACTTTCCTTAACGCTCAAGAGAAAAAATACAAGGAGCTGTTTGAAAAGATAGAATCCCTATTACCGGGAGCAGCAAGTACGGGGCTAGCTAAGGCATATTATGACCAGAAAATTAGCTACAAATGGCCGATTAGGGCTTGGGCTATTGTTTTCGTTCTAGCGTTAGTAGGCGTATTTATAACTGGCCTATTAAGTTACGAAAATGGTATCAAACTTAGCTTCGAGGAACTTCTTAATGTTGAACAAGCCACATCAAAACTGATTGCTAGAATTCCATTTTTCTTTGCGCTTATTTGGTTGGCGGCATTTAGCTCTAAGCAGTACAGACAGAATAAGAGATTAGAGCAGGAGTATGCTCATAAGGAAGTACTGGCGAAATCGTATCAGGGGTATAAGCGAGAACTTGAATCACAAGGGAAAACAGCGGCTGACAAAGAGATTATTGCTGCTTTACATAAAGTCCTAGTTGCCACAATAGCAAAAAATCCGAGCGAAATAATGGACGATGGACGCAAAGACGATACGCCGTCAATTTGGACCAAACCGTTCAATTTAACAATATTTGGGAAAGATAAGAATGGACAAAAATAACATACAAACCCCATGATTGTGCCTAAAAGGATAACCAAAAGGAAAATTACTATACCTATATCTAGTACCAATGGAGGAAATAGCGTTGCTCGGACAGACATTCAGTTTGGAAGTAAGAGTATTACTTTATTAATAGGGCTGGATTTACTGATTAGGATTCAGTACAAAGAACAACGCGAGAAAAAAGTTCTTAAAACACTTAAAGGTAAAATTCTTAGAGACAGAAGACTCTTCACGGCAAAAAACCGAAAGTCTACCCAAAAGTTTTTAGTTGCTGACCGAGAAATAAGAGAGTTGTTAAATAAGGACAAAAAGGAGTTAAATAAAAGAAATAAGTCAGAGTTCGAAGACTTTTCTAGTAATCTTAAGCGAAGACAGGATTTACTATTAAAAATAGCGAAGGATTTAAACTTCGATGTTGTCCGATCGCATAAGGAATACATTTGTAAAAATTGCAACGGGTTTCGAGCAGGGCCTAGTCTTGCAGCAACAAGCAAACCAACATGCGCATTATGTAAAAACCTACTCAAAGGATTTAATATTCAGCAAATAGATACAGATGTGGCGGCTTATTTAACTGGTTATTGGTTAGAAGATTATGTTGCTAATATTCTAAGTAAAAATAATTGGGAAGCATGGTCATCTCCCACTCTATTGGTCTATGGTGTATCCGGAGCTTCTCATCAAGTTGATGTGCTAGCAATCAAAGACGGGCGAATTCTTATTATTGAGTGTAAAACAGGAGAATTCGCGCCAACTCAAGTTATGAATTTTTTAGGAAAGTACCATGATATCCGTTGCCATCAAGCGCTAGCTGTTTCAATTGGAAAGATTCACCCGGATGCCAGAAAAATAATAGAAAAGAATGTGGCGATAGATTATTATGATAATATAAATGACTATAAAAAATTAATTGAGAAAATTAAAAAATTATGACAAGAGTAACTAAGCAATCCGGCGTCTTGCCGTGGCAAGCAACAAATATTTCTACTGCACCATCTAAACCTGGAGTTTATGCACTAAGGACTTCGACCGAAATAAGCAGTGTTGTTTACATAGGAAGTTCTGACAACATTGAAAGAAGGCTGAATGAGCATTTTTTGTTAGGCGATATTCCTGGGATTTCGTTCTTTGACTGGTATGAGGCCGACTCTATGGAAGCCGCACGAGAGCTTGAAAAAGAGTGGATAGTTAAACATTCTCCAAAATACAATACTCGGGTTGGGTAATGGTGATTTGATGATTTTGTGATGATATGATGTAGATATATGGGTATCCTGGTTCGCAGCTATACGGAAGACGGTTATCAGTCCATTCCCTCAGTGCGTCTTTCGGACGAGGAGTATGGAAGAGGATTGCAATGTTTCGTGCCGGTGTGTACGGACATTGCTATTATCGACCGGAAGACGCAAACGATCTATCTGGCTAAACGAAAAACGAAACCGATGCCCGATTGGTGGTGGATCGGCGGCCGCATGGAACCGCACGAGACGAAAGAGGAAGCCGCGGTAAGAAGCTTCGAACGCGAAACCGGCTTAAAACTCCCTCAAAACCGTTTTCAGCTGGCCACAATTTTCGATTATCGTTACAAAGATCGGGCTCAAACGCCGCAGGAGATCGGATGTCACACTCTCGGCTACACGTTTGTTGTTGAGCTGGAACCGGCGGAACTAGCTTTCGCGTCTTCTCATCTTGAAAGACATGAATATGAACCAAGCGCCGGTCTTCCTCCTTTTAATCGGGAACAATTAATCGAAAAGAATGTCTTCCCAGCAATCCTTGATCTTTTTGACCATGTTTTTTCCGATTTGATACGTACCTAGAGAACGAAAATCAACAAGAACAAAAGTTATTACGTAATTAATTACGTACCGCCTACGTACCCCCCAAAAGGTAATATCGATACATCCCTAATTCCTGCCTACCGGCAGGCACGCGCGTGCCTGTCTGCCTATGGCGGAAATAGGAGAATAACCGTCGAAGGCGTTT
>Ga0265595_1002614_pt1 | contig 11963 bp, 10 predicted proteins | sample saktaG_15_FD_190148 | JGI IMG/M metagenome (GOLD analysis project Ga0265595, IMG submission 190148) | Saline water microbial communities from Sakinaw Lake, British Columbia, Canada - sak_2013_06_06_50m | ecosystem: Environmental > Aquatic > Non-marine Saline and Alkaline > Saline ... | reverse complement strand
ACTAATGTTAATATTACTACTACATTTACAGCCCCTAATGTTTTGCCTGGTGAAATTATTTATGCAACAATTAGAATGGATAATTTTACAAATGTTACAACCGGCATTATGGTATTTGGTATAAAAATTACCTTTGACCCAGATAAATACACTATTGGAACTTGTGTAAGAGTCCAACCTTCGCAAATAGATATGGGTTCGGAAGAGTTTCCTAATGATGCATATACATTTACAGCAGTTCAAGCATCAGGATATGCAACTATTACTTTTGCTGATACATTTGATTCGCCTAATGTTGGTTTAACAGAAGGTGACTTAGTTAAAATTAAATTTACAGCAAAAGCAGGCACATCAGGATATACTACCTTTACAACGGCATCTACAATTGATGGAATGCCAGGCTATCCGGTTGACTTTGCTGTGCCGGGCCCTCCTCCTGCTAACCAAACTCCAATTAATAAAATTATGCCAACATATTTGCCAACCGGAGGAGTTCAGAGCATTTATATAGGTGCGGAAATACCAACACCATCACCAACACCAGCACCAACAGCGACCCCAGCACCAACCCCAACCCCAGCACCAACAGCAACCCCAACACCGGCACCAACAGCAACCCCAACCCCAACACCGGCACCAACAGCGATCCCAACACCGGCACCAACAGCGACCCCAACACCGGCACCAACAGCAACACCTGCACCAACGGCAACACCGACACCAACAGCAACACCTGCACCAACGGCAACACCGGTACCAACAGCAACACCTGCACCAACGGCAACACCGATACCAACAGCAACACCTGCACCAACGGCAACACCGACACCAACAGCAACACCGGTACCAACAGCAACACCTGCACCAACGGCAACACCGGTACCAACAACACCGGATACAGCAACAGATTTTAGCATTTACTTTATCGCATTTGCAATTATAAGTTTAGCAGGTATTGTATTGCTAATGAAAAAGAGAAGAGCATAGAATTCTATAATTTAATATAATAATTTTTAGGGTGCATTGAGGTCCTGCTCAATGCACCTATATTATCTAATTTTTTTATTAAAACACCTAAAATACTAAAAAAAGGTATTGACAAGCAAAATTAAATATAGTAAAATAAACAAGCCGCTAAAGACAAAAGCGGAAATGTTCGGGAGTTTAGCTCAGCTGGGAGAGCATCTGCCTTACAAGCAGAGGGTCACAGGTTCGAGCCCTGTAACTCCCACCATATGGCTTCGTAGTTCAGTTGGTTAGAACGCCGCCCTGTCACGGCGGAGGTCGAGGGTTCGAGTCCCTTCGGAGTCGCCATTTTTTAATTGACGATTGACGATTAACAAATAAAAGTAGAATGTAGAATGTAGAATTATAGAACGATTTACCCCTTAAATATTAATTTTCGCCGTTCGCAGTTCATTGAAATTCGCCTCTGTAGCTCAGTCGGTAGAGCAGTGGACTGAAAATCCACGTGTCGATGGTTCAATTCCGTCCGGAGGCACCAATTTGCGGATTTAGCTCATTTGGTAGAGCGCCACCTTGCCAAGGTGGAGGTAGCGAGTTCGAACCTCGTAATCCGCTCCACCAAAGAAAAACGAGACGCATTAAGGCGTCTCTTAGAATTTGAAGAGGTTTATTTAACACAATTTAACCTATTTGAATATTTTAATTATATCAGTATTATTTATTTTCTGACAACTGATAACTGACAACTAAATACGGCACCATAGCCAAGTGGTAAGGCAGAGGTCTGCAAAACCTCTATTCCCCGGTTCAAATCCGGGTGGTGCCTCCATAAAAGAACTCAAATATTGATACAATTTACACTTTTTATGGCGGATTTTCACGAGCGGTGCATTTTCAAAGGTATCGTTAAATTGTATTAAAAAGCAGCACTTTCACTTGATTATTTCTTAAAAAAGAGCTTAGATACAAGATAAATTGCAAAAATGAAAATTCTGAAAATGTTCACTTTGAGGTTTTGAGAAAGAACTTTTATAGTAACCCTTGAAAATTAGTCAGAAGTAAAATTTCAACCGTGCATTTGTTGCTGACTATATATATGATAAGCAAAGAATGCACGCGATTTAAAAACATTAAAAAAAACGCCCGCTACAATGCCTGAAACTTTAGAGTTTAGACTTGTGGCGGTTTTTGTCATTCATATTTTAAAATAGCAGTTACTTTAAATATCCCATTCTCAGCAGTAAAGGAGAAAACACCTTCATACTTTTCTACAATTGTAACAATACTTCTTGTTCCAAATCCATGATGTTTATTATTCGAAACAGGTATATCTTTGTCAAACAAAACCTCTCCAACATACATATTGGAAATTTGAATATAAAGCTGATTATAATGTTCTTTGCAAACAATGGCTATTTTTCTGTCTTCAGGGGTTTTAATTTTCTTGCATGCAATGGTGGCGTTTTCAATGGCATTTGCAAAAATAAGCCCAAGCTCAATATTGTCTATTTTTATATTTTCGGAAATTTGAACTTTGCATATCACATTAATTTGTTCTTCCTTAGCTTTATTGATGTATGATGACAAAATAACATTAACCCCATAATTTTCACAATATTTTTCAATAACGGTTTTACTAAAGTTATCGTTGAGTTTACCAAGGTATTTTTGTGCCTCGGAGATGTTGTTATCATTTAAAAAGGTGTTAATTGTGTTTATCTGATGCCTCATATTATGCCTATAAATTTGAATGCCCTCAATTTTTTCCATAAGTGCATTGTATTCTTTTTTTTGCATATCCATTTGAATAAGCATAAATTTTCTGTCCTGACTTAACTGATAAAGTTGAGAAACATTTTCAAAATTAAGATAAATAGTCGCATAAAAGACGAACATTAAAGCGAAAACAAGAAAAATAATGGGTATAATTTCAGTTCGGTTATTGAATTCAGTCGGGTAATATAATAATAAATAAATTATTAAAGTCAGCAAACTAGGGACTAAGCAAAGAAATCCCCAGCCTTTTTCAAGGGTGTTGAGTATTTTAAAATACGGTTTGCGAAAAACTTTTAAAATCAAAACTATCATAAAAACAAAGCATAGAGACTCAAAAAGTATGCGAATGGTCAAGTTGTTAAAAATTATAAAAGACAGAAGTCCTACAAAACTCATAAGCATACCAAAATTGCAAACGGTTAAAAATGTAAATAAAACTTTAAGTCCCTTTGATTTTGACAAGAGAAAAAAGCAAATAAAAGTGGGAACACATACAGTTAAAGGATAAATGCTATTTGAAAAATCCATATTAGTAAATTTGTATATAACAGAATTGATAATCCATATAATAAAAATAAAAACCGATAGGATAATATATGATTTTTTAATACTGTATTTTAACCGAGTAAGACAGGTCATAAAGACAGTCAAAAGAGTAAGTTTAAAAAGAAAATATAAAATCATAATAATCCACTTCCTTTTTCAAAAAAGTAATCAATATATTTATTTTTTACTTGCTGATAAACTTGCCTTGAAATAGGTATTAGCGTTTTGTCAACCAATATAAAATCTTTATTGGAGATGCTTATAACATAATTCATATTTACTATAAACGACTTATGACATTTAATAAATCGTTTGTCGGACAACAAAATATCATAAAACTCATTCATGGTACCATAGCAGGAAATAAGCTTGTTGCTATGCAAATGAAAAATCATTGTATGCTTAACACTTTCAATATATTGAATCGTGTGAACTTGTACTCTTGTTAATTTACCATTTTCCTTGACTACAATGCTCTTTGAGTGTTCTTCTTCCATTTCATTAAAAGCCTTGTTCAACAAAGATTTAAGTTCATCGCTGGAAAACGGTTTTAGTAGATAACAAAAGTATGATACATTTAACTTAAATTCAAACAGAAAATTATATTGCGGGGTGAAAATATGGAATTAAAAATCCAAAACAAATTAAACTATGCAGGAAAAATTCACAGAAAAAATTATAATACAACAATAGAATTCTACACCAAAAAACAAATGAAAGCCATCTACCCCAATAAAAATTACCGAGTTGTGGGAGAAATTGGAAACAAAACAGGGGTTCAGTGCGGGGTGGCGGAAAATTTGGACGGCAAACCATTTCCCATTTACAAAGAGAAAACGCACAATAAGGTTACGGAAGCGGTTGTTGGATATATAGCAGTAGACGACAACATATTTTTAGCTGTTGTAATAAATGTACTGATTCAAAGAATTATTATCTTTTCAATCATAATCGTACTTCTGAGTGGCGGTATAACAGTGGCTGTGAATTATCAAACATGGTTCGGATAAGCTCAAACACAATTTATGACTATGTCGCAGGAAAAAAAGGAAGCAAATAAGGTTTGTCTTTTACAATAGTATTACTCATTTAATAAATTTTGAAAGGAGCAGGTATGCGAAAGTTTAAAGTATTTCTTATTTTAGTATTAGCATCCATCATATTAATAAGCTTAATAGGATATTTTTACAATAATAATACAATTCAAGTTAATTTAATAGATAAGCTATTGATGGCAAATAAATCTCCAAAACTAATAAGAGAAGATCAAGGTAGTAAGTTAAACAGAATTATTAAAATAGGACTTGCAGGGCCTGAACAACTTATGAAAAAAGATACACTTTTTTTTTAGGGTGTTGAAATGGCAGTAGAAGAAGTCAATAGTAATGGGTGGGGTACTGGGGATGAAGCTTGAAACCATTACTGCGGATGATCAAAATACTTTAACCGGAAGTCTTGGAATTGCTCAAAATTTTGCCAATAACACAGATGTATCCTTTGTAATTGGACACTGGACTTCTGACCACACCATTCCAGTTGCTCAAATCTATGATGAAGCGGGTGTAGTGCTCATTTCACCTACAGCTACAAATCCTAATTTAACACAAAAAGGATATAATACTATATTTAGAAACACACCCAGTGATATTGTGCTTGGCAAAAAAATGGCGGATTACGCAAAAGAACAAGGCTATAAAAATATAGCGATATATTATGCTGATTCTATGATTGGTACTGAATTATCAAAGGCATTTGAAAAATATGCTATTGCGAATGGAATACATATCATTGACCGTCATAGCAGTTTTGTAAACAAAGATGAATTTGATACAACATACAAAAAATGGAAGGTTGAGAATGTAGATGCAGTGTTTTTTGCTGATTTAATGCAGAACTCAATATACTTAGTAAACTGGCTTAGGCAACAGGACAATAATTTACCTGTTCTTGCCGGAGACGGGCTTGATTATACCAAATTTGTAGAAGAAAACGGAAAAAACATTAATAATTTTGCTTTTGTTACATTTTTAAAGAATATGCAAAATGACCGGGCATACAGCAACTTTGAAACTAAATTTACAAATAAATTTGGAACTAAACCAGATTACTATGCTATAAAAGGATACGACACGATAAAAATTATGAGTGAAGTGCTGAAAATAGCGAAGTGCACTTCTCCATCAGAGCTTATTAAAGTCCTAAAATCAAGTAAAAGTTTTCAAGGCATTAATGGAACAGTTAGCTTTGATGTAAATGGGGAATTGAATTCTGGAGAAGTTTATATTAAGAAGGTAGTAAATGGACAGTTTGTCGGCTACAATTAATAATAATTTAGCGAAAGGATAATGTGAAATGAGTGTATTTAGAAAGTCAGCTTTAGATAAGTTATCTTCACCTGAGCAGTTGGACAAACTTATAAGAATGACCTCTGCAAGGTCATGGATGATACTGGCATTTTTTATATTAATAATTGCTTCTACTTTATTATGGAGTATTACAGGTAATATTCCCACAAAGATTCAGGCTTTAGGAATAATAATGAGCAATAATGGAACAGATAGTATTCTTTCTACATTAGATGGTGTAATATCGGATGTAACTATTAAAAAAGATGATTATGTACATGTAGGAGATGTAATAGCAAGAATTTCACAAAGTAATTATGTTGAGCAAGTAGCAACAGTAGAAGCACAAATAGCAGAAATACAAGGTTATACATTGGATAGTCCAAATGTCAAAACACAAATGACACAGGATGTAATAGACCTATATAATATTAAAAGCCAGATAACTGACATAGACAAGCAAATTGAAAAAATGAAACTTAGTGACCCACATTCACCAATTGCGGAGAGTGAGGCAGTCTTCAATGGTGAAGTGAATTATTTAATTTTCCGAAAAAACTCCCTCAAAGAAAGCTTTAATGTAACAAAAAGTGCTAAGTTAGACACGCTTTCAAAACAAAGTTCGCAATTGAAAAATACTATTGCAAATTCAGACATAGTAAGTACTGTGGAAGGTCAAGTATTGTCGGTTGATGTGACCAAAGGGAATATTGTTCAAAGGGGTTTAGAGATAGCTAAAACGCAAAAAAGTGATAGCGATGTCAATGGTACGGGGGTTGTATTCTATGTTGCTTTGGAACAGGGAAAGAAGTTGATACAGGGAATGCAGATAAATGTGTACCCAACAACAGTAAACAGACAGGAATATGGACATATGCAAGCTGTAATAACAAATGTTTCTGATTACGCTGTAAGTGTTGATGATATGAGAAAAAAACTTGGAAATGATGAGCTTATTAACAAGTTTTTACAGGCAGGAGTGCTTGTTGAGGTTGATGCAATTATTCAAAAAGCTTAAATATAAGGACATTTTCCTTTTCGGTATTGCGGCATCGTGGAAAAGGGATATTGTTAAATTGTTGCTTGCTACTTTAGTTGCATCCCTTATAGGCTTATTATTGCCCGAATTGAACCGAATGATATTTGATGATTACATTCCGGAAGGTGCTTCGGCTCAGTTGTTTCAGATGGGAATGCTCGTACTTGCTTTTATGATAGGAAACTTCTTTGTTTCGCTTACAAAGGCATTTTGCACTTTTAGAGCCAGCAACTCAATGGAATATGGCATTCAAGCGGCAACCTTTGATAGATTATTAAACCTCCCTAATAAATTTTATGCTAAATATACTTCTGGTGATTTAGCATCCAGAGCAATGGGAATAACATCAATATTTAATACCTTAGCTGATGTTGTGTTTTCAACATTTCTTTCATCAATATTTTCGTTATTGTATCTGTGGCGTATGTTTCACTATAGTAAACAACTCTCTTATGTAGGGCTCGTTATGGTAGCAATTTCGGTTTGTATTACAATTGGTGTTGGTTTTTTTAAACTTAGGTATGAAAAGAAATTGATAGATATTTCAAATAGATTGGCTGGGTTTATGTATCAGCTACTTCTTGGAATTTCCAAAATCAGAATTTCCGGCAGTGAGGATAGAGCAGTATTTAAGTGGAATGTTGACTTTTTGAAAACCAGAAAGCTTATTGTAGATAAAGAGAAAATTACAAATATTATAAATTGTTTTAATAATATGATAACTACTTTATTTTCAGTTGCGATATACTATATGCTGATAGTAAAAAAAATTGATATAAACTTTGGAGCTTTTATGGCATATAGTTCAGCTTTTGGAAGCTTTTCCGGAGCGGTGATGGACATGGCACAAACCTACTTAAAAGTAAATAATCTTGGTCCAATATATGAAAAAGCAAAACCGGTCTTAGAAGCCACACCGGAATATGAAGATAATATGGAACTCATAGGAGAACTAACAGGTGCAATAGAGGTATCAAATGTAAATTTCAGATATTCCGAAGACGGTCCGCAAATACTGAAAAATCTAACCTTTTCAATAAAACCGAGCGAATATGTAGGAATAGTCGGACCCTCTGGGGGCGGAAAATCAACACTTCTTAAGATTTTGTTAGGCTTTGAAAAAGTGGAATCAGGGAAGGTGTTTTATGATGATAAAGACCTTGATGCCATTGACAAGAGAGAACTCCGCAAGAAGTTAGGGGTAGTGTTACAGGATGGGCAACTTATTTCGGGAAGTATATATGAAAACATTACCATTACAAATAGTAAGATTTCTTTAAAAAGCGTTCGTGAGGTTGTAAAGGAAGCAGGGCTTGAGGAAGACATAGCTAAAATGCCTATGGGTCTTTATACCGGTCTTATGGAGGACGCAGGAACAATTTCCGGCGGCCAAAAGCAGAGAATATTGATTGCACGTGCTATTGTAAATAAGCCCAAAATATTATTCTTTGATGAAGCAACGAGCTCACTGGACAATATCACACAGGCAATTGTTTGTGAGAGCCTTGAAAAACTTAATGCTACAAGGGTTGTTATAGCACATAGACTAAGCACCATTGTAAAGTGTGACAGAATAATAGTGATTGATAATGGTGAAATTGTTGAACAGGGAACCTACCATGAACTAATGGAAAATAAAGGCTTGTTTTTTCAACTGGCAAGCAGACAAATAGCGTAGGAACAAGTTTTTATATCTGATATAAAATGATTTAAAAGGAGGTAATCGCACATTCAAATAAAACGAAAAAGAAAAGGGCTGAATTTGAAAGCCAAAAAATAAAAAAACGAAAGGAGAAAAAACATTTTTAGTAGCTTTGCAGAGAACAAGATATTTTATCATTAGGATACAGGAATACAGACAGTGGTGCAAGACATAAACGAAGAGGCAAAAGAAAAGAAAATCTACACATAAGCATAACAAAAAAAATAAATGGAGGAATTAAAATGTCAGAACAAATGCTTTATATTAGTAAAAATGCAGAAAATTATTCGGTAGGTTTAAAAAAATTAATTACGGATATTTCAGAAGAAATGAATAAAGGTATTAAAGACGGGTTAGCTTACAAATTAGCAAGCGTAGAAAATGAGGAAGTTAAATTATATTCATTTATTAAAAATGAAGGCTATGACATAAGTTACAAGGAGTTTACCGGGTTTATTTCCGATGCTAAGGATATTATTACTGCCAATGCAGACTTTATTGATAGTGCTTTAGCTGAAAAATTGTCCGAGCAAATCTCTGAAGAATTAAGTGATAGTGATTTAGAGCAAGTAGCCGGCGGAAAAATGAAATGGTGGCAATGGCTACTAATTGGTATAGCTGCTGTTGCTTTAGTAGTTGCATGTGTAATTGCTGCACCTTTGGTGATTGCAATAGGAACCGCAATAGGAGCAGGTTCAGCTGCTTGTTTTGCAGCTGGCACGGTTGGTCTTTTAACATATGCGGCTGTTGGTAATATTGCAGTTGTGGTAGGTGCCGGTATTGCAGCAGGAGTAGCGGTAGCAGCAGGAACAGGTGCAGGATTAGGAGCTTTGGCATAATAATTTGCAATTATTTACAAGCAAACCACACATAAAACTTTTTATGTGTGGTTTGCTGAATTAGATAAAAGGATAAAAGAATGGATAAGAAAACGAGAAGAGAAATACTAAAAAAATATGGAGCTTCTCCAGTAGAAATACAGGAACTGCTTGAATACAACAAAAACAAATTTCAAGCAACTTGTAATAATGTAAATACTGGTGATGAAAAATTTATTGAAGTTTGGAAGCTTTATAAAAAAGAAGCAGAAGTATATGGCGTATATAATACTTTAAGAAAATATATGCCACAGTTTCATTTTGAAATTAGAGAAGGAATAAGTCAAACGGAGGAGTACAAAGAGGTTACTCTTAGGGGAAAATCCATTGATGCTATTTGTGCTGCCGAAAACTTTGAACTTATAGAACCTGATGCTTTGGAACTTGAAATATATCCAACGCCTGTAGGACAAATACCTATATTATTTACGCCAAACAATTCTGACTTTGAAAAATTAGTCAGAGCCACTGTATATAGAAATGAGCCTGTCGTGATACCGGACTCAATGGGTGCCTGTATTGTAAGAGGTTATAATAATTGGGATAGGATCAGACGATATAAGGAAAAATGGACAAAAGAAAACATTGATGGAAAATGGCAAGATGAATTTAAACAAATTATACCGGATAAGGAACTTTATCAAGATAAATTTATTATTTTATCAAACAAGTTTTACAGTGGCATAGCACCTGAACAGGTTGGAATGAATGCGAATGAATGGAGAAAAGCATCCTTGACAATGCGTAGAGCCCATGAGTGCACGCATTATGTCACTTTGCGACTCTTTGGCAGTATGCAAAACAGGGTGCAGGATGAAATAATTGCTGATTTTTTCGCAATATTAGAAGCAATGGGGGAATACAGACCAGAGTTGGCACTTTTGTTTTTTGGGTTAGAAAATTATCCAAAATATCGTAATAGTGGCAGGTTAGAGAATTATAGAGGTAATCCGTCACTCTCGGATAGTAGCTTTGATATTTTGAAGAAAATAACAATAGATGCTGTGATGAATATGAACAGAGTATATTTAGAAAATAAAGAGGTTCTTAATTCTAAACAAGGAAAACTAAAACTTATAAAAAAGCTTACCGGTGTTTCATTAGAAGAATTAGCAGATGGGTTAAAAATTAATTAACAGGAGAAAATTAAATGTTAAAAATCAAAAGAATTTATTAAATACTTATAATTGACACACTGACTTTATCTGGGTTATTTAGCAAACGAGCTTTCAGAGCTAATAGCCATATCAGGCAAAACAGAAACCTTTGCAGGCATATTCACACCACAGCTAATCATAGGCGATATAATTGAACTTATAGAAACAGATGGCAAGCACTCAATTATTGGCACAGTAACATCTGTCCGACACACCATAGGAAAAGGCGGTTTTTACACAGAGTTCACAGTTGACAGCGGTGGCAGAAAAGGCAAACCACTACTCAAAGACTTTGTAGGTCAGATTTCAGGGAATAAGAAAATTGATGGGGTGGTTATAAGCAATTAGAAATGAGGTTTAACTTTAAGTGCTTGAAATTAGCTACACATTGTTGTATAATAAACATAAATATTTTTATTAAAAACAAGGGAGAGATTATCATAAAAATACCATCAAAAAACATATTAGAAAGATATAATTGTTATTACAAAAAAGATACAATTTTTTCTGCAAATGCTCGCCTTCTGCAAAGTATTTGGCGAGAAAAATTCACTACTGATTTTGATAAAATAGGAAATGTTTTTCCAAAGAATTGTCCAAAAGCAAATAATTTTTTGACACAGGAAATATATAATGTTGTAAAAGATTCAATTAATAATAAGGAATACAAGGCTGTTATAGAAGAAAATAGATTGTACTACAATTTGCTCTCGAGCTAGCCACTTGCATTCAATTTATTCGGCGAACTTTCTAAAAACGAAAACCTTGCAACAGAAGTATTTAAGACTTTATTTCCAAAAAGAGTAGCTAAGGTTACATCTATTAGTTTTGAGCATTCTTCCGGAAGAGGTTCATTAAAATATACACAAGATCATTCTGCTTTTGATGTTTTTATAGAATATGTATCTGTTGAAAACAAAAAAGGATTCATAGGAATTGAAGTAAAGTATGTTGAATCGATGGATGAATTGCCCTCTACACACAAAAATATTTATGACCAGGTTGCAGAAATAAGTGAGATTTTTAAAAAGGAGAAGTATTTGGAATTAAGACAGAAACCAATACAACAAATATGGCGAGATCACTTGTTATCAATTAGTATGTATAAATCAAATAGTGATTATGAAAATGGTTTTTTTGTATTCCTATTTCCAAAAAACAATATAAAGTGTAAAAATGCAGTAGAACTTTATAAAGAAACACTCGTTAGTACTGATGAATCTATTATCGGCTTTTATGATATAATAATTGAAGATTTTGTTGATATAGTCTCTGAGATTACAAACGATAAGTGGGTAGCAGATTTTATAGATAGATACCTTAATTTTGAAAAAATAGCAAACCTTGAACTTCAAAATAAGAATAATCTATAGTTATAAATAAAACTTTTAGGCACTCTGCAAAGGGTGCCTTTTCTAATGCTCAATAAAATCCAGCACTTTTGCTTTAAAGCAGAGGTGCTTTTTTAATACAAAAAATTAAAATTATAGGAGGAAAAATCACAATGAAAACAGTATGGAACACTATTCAATTAACAATAGCCACAATAGGTGG
>Ga0265595_1002611_pt1 | contig 11971 bp, 11 predicted proteins | sample saktaG_15_FD_190148 | JGI IMG/M metagenome (GOLD analysis project Ga0265595, IMG submission 190148) | Saline water microbial communities from Sakinaw Lake, British Columbia, Canada - sak_2013_06_06_50m | ecosystem: Environmental > Aquatic > Non-marine Saline and Alkaline > Saline ... | reverse complement strand
TGGTAGGGCTGAGGGATTGGGGTGGGGGGCCTTATGCGAGACCCCTCTTAGCTGAGAGGATGTAATCCCTCAGAATATTTTGGGAGAGAGGCGAGGAACTAATCCTGATCCCTTTGAACCACAAACCAGTAGATACAAAGATTCTTTTCAATTTCCTCAATGTCCTGAAATTTTTCCCTGATACACTTCCAAAACGATTCATCGTGTTTTCGATAGTTCAGATGTATCATCTCATGGAAAATGATATAATCAACGAGACGTTCAGGAAGGTATTGTACCAGAGAATTTATCGTAATATTTCCCTTTTTACTGCAGCTTGCCCATTTTGTCTTCATGGTTTTTATGAAGATCCTGCCGGGAACAGAACCAAGTTCTTGTGAGTTGTTCCCGATCGACTCCTGTACTAATCGTCTGAAATCCTCCTTTGATCTGGATTCAAGTTGTAGTTTTTGGGCTGCATTAACAGCATCATTGATAAACTGGTACTTGTGATCTATCCAATGGCGGTGTTTATTCAATATTCTTTTTTCATCCTGCCCCTTCGGCAGTACGACAAGCAAAGTTCCGGACCTGAACTCCAGCCGTGGGTATCTCACATCCCGTTGGGAGATCATGTACGGGAAATTAAAGATTTTAGCTTGAGCCGGCATAGTTTTTCATACTCTCAATAAGCTGGAGATAGAGCTCGTCGATCTCCTCAATGGTCTTTTCCTTTTGTTTGCCATACCTGCGGATGAACCTGCGAATCTCCTGCTCGACGCTCTTTTTTGCGCTCACCTGTGAGATCCAGCCGGGGAACATCGATTTTTTAAGTTCCTCTGATAACTGCCGTATATCGTCGCCAAGACCGGGATCAGTGCCCCACATTTTCTCGATTTTTAAAAACATCGAGTACTCGAATTCCGAGAGCCCCAGTTTTATCCGCTCTGCGTCCAGCTTCTGCATTTCACGGATGATCGCAGCGCCGTCACGGTAGATCGCTTCGTAATCCTTAGACTTCTCTTTCCAGGCGCGGATGATCTTCTCGACACGTTCAAGGAGCGATTCATAGACCGGGGTCTGGTGACGATCGACAAGGACAAACCGGTTCAGGGTAAAGATGATGTTTGCCGCTTTTTCCCGCTTGTCCGCAACCTTCTCTTCAAGCGCCTTCAGGTAATCCGGCCCGAACTCAATGACCGGCAGGCTGCTCTCAACCCTCTGGATATCGGTGGTCTTATGGACATACTTCACGGTCTTTTCGAAATATTTCTGGACGTAGGTTGTGTAATCGGGCTGGTCGCGGAGCGCCATCCGCATGTAGTAGGAGTATATTTCCGAGAACCACGTGTACTTTTCAAAATATTCGAGTTTTATCTTGTCAGGTCCGAGGAATTCAAAGGTCCGTCGCATCTCCCGGTATGTATCGATAAACTCGTCGGCGACCGTTTCATCACCGGTGAGCAGTTCAATTGCCGAAAGGAATGTATCCTTGTCATACGAGCCGATCTGAACGCCCTTAAACATACCGGCAAGCTCTTCCATCAGTGCCACAAATTGCTGCACGATCTCTTCAGTTGAGAACAGAGCGCCAGTGATGTCGGTTTCGTTGTATTTTTCAAGGGCTTTTTTAATATCCTTGAGAATGCCGACATAATCGATGATGAGCCCGGCCTCTTTGACTCCTTTATACGGTCGGTTCGTCCGCGCAATTGCCTGAAGGAGCCGGTGCTCTTTGAGAGGCTTGTCCAGATACATGGTCTGAAGGATTGGCGCATCAAAACCGGTGAGGAGCTTATCGGTGACGATCAGGATGCGGGGATCTTCCTCTTCCCGGAACCGGTCCCGGATGTCATCGTTGATCTCGCCCGCAGAATAGCCGGGATTTGCTTCCATGACCCCGCCTTTGTAAGAAGCGATCAAGGAGTCCCGCTCATCTGCCTGGTATGTCATGACAACCTCTGAGTAGTTTGGAGGAAGGAGCTTGTCGAGTTCCTGCTTATAGAGAACACATCCCTTCCTGCTGACCGCTACTACCATCGCTTTGTACCTGCCATCGACATTTTCACGGAAATGATCGGCGATGTCCTTTGCAATCTTTGCGACCCGTTTGGGATTTTCCAGGAAGACTTTGATAATATTGAGACGTTTTTTTATGCTGGCTTCAACCGGCTGCCGGTACGTGTCCGGTATCTCTTCCAGTTCTGTTTCGAGGAATACCTGGAGCATCTCCCGGTTGAGGTGGATGTCGGACTCTTTTTCAAGCCGTGGCTGGTAGGCAATCTTGACAGTGAACCCGTCTTCGATCGATTCGCGGATAAAGTACCGGTCAAGATACAGTTCATTCTCGTCCGGATAACTGAACTCGTTATACGTGTCCTTGCCGATCTTGCTGATCGGGGTACCGGTCAGGGCGAAGAAGAACCCGTTCTTGAAGATCCCTTTCCGCATCTGGGCTGCCATCAGGCCGTACTGCGAGCGGTGGCCTTCATCGATGAATGCGATGATGTTCTTCCGGGTCGTGACATTCTCGCCGGGCAGGTTCTCCAGTTCTTTCTGGAGACCACCCAGTTCTTCGGGCCGGAACTTGTGGATGAGGGTGATCATGATGCCCCGCTTCCCCTTGCCCTGGTCTGCGAGGAGGACACGCTTGAGTTCTGAGATACTGCCGATGATCTCCGGTTTTGTGATGGTGAGCGCGTTATATTCCTCGTACAGCTGGTCTTCGAGGTCGATCCTGTCAACAATAAAGAAGATCGAGGGGTTTTCCATCACCGGTTGGTGGTAAAGCTTGTTTGCGGCAAAGATCATCGTGAGCGTCTTGCCTGATCCCTGCCAGTGCCAGATGAGCCCTTTGTTCTTCTCGGTCTTTCCCGCAAAGTTATCGAGGACACGGTTGACCATCTTGTTTGCCGCACGGTACTGGATGTACCGGGGCAGGACTTTCGTATCTTCTCCCATCTCCCGGCGCATGAACAGGAAATACTTCAGGATGTCGAACAGGCACTCCGGCGCAAGCATCGCGACAGCCGCATCGTGCGGCTCCATCCCCTCGATCTTCCATTCATCGGTCTTGACCTCCTCCTGCCACGGGACGAGAGGGAAGAACTTGACAATTTGCTCGGCGGCCATCCCGATCTGGACATACTTGTAAAGCTCGGGAACAATTTTCTTGTAATCCCGGATCTGGGCGTACGCGGTATGCCAGTCTTCTGTGAGACTTGCCGGGTCCTTGCATTCGATGTTGACGAGCGGGATCCCGTTGACATAGAGGATGATATCGTTCCGGATACGCTCTGTCCCCTCGTGGATGATCTGCCGGGAGACAATGAACTCATTATTGTTCAGGTTTTCGTAATCGAAGAGCCTGATGTATTCCACAGTCCGGGCTTTTTCAAGCCGGACCGGTATGCCCTCTTTCATGAACTTGAGGATCTGCTTTGCAGCTTCGATACCCGGTCCCCGGCTCTGCAACTCCCGGACGGCAAGCCAGATCTCCTTCTCCTCAATGCCGATGCCCTTGTTGATCTTCTTGATGGCGCGGATGAGGGGATTGACAAGGAGCGGCTCCTTGTAGCTCTCCCGCTCCAGCTGGTCGGATGGGGTGAACGTCCAGCCGTTTGCCTGGAGCTTTTCAATGATGGGGTCTTCGACAAGAGTGAGTTCGAGGGATTTCATGTAGCTGTCACCTTCACCCGCCGCTCGCCAGTAAGCAGTTCGTTCATCAGGCCCTGCTTCAGGTGTTCGTAGTGGGCGGTGCGCTGGTGTTGGAGATCAAGTTTGCGATCGATAATAGTGAGAATGGTGGCAATTTGCTGTTGTTCTTTTACTTCCGGTTCTGGGATTAGCAACCTATGAATATCCTTTAAATTGATTCTTTGAATTGTGGATCCGCCAGATAATTGTTTAAGTTGTTGTTGAATGTTTCCGGAACAGAGTACGTAGAAAATATATTTTGTATCAGCCGTAAGTTTAGTCATTACAACCATATCTTGACCAATACAAAATTCTCTGTTAGTCTCTACAAATGCAGGAACCCCAAAAGAGGCGTTTCTCGAATAAACAATATCGCCTTTCTTAGGAGTGTGTCTTTCAGTCATTAATTGAAACTCATGTCTTGAGATATTAGCACAATTTGAGAAATCTATCCTATCCATTTTGAGATTTTGAGGACGGACAACAGGATATCCAGATTCAATATATGTGGGAGTATGGTGTCTGCAATCAATAAGCTCAATTAATTCATCCAATCGTTTAACCTTCCACTTCTTCGGCACCCTGCCAACATCCGGATCGTCCCTGAATTCCGTATGGCCGATGCCCTTTGTCATCAGCTCCTGCATCACCCCATCTTTGAGGCGCTCCGTTTCGGTAGTCGCCTGCCGCGAGCGCTGGATGGCGTCGTCAACGGTGGTGAGGATAGCGGCGATGCGGCGTTGTTCTGGGAGTGGGGGGAGAGGGATTTGGGTCTTTCTCACTTGCGAATCATTGAGAGCAGGGTACTGAGCGCCAACCATCATACGGTTGCATTGGTCGATAACCGCATCCGAGAAAAGGGTGTTGAGTAAGTATTTTGGATCAATCATGCCCTTGCTCCGTAATACTGCGAACCCTGTGGAGCAGATCTGATTATTCAGTTTTTTCGGGACAAGAGCAAATGCCTTGAGGTACGGGCGTACCTCTGACATGATCACATCATCGGTTCGCACAACACGACGTGCCCGTGAGGGGGCATCTTTTCCAGTAATTTCTTTGACAGCGGTAATTACTCCGCTTCCGTTTTCAACGGAATCGATATCGATATAGGAGAACTTTTGATCTGGATTTTGGGTAGGATCGCGGGATTCGGGATTGATTTCAACAATATCATTTAACTCTGTAATCTCCCACTCATCCAACATGCCTGTTGTTCCCTTCGCTACTGCGCCAGTCATAGCACTACCTCTATCATCACACAATCATCCTATCCTCTGGCAATGATATCCCCGTCTTTACTGGTTCAATATTGAAAAAAACTGTGTATTTTCGATTACATCGTTCAAATTTCTGGAGGTCTCCACCAAAAAATTTTGAGTCTTTTATTTTAAGTGCAATTTCGGAGAAATAAGAACGTACAGGATCAGGAATTTTTACGGGAATATCATACATATCATTTCCAAAATACGGCCCTAAATACTGATTCACCAGTCGAGATGATAGCGGATAATTCTTTGAGGGTTCTTTTCCTGAGAGTGAGAGGTTCAAGTATGAAAGACCATAGAGATATTCAAAGATATCAAATGCTGTATCGAAATACATCTCGTTAGGGACAAGATTGTTGATGATTGCCTGGATAATCTTTATTGGATAATAATGTGGATTATCTCTTCTCCCAAATCTCTCAAGACTGAAATCAATTGTCCACTGCTCAACCGTCCAGAGAACAAACCATATATTTACATTTTCGAAATATGGAACTGTTTTCCAAGACATTTCTGTGTAATTAAGCCGTTTTATTTGGGGTTTTTCCAGAATTGCCGAAAGACTGTTGAAATTCCTCTTTTGCACAGCAGTAATACCGGAGGCATAAATGACAAGCAAAGCCGGATATAAACGAAGATTATGGAAATATTGCCTTAGGTCGCTTGGTTTAATACCTTGAACCCTTTGACCATCATATAGAAAATCTACCTCAATTTTCTGGAGATTGATTAATCGATCAATCGTTTCTGTAATCAAGTCTGCATGTGCTCCATCATCATAATAGGCAAGTGTTGCCACCATGGCTGCGAGAGGTGCCGCTGCCCGTTCAAATTCTTCCAGCCGGTTTTTAAAACAGGTTTTTCCATCAATCGGGCCTTTCGGAACAATATCAGAACGATTCAGTTCTGCAAGAACCCGATCGGTCTCCCCGTGAAGAAGATCTGAAAGTATCAATTCCGGTCTCGGATCTCTCAGGGCATCCTTGACTTTTTTGATTGCACCTTCAACCGTTAGTGAGGTAATTCTTTCGTGGCGACGAAGGATGTCGATCTTTGCTTCTAGATTTCCGAAAAACTCGTTCGCTGATGTAATGCCAATGGTTGAGAGATGCAGATTTGACCTGATCACCTCTAGTATCTTTTCCGGAGATTCGCGGTTGCACCAAAAGATTGCAAACCTCCGAATTCTTTCAGCTATGAGAATCTCCACAAGTCCGGTGTCATGCTCACCGGACCATCCGCAGATTACGAGACCGTATTCGGAAAAGATACGATCAAGATATCCTATAAGTTTTTCATCGTAACTTGCAAGGTCGTTAGGTGTCAGTTTCAAATCCGTAGTGGGGTATCTTCCATTGGCCATGACAATCCGGCATTGGTCCCCAGCAACTTCCATCAGTCGCGGGTCACTTTCATAGGTAATGACAACAGGAGTCTTTCCGGTTTCTTTTTTAATGGCTTCTTCGAGCAGCGGATCAAAATTTGTAGTGATGATCATGCTGATGACACCATCTCTCACCAGCCGGGCAATGCTCATATGAGCTGGTGTTGGTTCAATTCTCTGGGGCTTCCCGTCACTACCCACCGGTTCAAAGTACTGCCGGAGAATCGCCTTACGGTCCTCCTCCGATTTCGCAAGCTCACTAAAAAGGCTGGTGAATGTTGGAGCTCTGCCCTCATGGATCTCCTTATACCAATCCTGCGGCTTTTGACCGGGGCTTATCTTTTCACCAGCGATCTGTCGGATGAGATCATCGGTAATTTCACCCGCTGTGAGAATTCCGGTATCCCGTGATATCCCAGATCCGACAAATAGAGCGTACCTTCTGGGAGAGTTGTGCAGGGCGAGAGCAGCGGGAATGACTTCATCGGACGATGGCATACCTAATCCCCCCTATTTTTTTAAACAATCCAACTATCTGGAATTTCCAGATAGTTCCCAGACATATCATGCTCTCACTCATCCGACCCCGCCTCCTTCTCCTGCTTCGGAACCCTGCCGGATATCCTGCCACCCTTCTTGGCGAGGCGCTTCTCGGAAGATTTTACCCGGCGCTCAAGTTTTACGAGATCTTCTTCCGGCGGGAGTGATTCCGGCTTAATCCCCCGCTTCGCAAGGAGATCGCGGATGTCCTCGTTGTTCTGGACATGCTCGTCCGTGATAGGCTCCTCACCCTGGAGATCCCGCTTGACTACGTTGAAGTTCGTGATCTCTGTTGCGAGGTTCTTGGCGGTGATGGTGACGGTCGGGAGGAAATCCGCGAGGGGCCGGTTCTCCGGCACATCCATCCGCTGCTTCATGTCGCGGGTGGTGAATCCCCCGAAGAGCGCTTTATCCCCTTTGCTCCTGATTCGGGCGAACCCTGATTCGTCAACCCCCCGCTCGTAGATGTTCCGGGACAGTTCTGTTTCAGAATCCCGGAGCTGTTTGCGTGCCCTGAGCCGCTCGGCAAGCCGGATATGCTCTTCAATTATCTCCTGCTTGCGCGTCTGGACCGCGAAATAGCTCTGCGCAAAGGCGATCTCTTCCTTGCGGGGATCGCCATTCTGGGTAACGAGATAGCAGGCATACCGGGTCAGCATGATGTCTTCAATCGCCCGCTCGGAACCGGATCCAAGCGGAACCATTTTGCTGCCGTCAGCAAAATGGTCTGAAATCGCGTGATTTGAATTTTTACACGATTCCTGAGCTTTTTCTATCACCTTCAGGAAATTCCGCCACTGGGTATATCCTAAAAGATTCTGCAAATCCCGGGCAAACCAGAATTCCACACCATCCTTGACGTGGACGTAATCCTCGAAATTCCTGTGCAGGCGCCGGACGATCTCGGATCTCATGGTATACCTCCAATCCGACCGGTTCGAAATTTCCGGATAGCTGCTCCTGCCTCAGTCATCAGTTCCCCCCGCCATACCCAATCTCCTTCAGGAACCCGGCAATCTGATCGTCAACCGTCCGGAGTTCAACCTCGACCGAGCGGATCGCAGACCATGTCGCCGGGATATCGATATCTTCGGTAACCTTCTGCAACGAGACATAGAGCGTCACATTCAGGTTGAAGTCGTTCTTGGCGATCTCAGCAAGAGGAACAATCCGCACAAAGCCCTCGATATCCTGTGAGGAGTGTGCGACCTTCGTGATCTTTTCGATATTCGCATCCGCGAGAATGTTCAGCTTCCGCACATCGGGGTGTTTTTCAAATTCCTGCGAGGCGTTGATGATGATGACGTTTCCCTTCCGCTCTGCTGGTTTGTTTTTGTTGAAGAAGAGCAACGCTCCCGGGGCTCCGGTGTTGTAGAACAGTTTTTCCGGGGTTAGAATCACGCACTCCAATAGATCGGCTTCTAGGATCTGCTGGCGGATTGCTTTCTCTTTCCCGCCACGGAACAAACACCCGTTGTCAATGACGACCCCCACCCTTCCACTGCCGTCCTTTGCCGACGCGAGCATGTGCTGAACCCATGCCCAGTCCGCTGACTGCCGGTTTGCAAACCCGTAAGAAAAGCGCTGTTTCCAGAACTCCCCCTTCTTGAGCTGTGTTTCATCATAACCGTCCTGGTTCCATGGTGGATTAGCGACGACGATATCAAACTGCTTGATCCCTTCACCCTCCTTGAATTTCGGATAGAGGAGAGTATCGCCGTAACCCAGCTGCACGTTGCGGATGTCATGGATGTACATGTTCATCCGGCCAAACGCGAGCGTCTTTGCATTTGCCTCCTGGCCGAAAAGGAAAATCTGCTCGCCGGCTTCAGGACCGAACTTTGCCTTGACATGCGCATGGGATATGATAAGCATCCCGTTGGATGCAGACGCAGGATCGTAAACGCTCTCGCCAGGCTTCGGATCAAGGATCTCGATCAGGAGCCGGATTACTTCACGCGGTGTGTAGACCTCGCCCTCTTTTGCTTTCTGTGGGGCAAAGTAGCGGAGAATCCATTCATAGGCATCCCCGAGAATATCGGGGGAAACATGGTGCAGCTTCTTCTCGCTGAACAGCTCGACCAGCTGCCGGAGAATCTCCGCGTTCTCCTGACTCTTGGCAAATTCAATAAAATCAACCGTGTCGAGCACATCTCGCAGCTCGGGGTTTCGCTCTGATATCTCCTTGAGTGCCTTTGAAAAAATTTCGGGAAGGTTATTTACTTCTTTTCTGATATTGTCCCAGAGGTAGGCTTCAGGAAGATCAAAGTCATGGTACATAGACTGCTGGGCTTCAGCTCTGGCTTCAGATTCATTATATCCATCCTTCAGCGCTTCTTCCTTTGCAGCCTCAAATTCCAGCTCCCATTTGTCACTGATACGTTTCAGGAAAAGGGGTACCAGAATAAATTTGTAATCAACACGGGTGCGGATGATATCGGCAGCTTTTTTGAGAAGCGTTTCGAGTTCGCCCCGGGTCAGGGTATTGTTATTGATATCGAAAAGACCTGTAACGAGCACATCCTTACTAACCAACTGGTAGATCTTCTTGCGGGCATCTGCATCATCAGCGGTGACAGTGATCAAGCCTGCTTTTCGCAAACGCGACAACAGAACCGGCACTTTCTCAGGTGTATCATGCGAAACCTCGCCAAGAATTTTTATTGCATCATCAAGGCGGAAGTTATCGCCACCAAACTGTTTCCAGAGGGTTGAATATCCCTTTTCAACCCAACCAAGACGGTTACCGTTCAGACTCATGGCGGATTTACTCCATTAGATATTCCGTCTTCTGTGGATTAGCCGCACATCAGGCTGCCACCTGTTCCTGTAGTCTATTGCTGGTTGGGTAAAACCGGCTTTACTGTCAATCTCAGTGATACCTTTCCTTTTGATGAGGGTCTGGAGTTCTGGTTTCGTGACTTTAGATTGGCGGCCTTTGACTTCACCATTAACACTGCCGCGTTGATAATCGGGAGCGCCGGGTCCACCCAGATGACGACCACCGTGTTCATTGGACTTTCGCTTTTCGTACCTGATGCCCCGGTTGATGTGTTTCGATGCCATATGATCAGTCAATCACAGGCCAAACATAAAAAAGTATCGTTCATTGTATAAACAAAAAAAATTTTGTTTATGTATTTGTGTTCACGTCTGATATGACTGTTAATTACCTAATTTACTATAAATAGATAACTCAAAATGAACTACATTCATATCGTCAGAATTATCTGGAAAGTAGCTCGTTTTTTAGCATTTTTCTTATTATTTTTAACCTTTTTATGTTCCGTCATCATTAGTATTCATATTCCCACCACGCTCATTTTCAGCAGCATGCAATAATTGCGACAGCCTCCTCGACCTGATTGCCTTAAAAAATACAAGATTTTTTTCTTGCATGAATTAAGGAACGTTTCACGTTCCTTCCATTAGCCTTCATATTGGCTTCTGATTCCCCAATAAAGCCAGTAAATTGTTTCTTTTCATCAAATTTTAAGTTCATAATCAAAGCCTATCCCCACATATGGCCTATACTAATATGTCAAAGGGCGCCCCGAGACAGCGAAGATTCGCGGCGCGAATCTTCTCGTCCTCGTGGTTCTGCAGAACCACTCCGGACACACAAAAAACACAAAAAAGGAGAAAGAAAAAACATGGCAGATTTCACGCAAAATTCAAACGTGAAAAGCGCAGTTCGCAACCTTGCGAACCCTATAACCGACGTGGCTGCATTAGATGCAATCATCCAGTCGGTCATCCTGAACAATCCGTTCGGGTGTGTATCGTATATGAGCTCGGGCGTCAACCACCCGCCCGTAGAAAAGTCAAGAGAGTCCTACACGGCCAAGTTCGTGTATGAAGACGAGAACGCAAAGCGGATCGGTGTCGGGTCGGAGACCTACAACACCATCGACGGCTTTAACAACGGGATCGCCGCAGTGCTCGCCAATAGTGCCAACATCACGGCACATGGCGGGACCCTCTCCCACAACGCGGAGGCAGATGCGTACTCGGCGACGCTGAGGTGCCACGACCCCACAGGAGAGATGTACTTCGTGACATTCTCCCGGAACCGGGTGACGATCTCGTCATTCACTGACGAATCGATCCAGACCGTGATCGAGACATGGGCCGATGGAGTACCGGCACTGGAATAGGTGATCATCATGGTGGACAACGAAATCATCATCATGGCAGCATTCCTCGGTGCAGGACTGCTCGCCTACGTGATCATCCCCGGGATGCTGGTCATCTGGGACCGGGTCCTTGACCACATGGAGAGTTCGAATGGCAATAAGCCATGAGATGGAGAAGAACAAAGTTCTTCGATTCGCAGGAGAACAGAAGAAGTAACTGGCGGGGGATTCATCCCCTGCCACCTCTCTTCTTCAGTGATATCAACTTGAATTATAATCCAGAGAAGGTCTTTTATTTAAATCGTATTGAAAAATAAGAAATATGAATGAACAATCGATTGAGATAACGCAGAGTCATATCGATTTGTTATCCCCGGTTATTGAAAGCGCCATACGATACGAAGAGATCATGGATCATAAGCGAAAGCTTGGTATTACCGGAGAGATTGGGGAGGTTAAGGCTTGTTTTAAATATGGTCTGAAATTAATACTCGATTCTCAATCAGCAGGATACGACGCGATTGATGCTGATGGTAAGCATGTGCAAATTAAAGCCCGTCGAAGTGAATTGGGTAAAAAACTTACAAATCCGACGAGGTTGAGTTCGTTTTCCGAACATCCGTTCGACTATTGTCTGGTCCTTTTGCTTGATAATAATTATGAGATTTACGAGATATGGAAAGCTGAATCTGGTGTATTACAACCTGTTATTAAAAAATACAGAAGAAAGAATCCCCCCTTAGGATCCTTCAAAAAAGTTGCAGAAAAAATCTTTGGGGAATAATTAATTTCTACTTTTAGTTATTTTAAAAAATCAATACGTCCTTCCGACCAGTGTCATCTTCTCTGGCTTCCTTCGTCGTGCGGGTCCGGCTTCATAGAGGATCAACGAGTTATTAAGTGCATGTTTTAAAAAATTCCGCTCTTTCATCTCCCGGAATTCATCCGGCGTATAGACAAGGATATCCATG
>Ga0265595_1002609_pt1 | contig 11973 bp, 10 predicted proteins | sample saktaG_15_FD_190148 | JGI IMG/M metagenome (GOLD analysis project Ga0265595, IMG submission 190148) | Saline water microbial communities from Sakinaw Lake, British Columbia, Canada - sak_2013_06_06_50m | ecosystem: Environmental > Aquatic > Non-marine Saline and Alkaline > Saline ... | reverse complement strand
TGGATCGGATCTGGATTTGGATCTGGATTTGGATCTGGATCTGGATTTGGATTTTCCACGTCTTGCCGATTTGTGTCCACCGCCCCGTCCTTGTCCTTGTTCTTTCATAAATTTTAGCATATCGTCTCTTTTTTTGAATACATATATCTTATATATATCGCTTACTGTCAAAGGATCATTTGGGTCAATATTTTTATGACCACGCTGAGTCATAAATTCCCCCACAATTTGTGATATTTCTTTTGGTGTGTCGTCCTTAATATCATTAATCTTTCTCTTGACCTTAACTATTTCTTCCATCCTATCAGAATCATAGAATCCTAGTGCTGATTTGTTATAATAGATGTAAAATTTAATTAGATCTGGTGCAATTTCATATGATGTTTTGCCCGTTCCATAATTTGGATCTTTTAATCTTTCGAATAGCGCTTTGTCTAGTATGTCATCGGACATATGTTTTGGTTCAACCTGGCGATCACGCCGGAAATCGAACCCATCTGAAGACATGATTTGCGATCTATATAATGCATATAATGCACCAACAAAAAATAATTAAATAATTAACAAAAGATTCTTTTTCCGGATGATCCCTCATTAAAGTATTTTTTATAATTCTTGATAACTTCTTCAACGCTTTTATTTTCAGCTTTTCTATACAGTTCTCTGTAAGCATCAAAACTAGGACCACTATCTAAAATTGCTACAACATTATTATCATCCTCTGCTTTTTCTTGTTCTTCTCTAATATTTTTTCTGATTATTTTATAATTTTTATTCTTGTAAATAAAAATACTATGTTTTGTATCGGCTAAATCCATCCAAAATTTATGTAACTTTTTATTTGCATTTCTGATAGTATCCATATCCATATCCATGTTCATGTCCATGTTAATATCCATGTCCTGTATTTCTTTATCTTTTCTTGTTTTATCTTTTCTTGTTTTATTTGTTGACATATCATTTGATATTTTTAACCATCGTTTGATGCCATTTTTATTTTCAACTACTTTCCACATATTACCATCATTGCCTTTTTTTTTTGTTCCTATTAGTTGCTTAGTTGCGCTAACATGTGGTCCTTTTCGTATTTTTAAAGTTGTTGTCATAATATTTTTTTATAATATATAATAATAAATATATAATGGAAAATTATAACAATTGTAACAATTATAAAAATTATAATGATAAACCCCGATTGAATCGACCAAATATTTTGCATGTAATATTGAAGCAAATGCCTCGTTTACAATTACAATCACAATCATCTTTAGTTGAAAAAACACATAAAAAAATAAATATTAATAATATAAAAATGAATAAAGAGCAAGAACAAGGGCAACAAGAGCAGCAACAAGAACAAGGGCAACCAACGCCAGAAGATAACATGGTAATAAAAGTGAATGAAATAAAAAACCAAGACGAACTAAGCGAAGCGACCAACAATGAAGATGAACTAAGCGAAGCGGAAGAAGAAGAAGAAGATGAAGACGAAGACGAAGAAGATGAAGACGAAGACGAAGAAGATGAAGACGAACTAAGCGAAGCGGAAGAAGAAGACGAAGAAGATGACGAAGATGATGACGACGAAGAAGAAGACGAAGAAGATGACGAAGATGACGAAGACGAAGAAGAAGATGATGACAACGAAGAAGATGAAGATGAAGATGATGACGAACTAAGCGAAGCGGAAGAAGAAGACGAAGACGAAGAAGATGAAGACGAAGACGAAGAAGAAGATGATGACGACGAAGAAGATGAAGATGATGACGACGAAGAAGATGAAGAAGATGATGACGACGAAGAAGATGAAGATGATGACGAAGACGAAGACGAAGAAGAAGACGAAGAAGAAGACGAAGAAGAAGACGATGAAGAAGAAGAAGAAGAAGAAGATGAAGAAGATGAAGAAGAAGAAGAGATTAGCGAAGCAACCAATCAAGACGAAGAACTAAGCGAAGCGACCAATCAAGAAGAAGAACTAAGCGAAGCGACCAATCAAGAAGAAGCAACCAATCAAGAAGAAGCAACCAATCAAGACGAAGCAACCAATCAAGACGAAGCAACCAATCAAGAAGAAGCAAAAGAATACGAAACGAAAAAAGAAACAACAACAAATAAAGATGGTAAAAGGAAAACATTTAAAAAAAATAATTACAATAAACAAAATAAAAACATGAGAAAAACAAATCGTGTTAATCATGTAACATTCAATATTGAAGAAGAAAAATCAAAAAAAAAGCGCAATACGCGACGACGAAACAAAAATGAAAAAGACGCGAAGAATAGAACAATCAATGCATCACTTAGAATAAAAAACAGAACACTTACTCCAATGCCAGCAACATCGATAACAACAACAACATCCGAGATAAACAACGAATGAAAAATGTGAATCCATAATTAAATATATATTTTTTGTATTATATATTTAATTATCCATATATAAATATATAATACAAAAAGATGAAAATTAATCCTCCAGAATCTTGGTATGTAGCAAAAAAAGGATACAATAATCGTTTATGGACTAGTATTCGTATGAACGATTTAAGGAAAGCATTTTATGAAGCAAAAGCGAAGGCTGATGCTGCTGCTGCTCAAGCGAAGGCTGCTGCTGCTGCTGCTCAAGCGAAGGCTGATGCTGCTGCTGCTCAAGAGGCTCCAGTAAACGAAAACAATTTTGAACCCACAATAAATTCACCTCTTCCGTTTTGGTCTGGTACAGCAACATCTCCAGATTTTAAGGATGTTATTAAAAATACTGACCCTACGACTTTTACACCGATGTTGACAGATGCTGGACAAGAAATACGTTACAACATTTTTGATAGGAGGATTAACTTATTTATAAATCTAAATGTATATTTGTTCAATGCGGAATATAGTGATAGTGGTTTGAAAATTGAAATACAAGTGAATCCCGAGTTTAGTAGTCAAGATACAGCGCGCGAACATGCTGAAAAATATGCAATTGTAATTGGCCGATTGCCAAAAGCGCTACGTCGTTATGTGGAAACAGTTTGGATCCACGATGGGAAACAACCGTTTGGTGGTGGTAATCATAACTTGCTGATTCATATAGAACAGGGCAAGGAGTACAATGACAACGAAATTCTTGAAGAAATAATTTTTCACGAAGCATGTCATACCTCGCTTGATGGTTTATATGCAAATGATCCTGAATGGATAAATTCACAAAAAAAAGACAATACATATATTTCTACATATGCCCAAGAGTTTCCTCAAAGAGAGGACATAGCTGAAAGTTTTCTTGCATATTTTGCTGTTACATATCGTAAAGATCGTATCTCTACGAGTACTTATGATAAGATTATTTCAACGATTCCAAACCGAATAAATTTCTTCGATTCGCTTAACTTAGACATGTCCCCATATACCAAGTCCCTTTAAACAATGCATAATCGCTTAATCCGAGCCAGACCCAGACGATTTAAAACAACAAATCAAATAACACCGAGTGATGATTGTGATTCCAAAAATAACACCTACAATAGAAAAGATAACATAATGTATTGGCATGGAACAACTATATACAACAACAATTAATATATTTAAATAAAAAATAAATATATTAAATGTTAAACGTATAAATATATACATATACACGCATAACAAATGTTTCACGAAAGGTCAAAAGACGAGAGAAAACAGCAAGTCAAACCCATACTGGAAAAGTTGACCGAGCTGAAACTTCTCGCATCAGAGCACGATGAAATCAAAGAGCTGTTTAAAATAATAAGCGCGTATGTGAAAGACGGCGAGAGGCAAGTAATAAACATTGCATTTCCGGGAATAAGTCGGCGGATCAAAGGCGCGTTGGAAACAAACACGAGCAAGGATTCGTGCATTCGAATGATTTCAATGTAGTAGTGGGGGGCCCACCCTACGACCCCCTCCATCCCATTTTATTTGTTGTAAGGGAGCAGTTCGCGCATTTCGTCGGACAGGTCCGGGACTTTCAATTTTATGTACGATTTGTTTGGATTGTCGGGATGCAAACAAACCAGAAACATGTCGCGAATGACCATGTCATATTTTTGTTCTAGAATAGTTTTATAAGTGTTGAGCTGGAGAGAATAGTGCCAAAAGTTCGAATCCGGCAAATGTTCAATCTCCTGCGTTTTTGCAAATGCGCCGCCAAATGCCGTTTTTTTTATTTCCTTGCTTCTTTTCCAATCGTAAATGGAATAAGTGCCGTCATCCAAATTTCGAAACACAATGTCGATTGAGCCGGACAAGCGATGCTCCTCGTGAAAAATCGTCCACTCGGTGCGAAACGGCTCCAAGTGCTCTACGTGGTCCGCATGAAAGCGTCGAAAGTATTGAAATTCCAAAGAGCCATTATCCACGTCGTCCAATCCGCAGCCGTTGTAAACGCGCTCAATGTTATAATGCATGAGCGTTCCTGCGGAGGCGGCATCGTCGCGCGTCTTGTCCCACGTTGCCTTTATTTTGTCGCGAGTCATGCCATAATATTTGCTCAATTTCCAATTTTTCCCGGACATCATGCGCGTAATGATGGCATCTGCGTCAAACTCTTCAAAGTGTTTGTGATTCCACGTTGTGACGGACGTGTATTTTACGGAAGGGTCGTTGTCAATGGTGTAAATGTGGGGACCCGCGTCGAATGAAATGCGGGCGTCTCTGCTGTGCGGATTTTTCTTTTCGAGGAATGTTAATGCGTCGTCACTGTCGCCCTTGTCGCTGTCGCCCTTATTACCGTCACCTTTTTCTTCTTTTTCTTTTTCTTTTTCAACAGCAACAACAAAAGGTGGTGGATACATGCCATCGCACGTCGCCATTGCGGGCGAACATTGATAAATTTTTAATGATGATGATGATGATGACGTACCTTTATTCTTATTTTCAAACGCAGTTGCAGAAATTCCGTGACTTGAGAGCATTTATTATATGTTGTTTGTTTGGTATGATTATTTTAATTTTGAAAATAATATTTCAATTTTTATTTATAACAATAATTTTTAAATAATTATTATTATAAATGTATAATATATAAGATATAAATTTAGACAATAATATAAAAAATGGCGAATGAACTAATGGTCGAGGGACGACTTTACGATTGGTTGATGAGACACGGGCATACTAGTGAGGAAAATGCACATAGCTTGGCGGGTTTAACGCAACTTTCTGGTACAGTCGTACCTGGTAACATGAGAAGAGAAGGCAAGCTTCTTAATTTTTTTAAGGATAGACCCAATATTTTTGGCATAGTACGTGGTACTGATGAAGCACAAAATCCAAGTATTTATGCTAAAGAGCCAGGACAAAGTTATCGTCATCCTCCTCGCGGTCGAGGCGGTATACGAACATATGTAAATCGTAGAGATGCTGCACAAGCTCAAGCTCAAGCTGATGCTGATGCACAAGCTGCTGCTGATGCACAAGCTCAAGCTGCTGCTGATGCACGTCTTTCTCGATTACGAGAATACGTTGCTGACAGTGCTGCTTCTGAACAAAGTGAAATAGACAGGAATACACCTGGTAACCCGAGTTATAACTGGAATCAGCTAGTAGGTGGTAAATATAGTAAATCTAAATCTAAATCCAAGTCTAGAAGCGCAAGAAAATCTAAATCCAGGTCTAGAAGCGCAAGAAAATCAAGGAGTAGAAAAAATAGAAATAGAAGAAGTAAATCCAAGTCTAGAAACTAGGATAAAAAATATATTTCATGTGTGATATTAAATAATATTTCAATTTTTATTATGATAATTTTTAAATAATTATTATAATAAATGTATGCTTTAATAATGTATAAATTTAGACAATACAAAATTTTTATTTATAATAATTTTTAAATAATTATCATATTACCTTAATATATAAAACATATAAAATGAGCGATTCAAGTGATGTCGACGACATGTTAAGGGAGGCAATGGAATCATCACATCAAGCAGAGGAAGCAGAGAGAGTAAAACCAAAAAAGTCTCGGAATAATCATCGTGGATTCGGATCCCAAAAAAGGCGCGATGCGAGAGCCGACCAATGGCGACGTGAAAAAGCGGAACGCCAACTACTTCGTGAGAGCGCGTTCGGTGGTATGGAATGCATGTCGATATTCGATCCTCGTGAACGCATGGATTGTATGGTTGGTGAAAGAGGTAGAGGTGCTGTAGCTGTAGGTAGTAGAGGTGCTGTAGCTGTAGGTAGAGGAAATTCTTCTGGTAGTGATGGTTATCAAAGTGCACTAGAAGAAGAAGAAGAAGCACCACGCGTTGTTGCTGCTGCTGAGCCTCCTGAACGTTTATGCGACACGATTGACTTTGAATTATTTGTTGACCCAGTAGTAACCGCTGAAGGCTTTACACATAGTAGAAGAGTGATTGAAGAATGGTTTTCTAAAAATGATAGATCTCCTGATACTAGTCAGGTTATGAAGGATAAAACATTAATACCTAATATCCTAGTGCGGCAAATGGTAGACGACTGGAAACAGGCAAATCCTGGTTATGAAGGAGAAGGAGGATTTATAAATAAAAAAGCAAGAAAATCAAGAAGAAAATCAAGGAATAAAAAAAATAGAAATAGAAGAACTAAATCCAAGTCTAGAAACTAGGACAAGGGAACCTACACAAATCATTTTATTATTATTATTATTTCAATATTTCAATTATTTCTCTCAAACAGTAATGAATTAAAACTGTGGTCCCCAAGGATTTTCTTCTTGTTCTTGTTGTTGTTGTTGTTGTTGTTGTTGTTGTTCTTGTTCTTCCATAACGACCGTCTCATCATCGTCGTCGTCACTGTTTTCCTGACCATCGGCATGTTGTTCCGCAATCGCTTGACGACGCAGCATTTCGGTTCTCAAATGTTGCTGCACGAGTTGCATCTGTTGGCGTCGAGCATGAGCTCTAGCAGCGCGCCTACTTCCAAGTTCGGCTCTTTGTGAGCCGAGTTCTGAGAGGGTGATTGCTCTTCTAAGGAGAATGGCGGTAACATTATCCGGCTCCGAAACATCAAAATTCATGTCGGAGGAAACGATGGATTGGTATGAAACGGCGGCATCGATTGCTGGATTACTTATCGCCGCATCGTATTCATCCTCGCGACGAAGAGGGTCTTCATTATTTACAACGTCGATGGGAACGGGTTCCTGCGGATCGTGTTCTCCGCCGTCTCTCATTGAAAATGCGATTCCTGTAATAAACATGGTTGCAAACTGAACAAGAATACGTTTAATGTACGGAATTTGAATACTTCTCATGTCTGGATTGTCAGAAGACATGAGAAGCATGCGGTGAATGACATTTGCTACCGTTATACTTCCCATATCTTCAATGAAATGGTCTGCGGCAGCAGAAATGACGGAAGAATTGATTCGAAGAGCTGAAGGGAGCATGACACGATTCAAATTTTTCTCAGCTGCATCCACTTGTGCTCTGCACATTGGACAGCGGCTGTCATGACTAAATGAGCGAAGAATGCAGTTTCCGTGAAACGTGTGTCCACATTCTAGAACGAAGCGACCCTTTCCGCACGTAATGTCGTCGCAACAAATGCAACAATAGCCCAAGTCCGCATTCACATTATTTGATTTTGATTTTGGTGATTCCAAGTTGAGCGATGATAATAAACAATGACACTTTGACGCCGCCTTTGGAGCCATTGGAGGCACCGGAACGGTCGGAACATTCGGAGTGGTTAGAGGTAACGTAAGAGGATTATTATTCTGTTGTCTATTTGAAGAAGAACGAGTTAACGCGGGCATTGAACGATGAAAAGTGGTGACCAGTTGAAGACTTTGAATATAAAGAAAAAAAAAATCAATTTTTAAAAATGTAGGGAACTACGTTCCCCTACGACCCCTCCTTCTTTGAGGGAGAGGTTAAAGGAGAACCGTAGGTTCTCTTTGGAACCATTGGTTCCCCTTAGAATTCATAAAGGTGTGTGGATATGAGCGAAAAAGACCAGTCGGCGCCGTTCAAATTGACGACATTTCCTTTATCGTCGCGCAAAGTGACGCGCATGCGAGAAATATTAACCGGTCCGAAATATACGCGTTCATTTTGCAGAAGCGAACTGCCGAATTCAACGTATTTATCTCCAAACGAGAGTCCGCCAATTTTTAGCGGAATGACTGCCAGAACGTCGGTAGTCGTTGGACCGGCGCTACGATAATTGGTGGTATTTTTCCGATTTTCCAGAATCTGATTTGCGGAATAAAGTTGCGCCTGAGTCAGTCGGGTGGGCGCGTTGGGAATGTAAACCGGAAACGGCGAATTATATCCGGAATCGGAAGTAAAGCACGAAAAATTAATGTCACCGTTGATGTAAGACGGCGCATTCAAAGTTGTGTCGGTGTCGTCAATGTTGACGAGTCCCTGATTCAAGTGATTCTGATTAAAGTCATCAACAACAATCAAAAAATAAGTAGGTCCGACGTTTGAGTAAGGACTGACTGCTGTAATGGATCGATTCGGTAAAATATCATATGAAATTATTAAATCAACAACCGTTTTAAACCCGAGAACCCAGCCCAAATTATTATCAAGTTTGGAAGGGTACCTGCAGCCGTTCAGACTGCAGTTCAGGTTTGGATTATTTCCATTATAAAAAATGAGCCGTATTTTAGTAGAGCCTGTATTTTTAATTGTAAAATGATTTCCAGTTCCTGATCCGGAAGCGCCGGTTAAACTAAAAACCAAATTTGGATTCAAGCCGCTGTATGAGGAATCATTATTGAGCGCATTTAAAACACTTTGCGCGTTGGGATATTGATTATTCGGAATGGAGAATACGTGAGTATATACAAAATCGGTTGTGACAGGTGGGTCAATAATGTATCCAAAGCACGAATTACCGAGATAACCGGCAATGTTGTACCAGGTGTAAGGTATTTGAACGGATGACAGCTTTATACTAAGGGTATTATTGAGCGTGTCCGACAAATCGAGCGTGTAATCTGTGGACGCCGCAACGGGCGATTCGTACGGAATAATATTTTGCCTGTAAGCGCTGTCGAGCATGACGATGCGGGAAGTGACATTTTTCAGAATGGGATTGAGGGTGCCCTGACTAACCGGGACGTTTACGACGTCGACTGCGCCCAAGCGCTCGCGTTTCATTTGGTCGTGGTTATTTTCGTCGTCTTCAAATATTTGAACCTTGTTGTCGCGGGACGTGTACGTGTTGAAAGGTTTTGAGCCGTCTTGTTTCAAGTACTGATTTTTTAGCCAAATGTTTGCCTCTTCTTCCTCCTGCTGTGCGTCAATTGCTCGCAGTGCTTCATTATTGGTTGCATACGTTTCTTCGAGCCGTTCGCCGACTTGTGCAAAAAAGAATGCAATGGACGGATACTGGCGCATCATGACGCCAACCTTGTCGCGAATTGCTTCAGCGGTTGGGTCTTCCAACTCCAATATTTGCAAGAGTTCGTCGTCGTCATAATTGTCAATGTCTGTGTCTATTTCCATATTAGCCATCTGTTATAATATAGTCAAGTATATTTATATATTTATTTATTTATTAGAACAACTTAGACATTATATTATATTATATATAATTATAAACATACATCATGTCGCAACAGCAGCAAGAGCAAGAGAAGCAAGAGCAGCAAGAGCAGCAAGAGCAGCAAGAGCAGCAAGAGCAAGATGAATATCAAAATGAAATCGTGAATGATGAAATCATGGATAAGCTAAAAATCGATATTTTAAACATGCATAAAAAAATAAAAATGTATCGAAGGGGGGCATGCGCCCCCCCTTTAACCCCCTCTGTAAAAGGAGGGGTCACAGGGGAACGTAGTTCCCTTACGTCAACATATTTGAACCACGCAAAACTGCGCGAAGAATGCAGGTCCATTTTTTCCAAAATGGTCAACACGATTAATAACCAGCCGACAACCGAAGGAAAGCATCGCGGAAAATGGCATGCATCGGTGCTATACAAGCTGATGGCGCACACGCGCGACATTGTGAACGGGTACGGAGAGCGCGAGCTGGCATACATGCAGCTTTTTGAATGGGCGCGAATCAACGTGTCGCTAGCCAAACATGCGCTAGAACTATTTGTCAATAGCGACAACAAGAGCAACAAGAGCAACGGCAACGGCAGCATTGGTTCGTGGAAGGACGTGAAGAGTTTTTTTGCGTATATGCGGCGCGTCATCAACGTGCGAGACGACCGTGACATGCATGCATATATGGAGATGACCGATTTCATGGTGGGAATGGTAAACGCGCGTCTTGCGGCAGACGTGCTTGCATTTTACAGCGACGAGAATGACGACGACCCCGCCAATTACAAAAACTCGGTCTCGCTGGTGTCAAAGTGGATACCGAGAGAAAACAAGTCGAAAAAATACGGCAACTTGTACGAGCGATTAGCGTGTGATTATTACAAAATGTGGCTTCCGAAAGATAAATCAAATGTCACATCGTATGATAAAGCTGTTCTAAAGTGTAAGATTCATTATCGTAAGCTAATTTCTTTTTTCAACAGGTATTTGGACACGCCGCAAATAAAGATGTGCGAACAAAATTGGGCAAACATTGATTTTGACCGGGTTGGCAGGCGCACGCAAAAGTTGCAAAACAGCGCTCTTCTAAACCTGAATAACCCCAACCCCAACTGTGACCACGATCAAACCAAGCAACCCAAGCAACCCAAGCAACCCAAATCCAGTCAAACCAATCAAAACAAGGACCGCGAGACGTGTGCTGACAAATACAAGACGTGGAAAAGCGACATGCTGAATTATAAGCATGGCATAAGCGGCAACCTTGTGCACCATGTTAGTGATGTTTATTATGGAATACATCCTTTTGAAAGCGACAAGAATGCACAGTGGCGCGCATACTTGACGCAACTCGAGACTGCCAATGAAACCAACTTGAAGTATATGATTCCGGTGCTGACTGGAACATCTTTTAGAACCGTCGGGCTAGCGCTAGCGGTTGCGGAGAAATCGGTACTCGGAAAAAAGCTTATAACGACAACTGCAACCGCAAATTGTAAAACCAGAAATAATCTTGAAAAGGTTAATTTGGAAGATTCGTTTGTAAAAAATGTAAAAAAATTGAAACCATACAACAGCGATAAAAAGAATGATAAAGGCAAACTTGATATTCATTTGTGTTTAATTGCAGTGCTGCAAACGATAATTGATTCGGGAATAACACCGAAGCAGTTCAAGGAATACCCACAGTTAACGGTTGTAATTTTTGCGGACAGCGAATCTGATATAAGCATTGGAGAATGCGAAACATGTGACTGCATGTGCAAATTCAACAGCGCATACCATGAGGCTGCGCACGTTTATGCCGAGTTTGGATACGCGGCTCCAAAAATCTTGTTGTGGGCGCTAGAAACAGAATCAGAATCGGAATCGAAATCGGAATCCCAACCCCAACTCCAGTATTATTCAAGCGGAGGCATTTTGTCGAGGCGCGTGGGATGCGGCGAAAACGACATTGTGAGATTTCTGGGAATCAAACAAGATAAAAATTCACAGAAACAAATGGTGATGCAAAAACAACAGCAACAACAACAACAACAACAACAACAGCAGCAACAACCCGCCTGGCACGAAGAATGGAAATCGTTAAATAGTCGGCTTTATAACAGCAACACAGATTTTGTAAGATGTTTTTGGAAATGCATGTGAATATTGTTTATATCGCGCGGTAAAAAGTGGACGATAAAAACATTACAAATAGAAATAGATTAACCGCATAAAAAAAATAAAATATAAATAAATTATATAATATATTTAGATAAAAAGACAATAAAAGTTGAAAATAGAAATGGATGATGCTGAATTAGAAGAGATGATGAAGGAATATCAAGAAGAAGCAGAAGCAGAAGCAGCAAGAAGACCGCCGCTGACAAAAGAAGAGGCTGAGAAAAAAAGAATAGATGATGAATTAGAAGAAGAAATGGAAAGACTTCAAGAAGAATCTGAAAATACCATTGGAGGTGGTAAAA
>Ga0265595_1002607_pt1 | contig 11980 bp, 11 predicted proteins | sample saktaG_15_FD_190148 | JGI IMG/M metagenome (GOLD analysis project Ga0265595, IMG submission 190148) | Saline water microbial communities from Sakinaw Lake, British Columbia, Canada - sak_2013_06_06_50m | ecosystem: Environmental > Aquatic > Non-marine Saline and Alkaline > Saline ... | reverse complement strand
TAGGCTGCCCTGGCCAACTCCCGCGTCTGGATCATCTCGCCCAGCAGGCCGCGAAGATGCCCATCCCGGGCGATCCGCTTGAGCAGGGCCACTCGTTCCGCGTCGTCGCACCGGCCGCACAAGAGAGCGTGAATCGAGCGTTCCGTATCGAGTTGTTCCTGTTCAGTCATGATATGCCTTCCGGAAAGTCCCGCTGCATGATGGTCCGCAGTTGCTTGCGGGCCTCATGCACGCGTGAGCCGACGGTGCCAACCGGCACCTTCAAGACCCCGGCCGCCTCTTCGTAGGTGTACCCGTCCACCACTGTCGCCACGAAGGCCGACCGCAGCGCTACCGGCAACTCTTCTATGGCCTGCCGCAGGTGTTGCATCGGCTCGTCCATGTCGTGCCGCCTCCCTGTCGAATTGCCGTCCACCAGCATCAGGGCCCATTCGTCAATAGCCTGCGACGGCCCCGATAACCGCTTCCGCCGCCAGTCGGTAACACAATTGACAAGAATCCGATGCAGCCACGTTGTCGGCAGCGACCGGCCGTTAAAGGCGCCCCAACTGCCCAGCGCCTTTAGAAATGCCTGCTGGGTCAGGTCCGACGCGTCGTCGTGGCTTCCCGTCATCCTCAATGCTGTCCGAAACAGCCTGGGATACCACGCGCTGATCTGTTCATCTGTCGGCCTTGTCACTGCCGCGTCGGCTCCCAGTCTTTTACATGATCCCCGAATCGCCGTCCCACACCCGCTACATATGAGACGGTCCAAGGTACTTATAATTCGGTCAGGGGGCCATTTTATTTATCGTCCCCCTGGGGGCCTGCGAATTCTGGCCGCTGACTGCCGGAGCGACTATGACTACAGCCCCTATCTCATAAGCTCAATCGAGGTCAGAGTGGCAACTCGCCACTTCCACTAGACGATCTATCAGACCCTTTCAAGGAGCGCCCCTAATTGTCGCTTGACAACGGTGGCTGGTTCGGGACCGGGGGAAGGCCACGAGGAGATGCGAACCGATCGCCATTCTGCGGTGATTCTGCCGCAGATTAGTGTTCGGAATCTCGGGCATTTATGTCGGCCCACCCCAAAACCCCTGTTTTACATTTTAAGGGGTTTTGTGATGTTGATGGGCGTTGCTGGGCTCGAACCAGCGACCTCCTCCTTGTAAGGGAGGCGCTCTAGCCAACTGAGCTAAACGCCCGCGAACGGGGCAGTATAACGGCAATGTCCCGGACCTGCAAGATTGCCGCCGTTTTGTTTTTCCCGGCTACCCCCTCGGCTTCGCTCGGGGTAAACCGGCTACCTACCAAATCCATTCCATGCGTTTTCTCCACACATTTTCCCCACATTTTCCCCAGACATTCCCCCCGGATTTCCTTGACACCCAGGATAGAGCCGCCTACACTACAGGTTGTGCCATACATAGAAGCGGCTCCCTCTATAGGGGTGCATTGCGATGCAGTGTCCCTTCTGCGGACAGGATAAGGACCGGGTAATCGACTCGCGCAGCAGCGACGGAGGGCGGGTGGTCCGCCGCCGCCGCCAGTGCGAAGCGTGCAGCCGGCGTTTTACCACGTACGAGCGTGTCGAGGAGACAGTGCGCCTGACGGTTCTCAAGAAGGACGGCTCGCGTCAGCCATACGACCGCCAGAAGGTGATCCAGGGCTTGGGGCAAGCCTGCTACAAACGCCCGGTCACGGATGCGCAGATTCGCGGGATCGTGGAGGCGACGGAAGAGGACATTTTCCGCCAGTTCGAGAAGGATGTTCCGTCGGACTTCATCGGCGACACGGTTGGCCGGCACTTAGAGAGCATTGACAAAATTGCTTACATTCGATTCGCCAGCGTATACCGCCAGTTCGCGGATGTCGGCGAATTGATCGAAGAAGCCAAGGGCGTCAAGGAGATGCCCGCGTGCGGCCCGGAACAGAAGGACCTGTTCGAGGACAACGAGAAGCCTGGATAGCGAGCCGGAACAAGTGAGCATTTTCCGGTGTCAAAATTCGAAATCGAAAGCACGAAATTCGAATTTTGATTGCCCAGGCTACAGGACAAGGAAGGTGCTGCGTGGACGGATCAAGGAAGATCCGAGTCATTAAGGGCGACTCGACGGAGGAGCCCTTCGATGCCCGCAAGCTGGCCGCGTCCATGTTCCGCGCGATGGAGGGCAGGCGGGGGCGCCTGTACGACGCGGTTCAACTTTCAATCGCCATCGGCATTTACCTCAAGCGAAGCTCCTTGCTGACCGTTACCTCCGATGCCCTGAGCGAGTTTGCGGTCAAGGTGCTCCGGCGATGCCGGCTGAGCGAGGCCGCCTCAGCCATGGAAGACTTCCGCCAGCGGCGCCGTATCCGCCGCACGCGGCTTGCCGTGCGGCACGAGGGCGGCAAGGTGACCATGTGGGACAAGGGTTGGCTCAGTTCGTGGGCCCAGAGCAGTTGGCTGCTGTCCAGGACCACGAGCCGCATCCTGGCTGGGCAGGTCGAGCGGGAGTTGCTGGACAGCGAGGCCATTGTCGTTTCCCGGCTGGAGGTTCTGGACATGCTCAACCGCCGCGTGGCAGAATACGGCCTGGCCGACGCCGTGCCGGTGCGTCAGCCGGCAACCACCGCGAGGTAATGAGCTGATGACTGAACGTGAATCACATACGACGGCCAGGGCGGGATCGCCCGATACGGGCAAAGCCGAGTCGCTTCTGGACCGCGCCCCCGGCGGGGCCGGAAGGAATATCCTGCTTGCCGTGGCGCTGGCGACTGTCGTCCTGGCCGTAATGATGGTCTGGTCCGTGCCGCGCCCCACGGGAGACCTCTATGTCGGCCTGGCGGCGGGGCGAGACATCATGGCCGGCAAGATGGGGCAGGTCGATGACTGGTCCTTCATGACCGAAGGCAGGGTCTGGATCAACCAGAACTGGGGCACGAACCTGCTGTACTGGATTTCCAATGAGCTCGGCGGCGAGGCGGGGCTTCTGGTCCTCAAGGTCCTGATCATAATGACGGGGACGCTTTTCCTGATCCTGGCCTGCCGGCGGCGCGACGCGGACTGGCCCGTGGCGCTGCTAGTCTCGGCCGGGGTTATCGCGGCCGGGAGAAGCTTCATCGACCTTCGTCCAAACCTGACCACGCTGATGTTCGTGCCGGTCATGCTCCACCTGCTCTACCGCACCACGGAAAAGCCGGGGCGGATCTGGCTGACGATGCTGGTCTTCGGCGTGATATGGGCGAACCTGCACGGCGGGTTCACGCTGGGCCTGCTGGCGATGTTCTTCTGGGCGACGTGCGTGGTGATCCTGCCGATGCTCGGGCGGGAGAGGCTGGCGGCGTGGGTGCCGGGCGTTGCCATCGCGGCCTCGGTCGCCGCGAGCTTGTGGTACATTGTCGACGCAAACTCCGGTGCCGCGGTCACGCGGTCGGTCGTCGGCCCGACGCGCTCCCTCATCGTCATGGTCTTGCGAAACCTGCTTGCACCCGAGGTCATCTGGTCCGGCGTGGGCTTCGCCTCGACGCTGGCAATCTGGTACGGCATCCGCCGGAGCGTCAGTAGAGGCGGCCAAGCCGGCCCAGGCGGCGGGGGCGAGCCGGTCGCGGATCGCATCAAGGAGCACCTTCGGGCGAAGTGGCCTTACCTGGCGGCGGCGTTTGGGGCGGTGGTGCTGGCGGGCGTTGTTACTCCGTTCGGCATACACAACGCATTCCGCGACTTCAGCAAGCTGAGCATGCCCTTCTGGGAGATGTGGAACCTGACGCATCCGCTCGTGGTGACGTTTGGCGCGGACAGCGACGTCTGGCGTAGCGTGATCGAGTGGAACAGCATTTTCACAGCCTCGCCCAGCACGTTCGGCACGTCGTGGGAGTTTTTCGGCATCGTGGGTCTTTTCTGCACGCTGGCGCCACTGGGCGTGGCGATCAAGATCAGCCAGCGCAAACTGCTGGACGTCGAGGACTATGTCCTGCTGGCTGTGATCGTTGGCCTGTGCGTGGCCATAGTCGCCCAGGCTGCGCCCGTTCACAGTGAGTTCGGCAAGATGATCGACAAGGCTGAATTCGAGCACAGCGTCTCAGCCGACGCGCTGCACAGCGTCCAACTCCAATACTACGGCTGGCTTACGGTGATGATCGTCTACCCGCTGATAGGGCTGTTTACGGTTGGCGTTTCAATTGCGGTGATATCGGCCTGGATGGTCCGGCGGGAGATGGCGCCGTGGAGCGCCGAGCGGATCGGCATCGTGGTCTTCGACGTCTGCATGGCGGCGGGGGGAATCAAGATGGCCTTCGGCGCCCGGAGGTTCATGCCGCTGGCGCTGATGCTGCTGGCGCCGCTGCTGGCGCGCCGCATGCAGTGGCTGGTCGGCTGGGTGGGCGACATTGTGACTGGCCGGGAGGATCCCGGCCGCGAAGAGGCCGGTCGGGGGGCCGCCGCCGCGAAGCCGCAGTTCACCCCGGCCCAGGGGCTAACTTGGCACCTGCCGACCATCTTCATCGGCCTGGCTGTCATGGTCGTCATCGGCATCCAGGCCGTGGCGAACTACAAACGCTACCGCACCGACAGCCCGCTTGTGCAATACCGAAGTGTGCTGAAGAACATGATCGTCTACCAGATGTTCTGTCCGCACGCCAAGGACTTCATCGTGGCCAACGACCTGTCCGGCAGGTGCTTCAACGAATGGAGGTGGGAGGGCTACCTGCGCTGGTACTGCCCGAAGCTCAAGATGCTCATCGGCGGGCGGGCCCAGCAGGCCTACGCGATCGAAACCTATAAGTTCCAGCGGAACCTGCTCGGAGGCCTGGTGCCGCTGAGCAAGCTTCAGGATATGGGCGTCCGGTGGGTGATCGTCCCGATGAACGGCACGTACGACTCGTTCATTCGCAGGGCCGTGTCTGACCCGGGCGCGGTGTGGGTGCCGATCTTCTACGACGGCGAGAACGTAATCCTCGCCAACTCCCGCCTGCCGGAGTGCCGGGAAGTCATCCGCCGGTGCCTCGCCTCGACACTGGCGTACCCCAACAAGGCCTACGCGCACCTCAGCAGGGGCATGTGCCTGAACTCCGCGGTGATAAACCTTCCCATCCAGGCCTTGGCGGACATCAAGAAGGCCCAGCAGCTCGAGCCGATATCCATGTCCTACGTCATGCTGAGCGAACTGTACAGTCGCGTGCCCCTCGAAAAGGGCGAGATCAACTATCTCGAAGGCGAGAACCGTCGCCTGGAGAAAATGGACTACCATTGCCTTAACGGCTTCGAGATACTCCGCAGCCGCTACTACGCGCTGAGCCTGCTTGCCCGGTACTACAGGCAGACCGAGCAGCAAACCGAGCTAGCCCGCGTCGCCGCCGAGACGGCGGAGTTGAATGACCTGATGGGCCGCATCCTCGACGAGTGGGACTGACGCGGCGTCAGTTGGTCGGGTACAGGCGGCCGGGTACCGGCCGAGGAAATGGACAACTCCCCGCTTTTCGGCTGGTGCCAATGCGGGGGCGACAAAAATTATGGGCACACCATGCATAAATATAACACCAGTAGTTGCATGATGTTGGGTAACAAAGTGGGCCGCAATATTCAGTCGGCGAGTGGATTTTTCTTGAATAAAATACTATCATGTGATAGTATTATGCCGATTAGGAGTTAGGCTGATGGCCACTAGGGACGAGGTCCTCAGCTTTCTAAGCCTGTTCAAGGGCTGCGTCATCCTTGACCGGTATATGGTCAAGAACAAAGAAAAGAACCGCCAGGGACTGATCAACCTTGGTATCACGCCTGACCAACGCCGCGAGACTTTGCTGGGGCTTACGCCTGAGGATTATCACGCCGGCCCCAAGCCCGACGACACCGATTACACCAAGGAGGTGTGGGAGTTCGGCCGCGACGTTGGGGGCGTGGAGGTGTACATCAAACTGCGGGTTGTTAAGGACCCTCGGAAAAAGGGTGTATATCACGCTACGGTCTGGTCTTTTCACCCGGCCGAGCACCCGATGAAATACCCGTTACGGGGAGCCGACCAATGAAACGAGAAGCGTTTTGCCCAAATTGCGAGGATTACCGCGCTACGAAGGTAGTGGAGCGGACTGAGCGGTACAAGGTCCGGGGGCTGGACATCGAAGTGCCGGTTCGATCCGAGGCATGCGCCGAGTGCGGCGGGCAGCTTGGGTCCGATGAGCAGGACAAGCAGGTGCTCAATGCGGCTTACGCCAAGTATCGTAGCCAGGTGGACCTGCTGGGGCCGGAGCAGATCAAGGATATCCGCAAGCGCTACAGGCTCAGCCAGAAGTCCTTCGCGGCCCTGCTGGGTATGAGCGAGGCGACGATCAACCGATACGAGCAGGGAGGGCTTCAGGACCCGGCCCACGACACTGCTATCCGGGCGTGCGAAAATCCCGAGGTCGCTCGCGAGCTGCTTGAGCGCCGCGGGCATATGTTGTCGGACTGGCAGCGCAAGCGGATGGAGGAGGCCCTGAGCGGCCAACCGGAGCCGTGTGGAACCTGGGTGGACTTGCCCGGCAGGGCCAGTTGGATTCAGGCTGGCGACGAAGTGTCCGACCGAACCGGGTATCGCCGATTCGAGTGTGATCGCTATGTGGCGGTCGTCCTTTGGTTCTGCAAGAAGCTCGGTATGGTCTGGAAGACACCGATAAACAAGTTCATGTTCTATGCCGACTTCCTGTCCTTCAAGACCGCGACCGTCTCTCTGACGGGCACAGCCTATCGGAAAGCGCCTCACGGACCAGTTCCGGCCGATTATGGGATGCTCCTCGGCTGGATGGAGGGGGAGGGCTTGCTGGAGTGCCGGGAGGTATCATTCCCGAACGGGAATACGGGTTTCCGTTACAGCGCGGGGCCAAACGCCCCTTCGGAGGGCTTCAGATTCACTGAGCATGAGTTGCGGGTCCTGGAAAAGGTCGCCGCTGAGCTTGGACGCCTCGGGGCTAAGCAAGTCTCGGATCGCTCGCACAAAGAACCAGCATGGCGTGACACGGCCGATGGGCAGTTAATCTCTTACGAGCACGCACGAACCTTGTCGATCTCCTTGTCGGAGTGAGCCCAGAAGGGGGCGGAAGTGGCACCGCCCCCAATTGCATACGCCACGAATATCGTCCGGCACGTGGCTTTGGCGGCTCGTGTGCGAATGCCGTCAGCACCCGCTCACTGGGCGTCAGTCGCAATGGAACACCTCTTCCATTCCGGCCCACCACTCGCCGGGCGCGCGGGTTTCCAGCGGTTCCTGGCACGGTTTGCAGACGGCCCACCATTTCCGCGTGGTCTCGTCGTCGGCCATCTTGGCCATGTCCGCGTCGAAGTCGTCGCCCACGTACTCGAAGTAGCTGAAGAGATACCCGTCCTTGTGATAGATCGAGTAGTTGCGGATGTTGCACTCGGCGATCTTCTTCAGCACATCCGGCCAGACGGCCGCGTGAAGCGTCTTGTACTGCTCGAACTTTTCCGGGCGGACCTTCAGGACCATTCCGTATCGTTTCATGGTTGGCCTCCAGGGGGCGGGTTTCACCACTGTGCGGGCAGGTAGTTATCGACGTCCTTTGCGGTGATGATATGCTTTGGCAGGTAGTAAACAGGCTTGAGGTCGGTCTTGCCGTTGAACCAGTCAGCCGCGAGCTTCATCGGCAGCGCGCCGTCGGCCTCGGGGCTCTGGTAGGTAATGGCGTTGAGCGACCCGGCCTTGATGAAGTCCATGCCCACCTTGGAGTTGCCCGCCGCGACGCGGACGATTGTCTCCCGCCCGGCATTCTTGCACGCCTCGTTAATGCCGATCTGGGCGCCCGAGTCATCAGCGCTGACGATGCCCTTTAGCTCCGGGCCGTACTTGGTGATCCAGCCGGAGACGACTTGGGCGGTTTTCTCGGCCTCGAGCATGGTCGTCTGCATGTCCAGGCACTTCATCCTGGGTGCGATCTTTTTGAGTTCCGAGACCACCGCGAACGTCCGCGAGAAAAACGGCGATCCGCCGGGCATGTGTCGGACGATGCAGTAGCCTCCCTCGTGGTTCATCTTGTCGGCGAACTGCCGGGCCAGCATGCGGAACTGGCCCCAGTCGTCCGGGCCAGTCCACGTGAGCACGTACGGCATGCCCTTGTCCACCGGGATAAGGTTGCTGGCGATTACGGGGATGCCCGCCTGGTTGAGCTTTCGCAGCATGGGCACCACGGCCGTGGCGTCGACGGGAAAGATTATCACCAGGTCCGGGCGCTCGTTGATGACCTGGTCGACCTGCTGCGACTGGATGTTGACGTCCGCGTTGCCGGCCGTAAGGGTCTTCAAGCGTATGCCGTAAGCGTTGGCGACCTTCTCCATGCCTCGCGTGTAGGCCGTGGTGTACGGGTGGTCCATGTGTCGCAGGCACATGACATACTTGCCCTTGGCCCCGTCGGCGGGGCTGCTGGGCAGGTTGACCTTCGTGCAGTTCCAGCCGGCGTACTCCATGTCGTACCAGCGCAGGGGATCCTCCTCGGGCAGCTTGGACGGATCGGCCGGGCGGGGCGGCGCCTTCAGCGGCGAGGGGTCTATGATAATCAACGGCTGGTTGTCCGCGGACTTCAGGCCCGATACATCCACCGCCAGCGACTCGGCAAGCGACGCCGCCCTGTCGGTGGAACCGCGGGCGTCATTCTTCTGATCCTGACACCCGCAAGCCGCCGCCACCGCCAATGCCAACCCCATCGCAGTCATCAAACGAAGTGTCATGAGGAAGCTCCTCTTGCCTTGAGTTCCGCCAGCAGATCCTTTCGCTGGCCCTTGGTTCTCTGGCGCAGCCGCAGCCAAAACGCATCGTACAGGATTACCAGCGCCAGGACCAGCCCGCTGGCCATCAGTTTGATCTCGTGCCCGGCCCCGAGGCAACTCAGGCCGTTGATGAGGGCCGTCAGCGCCACCAGCGCCACGGCCGAGCCGATGACTGTGCCCTTGCCGCCTTCCATGCTCGTGCCGCCGATTATGACGGCGGCGACGATGGCCATGAGGGAGTTCTCGCCGAGCTTGAGGCTTCCGGCGGCTTCGCTCATGGCGACCAGTGAGCCGCCCAGTGCGGACAGTCCGGCCGAGATTACGAACGCTCCGACGACGTAGGCGTCGACGCGCATTCCGGAATACCACGCGGTCTGGGGGTTGCCTCCCATCAGGTAGAAGCCGCGTCCGACGGGCGTGCGGCGCAGCACCAGACCCGCCCCGGCCAGCATGGTTAGTGGGATGAGGTTCCGTGGCGTCAGCCAGAGCGTCATCCAGGCCGACCATGGCATCGCGCCGCCTGGTGCGCCGTGGGCGTCGCCGAGAAGCGGGCGTTGGAGCCAGTCCGACAGGCCGAACGACTCGGCGGGGATGGTTCCGCCCTTGCAGTAGATGGCCATAGCATTGTAGACGATTATCATTGCCCCGAGCGTGACGATGAACGAGTTGATCTTCGCCTTTGCCACGAGCAGGCCGTTGAGCATTCCCAGCACCACGCCGGAAGCCGCCGCGACCGCCAGCGCCCCGGCCCAGCCGAGCTGCGGGGCAAGGCCCATCACGAGCATTCCGCCCAACGTCATGGCCGAGCCGACCGACAGGTCGAGTTGTCCGGCCAGCAGAACGATGGTGAATCCGATGGCGGCGGGCAGATTCGTTCCGGCGCCCTTGAGTATGTCGGCGAAGTTTCGCGGCGTCAGGAAGTTAGGCGCGACGGCGCCCATGACGGCGAAGATGGCTGCGCACAGCAGCCAGACGCGCCAGCGATAGACCGTCGCCGCGGCCCCGCCTGCCGCCGAGATGCCGCCGGCGTCACGCATCGTCGCTGCCCGCCTTTCTCCGCGAGAAGGAGTTTATCCCGACGACCATGATGAAGACCGCGCCCTGGACGATGTTCTGCTGGAACTGGCCGATCGTGACCTCGCCGATCCGCACCAGCGACATCACGTTGTTCATCAGCGCGATCGCCATCACGCCGCCCATCACGCCGGCGATGTTGCCGCGTCCCCCCGCCAGCGTCATCCCGCCAAGCACCACCGCGGTGATGGTCTTGAAGTCGTACCCGTCGCCGATGTACACGGCTCCGACTTTGTTGAAGCTCGTCAGCAGTATTCCCGCTAGGCCGCTGGTCAGGGACGATATCACGAAAGCCCAGGCCACGACGCGCTTTACCCGAACGCCGCTGAGCCTGGCAACTTCATAGTTCGAGCCGGTCAGCTTCAGGGCTGCGCCGTATCCGCTGTGCCGCATGACGGCGTGGCCGGCGACGGCGGCGATAGCGAGGATCACCGCCGGCAGCGGCACAACGCCGAAAACCGCGTGGTGATAAAGGTCCAGAAACGCTCGCCCGGCGGCGGTGGCCTCGTCGGGGTATATTTGCCGGCCCGCATACGCCCAGCGGATTACGCCCGACAGGACGCTCATCATGGCGAGAGTCCAGATGATCGGGTTTAGGCGCAGGTAACCGACGACCAAGCCGTTGATGATTCCGATGACCAACCCGGCCGCAAGGCCCGCGGCAAGGCTCGCGGCGATGCCGTACGGCAACGCCCAGACCGCGACCGTGCCCGACAGCGCCATGATGCCCGGTATCGACAAGTCCACGTAGTGCCGGCTGTAGGTTATGAACGCCACGCCCACCGAGACGATGCCCATCAGAGTAACGGCGCGGAGGGCGTTGAGGAGGTTCTCGGCCGCGAGGAACTCGCGGGAAATCCCGCAGCCGATGGCGAACAAAGCGGCGACGAGTATGTAGACGCCCAGCACGTTGAGCGTTTCGACGAGCCGGCTTGACGCCAGTTCCCGGCCATCACCGCGGACGATTTGTGCAGGCTCGGTCATGCGGGCGCGAGCCTCCCTTCGCCGTTGGCGGCAAGCAGCACGGATGTCTCGCCGGCCTGGCCGCGGGGGATCTGGCCGATGAGGCGCCCGCCTCGCATTATGAGTATGCGGTCGCTGAGGCCAACCAGTTCCGGCAGGTCGCTGGAGATGAGGATCACGCACGTGCCCGCGTCGGCCAGTTCGGCGATTGCGCGGTGGATCGTCACCTTGGCGCCGACATCCACGCCGCGAGTCGGCTCGTCGAGGATCAGCACCTTCGGCGAGGCCGAGAGCCATTTGCCAAGCAGCACCTTCTGCTGGTTGCCGCCCGACAAGGCCGACGCCATCCGCCTGGGCTGCGGCGGGTTGATGTCCAGCGAGCGGATCAGCCCGGCCATGGTCGCCTCGCCTCGCCGCTGGCTGAAAAGCCCGAAGCGACACAGGCGGGGGATGATGGCCGAGAGCATGTTCTCGCCCATGGTCATCCGCAGCGCCAGGCCCTGGGCCTTGCGGTCCTCGGTGAGGTATGCCAGGCCGGCGGCGATGGCGTCGCGGTAGTTTCGCGGGCGGATGGGCTGGCCGTCGAGCTCGATCTGCCCGGCGTCCAGCGGGTCGATGCCGCACAGCGACCGCGCCAACTCGCTGCGCCCGGCCCCGCTTAGCCCGCCCAGGCCAACGATCTCGCCGGAAGCGGCGCTGAAGCTCACGTCGTGGAAGAAGCCCCATCGGCTCAGCCCGCGAACCGCCAGGCGTACGGCGCCGGGGCGGGCGCGGCGCTGGGTGTAGAGCGTCGCGACGTTTCGCCCGACCATCATCTCCACCAGACTGGCGCTGGTGACGGAGGCGATATCCTCGGTGGCGACCTTTCGCCCGTCGCGCAGGACGGTAACGCGGTCGGCGATCTGGAGGACCTCCGGCAGGTGGTGGGAGATGTAGACGACGGCCAGGCCCTGCCCGCGGAGCCGGCGGATGATCTCGAAGAGCCGGGCGACTTCCTCGCGCCCGAGGGAGCTGGTGGGCTCGTCCATGACCAGGATGCACGGGTTGTTCGCCAGCGCCTTGGCGATCTCGACGAGCTGTGCCTCGTGCAGGCTGATTTCCTCGACGGCTGTGACGGGGTCGAGGTCCAGGCCGACGCGGGCCAGGTGTTGGCGGCACTCGGCGAGCATCCGCCGGCGGTCCAGCAGCAGTCCCTTGCGCGGCAGCCTGCCCGCAAGGACGTTCTCG
>Ga0265595_1002604_pt1 | contig 11992 bp, 12 predicted proteins | sample saktaG_15_FD_190148 | JGI IMG/M metagenome (GOLD analysis project Ga0265595, IMG submission 190148) | Saline water microbial communities from Sakinaw Lake, British Columbia, Canada - sak_2013_06_06_50m | ecosystem: Environmental > Aquatic > Non-marine Saline and Alkaline > Saline ... | reverse complement strand
TCGGCCCACGCAGCCTTCGGCCCCTGGGCCAGCATGCCGGTCCAGAAGCGGACCGAGGTGCTCTTCACGTGGCGCCCGATGCTGCTCGCGAGGATGGACGAGATCGCCACCTGCGTCTCGACTGAGCTCGGCAAGAACCTCGACGAGGCCCGCGGCGAGGTCGTCAAGATCGTCGAGGCCATCGACATCGCCGTCGGCGCCCCGATGCTCTTGAAGGGCGAGTCGCTGATGAACGTGTCCACCGGACACGACACGGTCAGCTACCGCGAGCCGCTCGGCGTCTTCGCCGGCATTGCGCCCTTCAACTTCCCGGCCATGATCCCCTTCGGCTGGATGCTGCCGATCTGCATCGCCTGCGGCAACACCTTCGTGCTCAAGGCCGCCAACCCCGTGCCGCTCACGAGCCACATGCTGCTCGACATGCTGTACGAGGCCGGCCTGCCCAAGGGCGTCGTCAACATGGTGACGGCGGAGAAGGAAGAGGCCGAAGTGCTGCTCAAGCACCCGGCCGTCCGCGGCGTGAGCTTCGTCGGCAGCACGCCGGTCGGCAAGCACATCTACGCGATCGCCGCCGCACACGGCAAGCGTGTTCAGGCACAGACGCAGGCCAAGAACCACGGCCTCGTGCTCGCCGACGCCTCCCTCGAGCGCGCCGCCCGCGGCATCATCAACTCCACCTTCGGCTGCGCCGGCATGCGCTGCATGGCGCTGCCCGTGTGCGTCGTCGAGAACTCCGTCGCCGACGAGTTCATCGGCTACATGAAGCAGTTCGCCCTCGAGCGCTCGCTCGGCAACGCCACCCTGCCTGGCACCGAGCTCGGCCCGGTCGTCAGCGCTGCGCATCAGAAGTCGGTCATGAACTGGATCGACAAGGGCGTCGAAGAGGGCGCCGAGCTCATCCTCGACGGCCGCAGCGTCAGCGACCGGCTGCCGGCCGAGCTGCAGGGCGGCCACTTCGTCGGCCCGACGATCTTCGACCACGTGACCGAGGACATGGTCTGCGGCCGCGAGGAGTGCTTCGGCCCCATCCTCTTCATCAAGCGCGTCAACGACTTCGAAGAGGGCATCACGCTCATGAACCACAACCCGTACGCCAACGGGTCGTGCGTCTTCACCGAGAGCGGCTACTACTCGCGCGAGTTCGCCCGCCGCACGCACGCCGGCATGGTCGGCATCAACGTCGGCATCCCGGTGCCGGTGAGCTTCTTCCCGTTCGCCGGCCACAAGGACAGCTTCTTCGGCGACAACCACGTGTTCGGCAAGGACGGCTTCCAGTTCTTCACCGAGACCAAGTGCGTCACCACGCGCTGGTTCACGGAGGCCGACAAGAAGCAGAAGCAGGTCAGCACCTGGGAAGGCACCGTCAACCGCTGAATCCGGCTGACGAGGGCGTGCTCGGGCATCAGGGCGCGGGGGGCAGGTTCGCCTGCCCCCCGCGCCCTGTCTCGTTACTCACTGCGGCGGACGGGTAGAAACGTCGGCGACACCCGAACAAAGGAGACCGACGTGGCTCACGAGTTCCCCGAGATCACGGCATACGGCCCCGCCCTGCGCTTCGCCCTCGAGGCCGAGCAGGCCTGCGCCGACTTCGCTGCCGCGGCCGGCGTACTCGCGCCGACCAAGGAGTGGCAGGACAAGCTTGAGGAGATCGTCTGTACGCACGATGACCGCGTCCAGAAGCTGATGGCGCAGCAGAAGGGAACCGCCGAGCTGACATCGCGCTCCGCGGGCACGCTCAGCGGGGCGCCCTACCTGGGCATCCTGGACACCGAACCAGAGACGGGCTGGCCGGGGGTCGTGGAGCAGTTGATCCATGCCGAGCACGACGCGGCACGCTACCACGATGAGTTCGCGAGGCAGTGTGCAGACGTTCTTGAGACGAAGGCCCGGCTCTTCGAAAAGAGTGCGAAGCAGGACCGCGCGGCTGCGGCCGAGCTCAAGGAGATGCTCGGCTAGCGGGACGCGTTCACGGCCGCAGGGTGTGCGCGGCCGGAGGCGCAGACACGACGAAGGGCGGGGAGCCACCGGCTCCCCGCCCTTCGTCGTCTCGCGCCGGCGCAGCCGGCGCATCGGGGGAGTGCAGCCGGAGCGGGGTGGCTTGCGGGACACCCCGCCCCGGCCTGCCGGGACGGCGCTTGCGGACGCCGTTGCCCGGCCCTCCGGACCGCGGCCCGGAGGGCCGCCGCCCGGCGTGCGCCGGAGCGCGTCGTGAAACCGGACGCTCCGGCTGTTGTAGGGAGGCGGGGCGGGCGCTCGCCTTCGCGCCGCCCGCCCCGTATCCCTACGTCGTCGTCTCGACCGCCGCGCCCTCGCCTCGGCGCACGGCCTCGAGGAGATCCACCTCCCCGGCGAACAGCCTGACGCCGGCATCCGCGATACCATCCGTGACCCCGGCGAAGTCGTTGGCGCGGAGGCCCTCGTCGGCCCACACGGGCGTCCCCTCTCCGAGCGCCTGCAGCGCCGCCGCGATGTTCCGCGCGTTGCCGTGGCTCACCGGCACGGCAGTGATGATCACGAGGTCGGCGGCGCGCATCAGCTCCAGATTCTCGGCGTGGGCCTCGTCGCCGACCGGCGAGAAGGGCGCCTCCACGGCCATCTGCAGGCCGAGCTCGCGCCCCGTCTCCTCGTCGGTGTCCAGCGCGTTGAGGACGCCGGCGGAGACCTCGTAGCCGGCGTCCACGAGCTCGCGCATGAGGCCGGCGCCGGTGCCGCCGCCACAGACCAGGTGCACGCGCCCGCGCCGCTCGCCGCGCAGACGCGGCGAGAACGTCAGGTACGTCCTGCCGGCGTGCCGGTGCATGTAGGCGCGCACGCCGTACACGGCCTCCAGCATCTCGGGCCGCAGCACGTCGTCAGGCGGCCCGAACGCCGCCACCTCCCCCTCGCTCAGCACGACCAGCTTGTCGAAGTAGTGCAGCGCCAGGTTGAGGTCATGCAGGATGCAGAGCACGGTGAGGCCCTCGCCGTTCAGCTCCTTGAGCAGGTCGAACAGGCGCAGCTGGTGCGAGACGTCGAGCGCGGAGGCCGGCTCGTCGAGGAGAAGAAGGGGGGCCTGCTGCATGAGCGCCTGGGCGAGCACGACCAGCTGCTTCTCGCCTCCCGAAAGCTCCGAGAACCGGCGATTCACGAGGTCCGCGACGCCGAGACGCGCCAGCATGACCTCGGCGTCGCCGCATGCCGCCGGATCCTTGCCGCGGCAGTACGCTCCCATCTCGACGACCTCGCGGACCGCGAGGTCGAAGTCGAGGTCGAAGTGCTGCGGCACGAGCGCGACCTCCCGGGCCATGTCGCGGCGCCGGTACTTGTGGGTCGCCACCCCGCTCACGATCACCTCGCCGGCACCGGGACGGAGAATCCCGTCGATCAGGTCGACGAGCGTCGACTTGCCGCTGCCGTTGGGGCCGACGATGCCGATGAACTCGCCGGCGTCGAGGTCGAAGGAGATCCGGCGCAGCACAGGCCGCTCGTCGTAGGCGAAGTCGACGTCGCGAAGCGAGACGAGGGGCGCCATCAGACCCTTCTCCCGCGGCGAAGAAGATAGACGAAGAGCGGCGCGCCGACGAAGGTCGTGACGACTCCCACGGGAATCTCGTTGGGCGAGATGACCGTGCGGGAGAGCAGGTCGGCGACGACCATCATGGACGCACCGACCAGCAGGGAGACCGGGAGGAGGCTACGGTGTCCCGGTCCCACGAGCAGCCGCACGATGTGCGGGACGACGAGACCCACGAAGCCGATGATCCCGCTCACCGAGACGGCAAGGGCGGTGAGCACCCCGGCGGTGACGAGGAGCAGCCGCTTGGTGCGCTCGACCTCGACGCCGAGCTCGAGCGCCCGCTTCTCGCCCTGCAGAAGGATGTCCATCTCGCGAGTGAAGAACAACGGGACGGCCATGAACGGGATCGCGACGAGAGCGATCCGGACGTCCGGCCAGCCGCGCCCCGAGAAGCTCCCCATGAGCCAGTAGACGATCGCGTACATGTCCTCGCTGGCCCGTATCATGAGCACGGTGACGACGGCGCTGGCCAGATACGAGATCGTGACGCCGGCCAGCAGCAGGACGAAGATGTCTATGCGTCCGCGCCGGCGCGCCGCCATCCACACCAGGACGAGCGTCCCGAGGCCGCCGACGATGGCCAGGACGGTGGTCCACGGCAGATTGGAGAGGTGGAGGACGATGCCGATGGTCGCGCCCAGCGCCGCTCCCGACGAGACGCCCGTCACGTAGGGGTCGGTGAGCGGGTTCAGGAAGAGGTCCTGAAGGACGACGCCCGCGACCGCCAGTGCAGCCCCCACCAGAGAGGCGACCAGCACCCGCGGCATGCGGATCTGCCAGAAGATGGCGTTCTCGAGGTCGCCCTCCACCGGCCCCGCCATCACGAGCTCCCACAGGCGCCCGAGCGACAGCGAGACCGGTCCGAAGGCGAGCGCCAGCACGAGGCAGCCGGCGAGGATGCCGGCGGCCAGGATGATGCCCGGCCACGTGCCTGTGCGGGCGAGGCGCGTCACTGCTCGGTCGCGGCCTCTGGGTGGATCATCCCGGCAAGCTCCCTGAGCCCCTCGGCCAGGCGCGGCCCCGGGCGGGCGATCAGATTGTCGTCGATCACGAAGACCTTGCCGTCCTTGACGGCGGTGAGCTCGGAGAAGCCGGGACGCTTGTCGATGTCACCCGGCTTGCTCATCGAGCCGGAGTCGGCGATGTAGACCGCCGGATCCTCCTGCACCAGCACCTCGGTGCTGAAGTTGGGGAAGCCGCTGCCGGCGCTCGCGCCGATGTTCTCGCCGCCGGCGATCGTGATCATGTCGTCGATGAAGGTCCCCGTTCCGGCGGTCATGAGCGGCTCGCTGTAGATCTCGAGGAAGGTCGTGGCCGCGGCCAGGTCACCGACCAGCGCCCGGACGTCCATCTGCGCCGCGGTCATCTCGTCGGTGACGGCCGCGGCCCCCTCGTCGGCGCCGGCGAGCTTGCCGACGTTCTCGATCGTGGCGATGACGCCGTCGTACGTCGTCGGATCGACCACGTACACCTTCATGCCCAGCTGCTCGAGCTTCGTGCGCAGCTTGTCCTGGAGACCGCCGGCGGCGAGCACGAGGTCAGGCTGGAACGAGGCGATCTTCTCGACGCTCGGATTGGCGAAGTCGCCGATCTTCGGCAGCGCCGTCGCCTCTTCGGGGTAGTCGTCGTAGCTCGTACCGGCGACCATCTTGTCGCCGGCGCCGATGGCGTAGGCGATCTCGGTGTTCGCCGGCGCCATGCTCACGATGCGCATCGCCGGTTCGTCGAGGGTGACCTCGACGCCGGAGTCGTCGGTGACGGTGATCGGGCCGGCGGTCGGCGACGCGGAAGGCGAAGCTGCGTCGCCGTCCGAGCCGCAAGCGCTCAGGGCGACGGCGCCGAGGGCGAGGACGGCGCTCAGGAGAATGGCCGCGGAGAGGCGGCGGAGGCGAGTGGCGCTCATGGTCGTTGGTGCTCCCTTCAACAGATGACTAGTCGTGCAGCACGGATGCGGATGAGCCGGGCACGGCGCCGGCGTGACGCAGGACCAGGTGACCGTCGCGCTCCTCCACGCCGTCCCAGACGAGAGGGACGGGCTTGGTGAAGAGCGGCGCAGCGGTGACCATGGTGTGGTACTCGCCCTCTTCGCCGCAGGCATCGACGCCGGCGGCCTCCAGGCGAGCGATGAGGGCGTCGTCCAGCTCGAGGCCGAGGAACTCGCCGCTCAGCTTGGACGAGTCGACGGCGACGATGGTCGCCCGCACGCCGCCGGCCAGAAGCTCGTCGAGCAGCCGGCGGCGCGACTCCTGCCAGAGCGGCAGGTGGCAGGTAAGACCGGTGACCTCGCAGACACCCTCGACCCAGTCGCGGTGCCCCTGCAGGTCGATGTCGCCGAACACGGCCGCTTCGACGCCCTGCGAGCGAAGCGCGTGGAGCTCGGAGACGAACGTCGCCTCGTAGCCGTCCCACGTGGTGGCCCGCGTGACGAGCGGGATGCCGAGAGCCGCCGCCTGGCGCTCCAGCAGCGCGAGCGGCAGGCCGTGCCCGCGGCTCACGAGGCCGTCCTCGTGCAGCATGCAGAGAAGCGCGGCCGGCCGGCCGCGCTGCAGCACGGCGCGCTGCAGGGCGAGGTAGGCGTCCTTGCCGCCGCTCCACGAGCAGAAGAAGCGGCGGCCGGCGAGTGACGCGCCGGCGGGCCGGCCGCTGGCGGACGGGACGTCGGCAGCCGGCGCGTCACTCGTCATGGTCGCCCTCTCGCGCCGCCCGGCACTCCGGGCAGATGCCGTAGACCTCGAGGTGGTGGCCGTAGATGGAGAAACCGGTCTCCGCCGTGAGCCGCGCTTCGAGATCCTGCACATCGCCGTCGCCGTCGAAGCGCACGAGACGGCGGCAGACTCCGCAGATGAGCGGGTGGCAGTGGCCGATGGGCGGCGCCGTGTAGCAGATCTCCCCGCGGCTGTCCTGCACCCGGACGAGCAGCCCGAGCTCGGTCAGGAGGGTGACCGTTCGATAGACCGTGGCCTGGCCGACCCCGCCGCCGCGGAGCGCGTCGGTCGCCTCGCCGATCGTGGCCGCGCGGTCGGCGCCGGCGAAGTAGTCCCAGAGGAGCCGGCGCTGGCGCGTGAACGGGATGCCCTTCTCGTGAAAGACGGCCTCGATGTCGTGCGTCGGCTGCGGATCGGTCACGTAGCGTGCTCCCCCACGTCAAGGATGAGAAGCCTTCTCATCACTGATGAGAAAAGCTATCAACTGGCTCGTGGGGAGTCAAGCGCCCGCCGCCCGCGGCGGCGCGGCGTTCAGCCGAGGAGCGCCCGCGCCCTGGCGGCGAGAGCCACCCCCAGTTTCTCGTGCGCGTCCGCTTCGAGGTGCCATCCGTCGAGCGGGCTGGTGGCGACGACGCCACCCGCGTCGGTCCACGCGCAGCCGACCGCCGCGGCGACGCGCGCGAACTCGCGGGGAAGCTCGCGCGACTTCTCTTCGGCGCCTGCGTAGAGCTCCGCCGACTCCGTGATGGGTCCGACGGGCGGCGGGCACACCAGCAAGACGTCCGGGGCGCCGCCGTCCGGCCCGGCTTCGCTCCGCCGGACCAGGTGCGCGAGAGCGCCGGCGCCCTCGGCGGCCGCGGCGGCGGTCACCCAGCTGTAGCTGATGTCGTTGGTGCCCAGCATGATCACCACGAGGTCGAGCGGCGCGTGCGACTCGAGGCAGGGCGCCAGGTACGCGAGCCCGCTGCGATTCGGGAGCAAGGGGTCGTCGACGACGGTGGTCCTGCCGCCCAGCCCCTCCTCGACCACGTGATGGTCCCGGCCGAGCTCACGCTGCAGGACGCCGGGCCAGCGGACGCCCCACGGGAACCGGCGGTCCGCGTCGGCGGGGTCGGAGCCCCAGGTGTTGGAGTCCCCGTAGCAGAGGACGGCTCGCAGCGCCCGGCCCGTGGACCCGATCTCATCGATTCCCATTGCACTCCCCGGAGAGACGGACGACGCCCGATCGCGAGCGGAGGCGCCGCCTCTACTTCATCAGCAGCAGACTCAGCGCCATCACCAGCATCCCGGCGACCAGGCCGTAGATGCTGTCGTGCCCCTTGCCGTAGGCCCGGCTCGTGGGCAGCAGTTCGTCGAGGCTGATGTACACCATGATGCCGGCGACGCCGGCGAACAGGATCCCCATGAGCTCCTGGGGCACGTCGGCGGTCCCGCCGAGGATCACGACGAGAGCCACATACGCCACCGCGGCGCCGATGGGCTCGGAGAGACCGCTGAGCAGCGAGTAGGTGAAGGCCTTCATCCGGTTGCCGGTGGCGTAGAAGATCGGCACCGAGACGCTGATGCCCTCGGGGATGTTGTGCAGCGCGATGGCGATGGCGATGGCGATGCCGAGCCCCGGATCCTCCAGCGCCGAGAGAAAGGTCGCGAGGCCCTCGGGGAAGTTGTGGATGCCGATCGCAAGAGCGGTGAAGAGGCCCATCCGCATCAGCTTGTGGTGGTCCACCGAGTGGTCGTGCAGGCCGGCGGCGCTGCGCGCCGTCGTCGCTTCGGCGAGCACGCACCCGTCGGGAAACGGCGCCTCGGCGTCGTGCAACGGCGCCGTCTCCACCTCTGCGTGCGTCTCGTGCGGGTTCTCGGCCGAGGGGATGAGGTTGTCGATGAGGCCGATGAGCGCCATGCCACCGAAGAAGGCCGCCGTGTTGACCCAGTAGCCCGCGGGGTCGCCGTAGTGCTCCACGAGGGCGTCGGAGCCCTTCAGGAGGATCTCCACGAACGAGACGTACAGCATGACACCCGCGGAGAACCCCGTCGCGATGGAGAGGAAGCGGTAGTTGGTGCGCTTGGCGAAGAAGGCGATGGCGCTGCCGATGCCGGTGGCCATGCCGGCCACCAGCGTGAGACCGAGGGCGAACCAGACCCCGCTCACGGCGCGGTGGCTCCACGACCGCCGCGGGGACGGAAGAGGAACGCGCTCGGTGGACGGTGCATGACGGGTCTCATGGCCGCTCTCTGTCTACAGGAACGCGGCGATCTCGTCCAGCGGCTTTCCGAAGAGCGCCGGTCCGCACGCCGGTCGAACGCGGCGGCCGCAGACTCCTTCTGCAGCCGCACGCGCTCTGGCGACAAGGACTCGTGCCGTCACCGGCCGGCGCGGGTCGGAGGGCGCGGGACCAGCACCGGCGTGTGCGCCTTGTACGCTTCGTAGTCCTCCTGACCACCCCACTTCTCGTCGGCCCTCTTCTCCAGCATGGGCACGCCGCTCACGCGGATGAGCAGCAGCGCGACGAACACGGGGGAGACCAGCGTCACCCACTGCCAGCCCTGCAGCACGGGGACGGCGATGATCGCCACGCCGATCCAGAGCACGATCTCGCCGAAGTAGTTCGGGTGACGGGACCACGACCACAGACCCGTGTGGATGAACCGGCCCCGGTTCGCCGGGTCGGCGCGAAAGCGGTTCTTCTGGAGGTCGGCCACGGCCTCCAGAGCGAAGCCGGCGACCCAGATCAGAGCGCCGGTGAAGGCGACGACGCCCAGCTCCTTGCGCGCCGTAGTGGTGATCGCGGCCAGAGCCGCGGCCAGCGTCAGCGTCACCCAGAGGCCCTGCAGCGTCCAGGTGTTCAGGAACCGGATGAAGGAGGGCTTGATCGGGTCGAAGCGCTCGTCTTTGCCGGCCTTGTGGATGCGGCGCACCAGGAAGGAGCCCAGGCGCGCCGCCCAGATCACGACCAGCGCCAGCAGCAGGATCGACCTGCCGTCGACCGGGGGGCCGAGCAGCACCGCCGCGATCGCGACGGTGATGTACGTGAGACTGCCGGTGAGGTCGAAGAAGCGCTCGCTCTGCCCGAGGTACGCCGGGATGAAGGCGAGCCACTGGATGAGGAAGGCGAGGCCGACGGCGAGAGCGAACACGGGAACGCCCCGCACGGACGAGCCACCTTGACTGCCGGCCACCGCCACGCCGAGGCCCAGCAGGACGACGATCGGGAACGCGATGACGGCGTTCCTGTCCGACTTCTTCATGGCGCCCCCTCGGTACGCTCCGTCACGACCCGGTCGAAGCCAGTATCACCGCCCGGCGCGGTCGCGGAAACGTCGGCGGGCGGGGCGTCACGGGATGCGGTCGCGCAGGGCCTCAGCCGGAGGCGATGGTGCCGACGGTGACCTCGAGGTCGCGCAGCAGTCCGTCCTTGAGATCGTAGATCCAGCCGTGGACGGCCAGCTGCGCGCCGCGCTCCCACGCCGCCTCGACGACCTCGGAGGACGCCACGGCGCGCACCTGCGCGCCGACGTTGAGCTCGCAGAGGCGGTCCCAGCGCGACTCGAGGTCGGGGAGCGCATCGAGCTCCTCGCGGTGCTCGGCGGCGAGCAGTCGCAGCGGCTGCAGCCACAGGGCGACGGCGCCTGCCTGGTGCCCCTCGAGCGCGGCGCGCACCCCTCCGCAGCGATAGTGGCCACAGACGACGATGTGGCGCACGCCGAGTGAAGACACCGCGTACTCGATCACCGCCATCGCGTTCAGATCGGTGACCGGCACCACGTTGGCGACGTTGCGGTGGACGAAGAGCTCGCCGGGCGCCAGGCCGACGATCTCGTTGGCCGGGACCCGGCTGTCGGAGCAGCCGATCCAGAGCAGGTCGGGGCGCTGGAGGTCACAGAGCCGCGTGAAGTACTCCGGGTCGGTCGCGACGCACCGGCCCGCCCAGGCACGGTTCTGCGCGAAGAGGTGAGATAGGTACTTCATGGCCGGCTCCCGGACGACGACAGCAGGAGCCTATCAGCACTGGGGCACGGAGGAGGAGGCCGGCTGCCGCAAGGCCTCCAGCGCCTCGAGCAGGTCGGCGCGAGAGCGCCGGGGGCCGGCTCCCGGTCCCAGCACCCCGGCGGCCTGCAGGCGCGTGTCGACGTCGAGCACCCACGGCACCCGCAGGCCGCTGGCGTGCAGCAGGGCCGCGTCGCTCATCACGTCGGCGGGATCGCCGCAGGCGGCGATGCCCCCGCCGTGCAGCACGGCGACCTCGTCGGCCCAAGCGTAGGCCAGAGCCATGTCGTGGGTGGCGAGCACGAGCGTCGTGCCGGCGCCGGTGAGGCGCTCCAGCACGGCGAGCAGGTGGTCCGCGCCGCTCGGGTCGAGGCCGGCGAGCGGTTCGTCGATGATCAGGACCTCCGGCCGCATGGCCACCGCTCCGGCGATGGCGGCGCGCTTCTTCTGCCCGAAGCTGAGCATGTGCGTGGGCCGCTCGCGCAGGCCGGTGATGTCGAGTGACTCCAGAGCGTCGTCCACCCGGGCGCGCACCTCGGCGATGGGGATGCCGAGGTTCATGGGCCCGAAGGAGACGTCCTGCGCCACGGTGCCGGCGAAGAGCTGGTCCTCGGGATTCTGGAAGACGAGGCCGACGACCTGCCGCCACGTCGTCAGGCCGCGGCGGCCGTAGTCCGCGCGGCGGCCGTTGATCCAGACCGAGCCGCCGCGCGGACGCAAGGTGCCGTTCAGATGCAGCAGGAGCGTCGTCTTGCCGGCGCCGTTGGCGCCGACCAGCGCGAGACGACGCCCGCGGCGGACGACAAGGTCCAGGCCCTCGAGCGCGGGGGCCCCACCGTCGTAGGAGTAGGTCAGGTCCTCGGCAGCGAGGACGGCGTCCGTCACGCCGCCGCCCACGCGAGCACCGCGGCGACCGTGCCGGCCTGGACAGTCACGACGACGGCCAGGCCGGCGAGACTGACGGCGGCCGCGTCGTCGAGCACGTGCAGCTCGCCCTGCCAGTTGCGGGCCTGCAGGCCGTGGTCCATCGCCCGCGCCCGCTGCAGCGCCTGGCCGAAGAAGCTGGCGCCGAGCATGGCGAGAGAGCGGTACGAGCTGCGCAGCGTGCGGTAGCCAAGGCGCGAGGCCTGCGCCATGCGGATGCCGCCCACCGTGTCGATGAACACCCAGATGTCGCGGTAGATGAGCAGCGCGACCTCGGTGACGACCGCCGGCGTGCGGACGGCGCGGAGCACGCCGAGGATCTGCGGCATCGGCGTCGACATCGAGAGGAAGAGCAGGCAGCTCACGGCGGCGAGCGAGCGGGCCGTCACGCGCAGCGCCAGCTCGATGCCGTCCGGCGCCCAGGCGAGACTCACCAGCCAGGCGCCGCCGAACTCCAGAGACACCAGCAGCGGCAGCACTCCGACGGCGAGAAACAGCAGAGGGCCCGTCATCAGCTTCGCGTACGCGCGAAGCGGCACGCGGGCGACCACCAGAGTGGCCACAAGCATGACGCCGAGGACGACCGCGGCGCCGGGCCAGGGCGGCAGGACGAGCGCGAGCGCCAGCATCCCGATCGCGAACACGACCTTCTCGACGCCGCTGCGCGCGGCCAGCCTGTTGCCGTGGGCGATGCGGTCGATGAGGTGCATCAGGCGTCCGCCGGCCCGCGCGCCGGCGGGCTCGCGGCGTCGCGCGCGGGCGCCGCCGCCTGGTCGCGACCCTTGGCGCGCCCGACGTAGTAGCCCAGCGCGTAGAACACGA
>Ga0265595_1002603_pt1 | contig 11993 bp, 7 predicted proteins | sample saktaG_15_FD_190148 | JGI IMG/M metagenome (GOLD analysis project Ga0265595, IMG submission 190148) | Saline water microbial communities from Sakinaw Lake, British Columbia, Canada - sak_2013_06_06_50m | ecosystem: Environmental > Aquatic > Non-marine Saline and Alkaline > Saline ... | reverse complement strand
GTCGATCACGCTTCCCGTCGTGGGAGAGAGGCTGACCACAAGCGACTTCCCCGCGCCAGGATAGGTGGTGATGCCCCCGATCGGCCCTGCCCCGATCACGATCTCGTTCTCTGGATCGTTCCACTTCGTATCCTTCGTAACCGCGTTCCACAGGCGCCACAAGCCAAACCCACGCCCCCCGATGAACTTCTCTTTCATCATCTCGGTCACCGGGCGAGCCTCGATCTTCCCCGTTCCGATGTTCACATACAGTGTCTGATTCGCGTATCCACGCTTCAGATGCACCGGCTCATACGACATCTGAGAAATGACCCTATACCCCTCACGTTCTGCCATCGATCCCTCCTCTCATTCTTCACTGAAGTTCCTGAGATTTTGTTATTCACTACGAGTGATGAGTTTAGGAAACAAGGGCAAGAATCGCAACCAGGAGGGGAGTTGAAGAACACCTACAGACTTCCGATAGACTCTGTGGCGCCTGCGCCCACGTGGATGTTCACCCGCGGTAAAGAGGACATCTCAGCGCCCAGCGGTCTGGACCCCTCTCTCCGCGGGAGATCTTGTGGACAAACAGGGTAATCACTCGATGCGCTTCTCCCTTAATTTTGGCCAACTTATCCTAAAAGGCAGTGGCCTAGCAAAGCGCTTTCATAAATTGACGTGGTTCTCCACGTTTTCGATCTCGTCATCCGTGATCCCAATATAGCGGCGGGTCACCGCCGGTGTGGCATGGCCAAGCTTGGCCTGGATGAGCTCGATCGTGATCCCGTGGTAGCGGCGGGCCATATACCCCCAGGTCTTACGCAGGGTGTGAGCCCCGTAGTGGCCCTGGGTGAGGCCCACCGTCCAGCACCACTTGTTAATCAGTCTCCACACCTGTGTGCGGTCGAGGGGGCGCCCGCTGCGCATGGAGGGAAAGAGTGGGGTGTCAAGGTTCATTGTCGGAATCTTAGCAAAATAAAACCTAAGAGCCTCTTGGGCTGCCTGGTTGAGCTTGATGCGCTTGGCTTTACCGGTCTTCCGCTCTCGGACATGGATGAACTCCACGATCTTCTCTTGCTTGTCTACGACATCGCCTACCCGCAGGGACAGGAGGTCCCCAATCCGAAGGGCGGTGTTCAGCCCCATCACGAACAGGAGATAGTTCCTCGGGTGGTCCTGGTCCCGCAGCATCTTCTTGATCGCGGCCACCTTCCGCGGGTCCCGGATCGGCTCCACCTGCTCCATTTCTCCCCCTATGCGAGTTGTGAGTGCAACACAAGTTTATATTATGGTAAACGTTGAGCTTTTTAGCAAAAAACTCTGGTAGGAGAGGAGAAATATGGAATGGTGATTAGGGAAAGAGTTAGCCTATCCCGCTTATGGAATACCTCAACACAAGGGCTCTTGTGTTGAGGTAAAACCCTCTTTCTATATTATTATTCCTAAGTTGGTAGGTTTTTAGCCTGCTGAAGAACGTCCCTCCTTCATCCCAAATGGCCAATAATTCTTTTCTAGCAATATTCCCAATTTTACTACTTTACAAAGATTTTTACAAATCATGCGAGGCGATATGCGTAAGCTGCTTTAAGTTCTTATTAGAACGCATCACCTTCTCTGTGACTTTACCCTCTCCGACCGCGGTGATCTACTTGAAGAAGGATCTGCCCTGTTACAGCTCGCCTTGTTGGGCTAAGTCAGTGCCGACTGGGCACTAGCCCCGGGAATAGGCCCTGTGAAGCACCCCGGTGATGTAAGATTTACCCCGTGAAATAGGATTTCATGGGGCAAGCAGGGCAAGAGGCTTCACGGGCTAAAGATTCCATCGGGCAGGCGGGTGGTAACGATCTCTTGGCCCCTTGCGTCCTTACCTCAACACAAGAGCCCTTGTGTTGAGCAAAACTCCGCGCTAATGCGTCTCCAGGTCTTGGGGTTGACACGTTAGCTGTGAAACTAGAAGAATAGGGAGGTGGTCAATAGCGAGAAAATTCCGGGTGAACCGATCGTAAATGCGGGGTGCAAAACCAGGGGCCCTCCATTAGGCGTCGAAACAAGGGCTTTCAAATCCCAAACCGAAGGCCTGGCACCTTAAGAGGATAACCCAATTACCAGTAAGGAGGTAACAAAAATGAAAAAGAGAATGCTTATTCTTGGAGTGGCAATCGTGGTTGTCTCGCTGCTCTCAACGGGTGCGTTTGCTACTTTCGCTTACAACAACACTGATAGCGTCGGGATATCCCTGACGATCCCATCGATCCAGGTTTTGGATATGGGAGCGTCGGACAACGACATCACGTGGGTCGAAATTACGGCGGCGGATCTCGATAATGGCTACATCGTAAGGAACTCTGCCACCTCGTTCACCGTGGACAGCAACGATCCCCTCGGCTTCGAAGTGATCGTAGCGGCCCAGACGACGAGCTTCACCGCGATAGGTAGCGGAAGCCTGGCCATAAGCAACCTTAAATGGAAGAGCAACCTGGTTAGCAAGGGCACCTTTACAACCAACCCTACTGTCCAAGCGGCCTGGATACCGTTTTCGGACGTCGATGGCTCCTGTAGTACAGATGTTGCAGAATCAGCCGCTAGTGAACAGGGCTCGGACTGCGTGATCATGCTGGACTACAAGGTAACCATTGACTGGGCGACCGTTGCCGATACGTATAGCACTACGCTCACCTTCACGTTACAATCAAAGGTCTAAAGGTAGCGGCGGTCTATAATCAATAACGGAAGACCCGCGGCTTCTCTTGCGGGCCTTCCTTCTTTAGTGAGGAAAGGTGGTGGTGGTGGCGAAAAAGGCAGTGGTCCTTCTCAGCATGGTAGCTATCTTGCTCTGTATTACATACATATCGCTTGGCCAGGTGGCGATTCTTGCAACCTCGATTTTTCTGCAGGTACCGGCCGGGGAGAGTAGCGAGGTCAGCTTCGCCGTAGAGAACGTAGGGGAGGAGGAGCCCGCAACTTTGACCCTTTACCTCGGCGATTGGAGCCAAGAGAGGGATGGAGATCGTCAGTACCTCCCCCCGGAAACCCTCTCCAACTCCTGTGCTAAGTGGATAGAACTCTCCCGAACACAGCTTGAGCTTCCGGCAGGGGAATCGACCGACGTTAGCTTTACCGTAACGGTTCCGAGCGAAGCCGCGGGGAGCTACTGGGCGGTGCTGTTCGTCCAAATTGAACCGGGGCCGGTAACGACTGAAGCCCCGGAGACAGAGACTGGACGTGTTGTTGGGATCAGGGAGGTGTGGCGTCAAGCCGTACAGATCTACCAGACAGTCCCTGGGACGGAAGAGCCCAATGCAACGATCAACAGTCTGGGAGCCAAGATAGATCGAAACAGCGGCTTAGTCAATATTGATCTTGATTTTGAGAATACCGGAAACACAATCTTGCGTGACGTCGTAGGATCGATCGACCTCATCGATCAGACCGGTGAGGTCGCTGACACTGTAGCTATTCCAAAGTTTATGATACTGCCTGGATCAACCAGGGTCTTCGATCTTAAATCGAATAAAGAGCTCGCTCCTGGGGTGTACATTGCCCGGGCAGGAGTCAATTACGGAGAGGCTCTGGCCTCGGCGCAGCGCGCGTTCATGGTCAAGAAATAGGAAACTTTTGCTTCACACCATTGTCTTGGCGAAATGCCGTTATAAGTGTAATCTTACCTTGTGAATCGTGATATACGTTACAGACAGGTTGGCGAGATCGGGGAACCGGCCGGTTGTGTCTCTGGTTTATGTAGGATCTTTGAGATGCAGACCCCAGTCAGGCTTATCGGCGTCCTTATTTTTTCTCTTTTATTGTTCACTCAGTCCGTTTTCTCGGACCAAGTGTCGAACGCTACCTACGCGGTTGATCTGAGCACGCTATCAACGCCCAAGGCGACCCCACCGAAAGGACTTGCCACACACGTCTTCTTGCTGGCAAATCGAGGCAGCGTGGAGGACACCTACACGCTTGACCTCACGTGCTCCGCAGGGTGGGAAGTGGTGGCCGACCTTGCGCCGATCACCCTCGCCCCGGGAGAAGAGATGCCGATCTTCGTAACCCTGTCCATTCCTGCTATCGCCGCTGCCGGAGAATATCACCTCGTGCTCAGGGCGAACTCGCAAGGGGACCCACAGGTAAGCGCCGAGGCCACAGCCTTGGTGAGCGTTACCGCTGTCTTTGCTGTTAGGGTAGAGGTCCCCACCCTGGAGCCCGCCCGCGCCGGGAGCGATACCACCTATCGGTTTACAGTCATTAACCTGGGAAACACCACCGACACATTTGAGGTCAGTGTTAGCGCTCTCCACAAGTGGGAGATCGTCCTCTCCGAGGAGAAGATCACCCTAGGGCCTGGGGAGCGGGCTGAGCTAACAGCGACCCTGCGCGCCCCAGAGGAGGTAGTCAAGCAGACAAAGGATTATCTGCACTTTAGGGCAGCCTCGCGAAAAGCGGAGGCCTCGAAGCACGTCCTGATTGAGGTCCTACCAAGGCCGCGAGAGGAAGTAGGGACGATCTACAAGGAAGTCCCCGGGCAGTTATCCTGGAAGACCATCGCCTCGGGCGATATTGAGACCGAGGTAGGAATAAGCGTTGCGGGCACGCTAGAAGGTGCTGATTGGTTCGCGCTTGATCTTGGCATTTCCAACGTGATAACTTTCGAGCCGCCGAATCTTTTTGCCATCTTGGCTGAGATCATCACTTGGAATCCCACCTTGAACCGCTTCGACTACGGATCGAGCTGGGGGACGCTTAGCCTGGGAAACGTCTCCATGACCCTTTCCAGCCTCTCGCGAAAGGTGAACGGGAGGGGAGGGATGCTGCTCCTTTCACAAGACCCCCTATCTCTCAACCTCTATCTCGCTCAGGGCACTTTGGGGACGGATATAGCGTGGAATATCGTAAAGGAGAAAAATCTCACGTCTACAATAGGGTTTGGAAGCCTTGTGAATATGACAGAGTCGTGGGGGGATCTTGGGATCATGCATTCTGTGGGATACAAAACCACCCTCGACGATTCACTCCATCTTGATGGGGCAGCAACGTCCAAAATAGGCTTGCTTAAGGGGGTAGACGTCAGCAATGTCTGGGTCGACTTCCTTGGTGGAGGCGGAATGGGCGATGGAGAAGGGAATACGGTTGCTGTTTCCTATGACTATGACAATGAGAGCATATTCCACCTGTGGGGCGATGGAGTCGCCCGATTGAAGGCAGGACAAACGTTGGGACTTTGGACAGTAGCGGAAAAATTGGGGCTAAGCCACAGTGAATCCACCTATGATACGTCATTTTCTTTGGATACCTTGCTTGATCTAACGGATTTCTCTCTTGCTGCGGGATATCAGTGGATCGGCCCGGATTTCCTCGGTGACGATAAAGACAAGAAAGGCGTCTACTTGAAGGTTCACGCATTGCCCATCCCAAAACAGCTATCGGTCAGCGCTAACTGTCAGATCTATCACGACAACTTGCTGAATCTTGATCCTGATAGCCTCACCACGACGACGGCCATGCTTTGCTTCGGTTTCGGTCTCCGCTTAAGCGGGCTGCCAACACTGAATGGTTCGTTTAGCTGGAGCGGTGACAAGACGTTGGGAGAATCACCGGAAGACGAATCCTTGAAGAGCGAGGGAAGCATTGGGGTGGGCATCTACGACTACCTCCCGCCGATCCGTTACTCCATGGCCGGTGAGTGGGGTCGTTTAATCGATACCGAAGAGGGAACGCAGGTCGATTTTGCCCGCTATCGGGCGAGCGTGTATGGCCGTACAGAGCGGTCGTTTGTATGGGCGGGAATTGCGGCGGGCACAAGATACCTGGAGGAAGGAGAAAGCTTTCTAGGTGGTGGAATAGGGATGCGTTATCGACTTACGCCGAAGCTCTGGGGGATGATTTGTCTTGAAGGTGACGAAAGTGGCAGTACTCTTTCCTTTGGACTGAGCTATCGGATCGCCACTGCGACGACGTTCTCCATCAATTGGAAGAGGCATGATATCAGCCGTGTGGGAGCAAGCCAGACGATAGAGCTTTCCTTTGACCGGGGACTCGATTTTAACGTTCCCCTACCGTGGATAAAGGTGAAGGGGATTATTGAAGGAGTCGTGTTTGAAGATGAGAATGGAAATGGTGTCCACGACAGTGGCGAGGTGGGAGTAGGCGATGTTATCCTGTGGGCAAACGACTTCCAAACGATCACCGCAAAGGACGGAGTGTTCAGGTTCCCCGCCCTGGAGCCGGGGGATTACAAGCTCTGGCTGGTACGCCTTCCCCCTGGTCTGGTCTGTAATCTGCCTTTGCCGCGGCGATTCAGCCTGGAGGCAGGGGAGACTACCACACTCGACATTCCGTTGAGTAAGCCGGGTAAGATCCACGTCCTTGTCTTTAACGACGAGAACGAGAATGGAAAGAAAGACCCTGAAGAGGGCGGCCTCGCCTACGTCGAGGTGAGCCTCGTGAGCGCGACCTTCCCCACGCAGGGCCAATCGACCGCTTCGGATGGGAGCTTTACCTTCGCTAAACTTGTCCCTGGAGAGTACACGGCGAGATTGGATACAAGGACCCTCCCATCGGCGTTTCATCTGACGACTCCCCAAGAGCTTGCGATCGTCCTGAGCCCGGATGAGGAGATTGCGATAGAGTTTGGCGCTTACAGAAAGGTGGTCATAGAGCGCATGCCGCCAACGGCCGAGTTCTTCTGGGACCCGGAAGAGCCAACGGCCCAGGATGAAATCCAGCTTGAGGACTGGTCTATGGTTGTTGAGGGGGAGATCGTAAATTGGGAATGGAGCTTTGGGGATGGTGCTACATCAACCAAGCAGAATCCCACACACATATATAGTGAGCCAGGCACCTATAAGGTAACATTGACGGTCACCGATGATGCTGGCCTTACAGACGTGATCACCTATGAGATTGTGGTCTCCGATTAAGTTAGCGGATCTCCCGCTCCCCGGGCGGGAGGGGATTAAAGGGAGGGGGAGATCCACCCTCACCTCACCTCTCCCTTCAAGGGAGAGGAAACCCTTCTCCCTCCCCTGGCGGGAGGGAGTTAGAGGGAGGGGGCTGCTTGAGGTGAAAGGTGAGGAAAAGGAAAGCGCAAATAACCTTCGCTCGTGAGCTTCGTCAGCGACAAACAGATGCGGAAAGAGCTCTCTGGACGAGGCTAAGGAGCAAACAATTGGAGGGCGTGAAATTCCGAAGGCAACAGCCACTGGGCCCATACATCGTCGATTTCGCAAGTTTTGAAAAGAGACTCATAATCGAGGTTGATGGTGGTCAACATAACGACCCCTCACCCTGCCCTCTCCCTCAAGGGGAGAGGGAACAGGGAGAGGGTAGAGTGAGGGGAGATGAGGAGAGGACGAGGTGGCTGAACGGAAAGGGTTACCGGGTACTGAGGTTTTGGAATAATGAGGTTCTGCTGAACATGGAGGGTGTCCTGGAAAGGATAAGAGAGGCTTTAAGATGAGGGTTTCAGCCTCTCCCCTCACTTCCATCTCACCCTCACCTAACCTCTCCCTTCTCGCCCCGTGTAGTAGTGGAGCTTACTACACAGGGCAAGGGAGAGGAAATAAAGGAGAGGAGACCTCCTCCCTTCAAGGGAGAGGAAATAAGGGGAGAGGAGAAAGTTTCCCTTTCCTGGTGGGAGGGAGTTAGAGGGAGGGGGTTGTGCGATGATTTTTGCAAGATACTATAATGATTACCGGAGGATTAGATTGTTATGATAAAAGGTAGGGGTAAAGGGGTTTTAGCTCTTGCGGTGGTATTGCTGGTTGGCTTTTGGCTCTTTGCCGGTCTGGCAGAGGCGGGAGTCAATTTGACTCCCAAGGCGATCCTCAAAGACATCACCCCGGAGGATAACTCTTTCTCCTACACCCTTGCTTACGTCGCAGAGCCTGAGGATGATCCGATCACGGTTAAGGTCTTTGCGACCGGCTTGTCCGTTGACCCGATCGGACATCCCACCCCCATCGAGTCCGAAGAGGAACTCAAGGCCGCGGCAAGCCTATTCAGAATTGAACCTAACCAGTTCACACTGGCGCCAGGGGTATCGCAAGAGATACAGGTGCAAGTGACCCTGCCGGAGGGTCTCCAAGGCGGCATCTACAAGATGTTCGTCTTCGAGATCGAGGGGCTTCATGTTGAAACAGTGGGGCCAACCCCGCAGCGGGTGCGTCTCACCTCCCCGGTCATGCTCGTTATTCCAGGGCCATTTGAGAGAGCAGGGGAGATCGTCGGGTTGCATGTCCGCCAGGAAGGCCCAGGGAAAGTCATCGTGGTTGAGATGGACCTCAAGAACACGGGGAACGTTCACTTCTCCCCCGGAGGAACAGTCATGATCGCAGACAGTGAAGGGCGCGAGATCGCACAGGTTCCTATCGCTCCTCACACCGCCTTCCCAGGTTGCGTGCGCCGGCTGGAGGCAAGATGGAAACCAGAGGGCTTGGCTGAGGGGAATTACAGCATAAACGTAGCGATACAGGTACCCGGGGGACATCCGGTGACCGCATCGAAGACGATCTCATTCGTCTCTTCGGATACCATCGGCGTGCAGGAGGCGAAACTGTTGAGGTTTTCCATCCCACAAGCCGAGGTGGATGAGCCGATCGTCTTTTGCTACTTAATCCTCAACCGAGGGAACGTGCCATTCCTTCTGCGAGGAACGCTCAAGCTCCTGGACCGAGACAAACGGCTCATGGGCGAAGTTCCACTGCCTCAGGGAACACTGGAACTCGGGCAAGAAAAGCGGTTCACGGCAACCTGGAAGGATGGGCTTTCACCTGGTCTCTATACTTCTAAGCTGGAGGTTTCACCTGAGGAAGATAAACATGGTGGGGCGGGAACCATAACCGCTGAGAAGTGGTTCATCGTCGCCCAGAGAGACCGCGAGTGCAGGGGGAAGATTTTGGAATTCGTCATCACTCCAGGATCTCCAAACGCGCCATTGATCGGCAGGTTAGTCGTTGAAAATACCGGGAAATCCCCGCTCACTGTTGAAGGATTCGTCAACCTGACAGACAAGGACGGGAAAACGGCCGACCAGATACTTGTCGAACAAGCAACGATTCCTCCCGGAGAAAGTAGAGACGTGGGGGGGCTATGGCACGCTCTTCTCTTAGCGGGATCCTACAGGGCCGATGCCACGCTTATATGCGATAACAAGGCAGCGATCGAAGGTTCAGCGGCCTTCACGATCGCCGCTCCAGAAGGTGGAAGCTTGCAGGAGTTAAGGATCGTCTCATTCTCAGTTGGAGACGCAGTGGCAGACGAACAGATCGATTTTAACTACTGCATCTCCAACCAGGGGGCTGTCCCGCTCTCATTCCAGCCCGTGATAAGAATCATCGATGCCCAGTCGAACGTTGTGAGAGAGGTAACCGGTAAGCAAGCCGAACTGTCAGCGCTCGCGGCTGAGGAGTTCAGCGCTACATTGGAATCGGGCCTTCCTGCAGGTGCCTATACCGCTGTCCTCGAACTTAAGTATGGTGAAGAAGATTCTCCGTGGACAGAGAGCGTCGAAGAAGCACAGAGTTTCAGCGTCTCTGCCAAGATTGGTGAAATCGTCGAGTTTCTCATCGAACAGGTTGAGGGTCGGCTGATCCCCCGACTGACGTTCAAGAATCTTTCGAGTGCCTCCATGGTAGTGGAGGGACTGATCAACGTAATCGACGCTGAAGAGGGGGTAATGGGGCAGATTATCATTGAGAGAACGTCCGTCCGCGCCGAAAAGACGATGGTGCTACGGTCGATGAATATGCTCGGGAAAAGCGGCGAGTATCGTCTCGCGCCCGGTAAGTACGTTGCCGAAGTGGACTTGCTCTACCAAACCGGTGACGGAAGGGTAGAAACCCTCCACTCGCAAACTGAACTTTCGCTCTCGCAAGATGCTACTATCGCCCTTCCCGGGCAGAGTCTTAACACGTGGATCATTCTTGCAATGGCAATAGCGCTTTTGTCGATCGTGACAGTGGTGATTGCTGTAATCGTCAAGAAGAGGGAAAGATAATCAGCCAAGCAACCGGGGCACGCTTCAAGTTCATGAGCTCGGTTGAAGCGTATATGTAAGGGTAATAGTATAGGTGTCAGGAGAATCGTGCCAGTTGAGGGCAATCTTATGGTCGACCATGACCACGCAGTCGGCGCCCGCCTCTGTCGTCGTCGCTATCTTGCTGGCACAAGCTCCGGTCGCCGCGTCAAAGGTCACCCATTCAACCTCCTGAACTGTGGGGGCTGTAGCAAGAGAACCTTTGTCCACAACGTGACTCTTCCAGTAGAGGTCGGTGACAGGTAGACCGTATTGTCCCTTCCCTGGAGTTGCTGTGAAGTAATGCACCCCCCCACTCACTTCATCGCCGCTTGTTGCTACGATGACTTCCCACCCTATATTACTTCCCACAACAAACGAAGTCGCTGCCGAGCTCAATACATACCCTCTGTCTAGGTCAGCTGCTGTAACCTTTACCCACTGCATCTGGTCCTCTGTGAGATCCAAAGATTGGATAGTGGGATTGGTTATAGTTATCACTACGTTCTCGCTCTCAGTCCCCAATTGGTAGGTCGGCGTGATCTGATAGTCTCCTGGAGGGTCCTTCCAATCGAAATCAATTCGGTAATCCATGAGAAACTGGCCGTCCTTGCCGGGCGATCCGGAAGCCACGGCTACAGAGCCGGTGGTAAGCGAGGTCCAGGTGTCAGGAGTCGTGACGGTGCTCGCCATTGTCCCTGAGGTGACGCAGTGGCTTTTCCATTTGAAGTCTCCTAGCGTAATGTTGGCTCCGATTGGGACGGAGTCCCAACCACTGGGTGCTGATACTGTCGTCTCCCAGTCCTCGTTACTGCTAACGACAAGCGAAGTAGCTGCCGATCTTGCCAGATATGCGCGGTTAAGGTCAGCGGCAGTAGGCTGTACCCACGCAAAACTCCCTGTCATATCCAGCCTCTGCGTGGCGGGAACATCAAGTGTTATGTCCTGCGTTTCTGTGTCCGGTGTACCATCCGTCCCGTCATAGGTCAACGTAATGGCGTATGTGCCCGGCTGATCGTGCCAATCAAGCTTAATTCTATAGTCCATAAGAAACTGGGCATTCTCTCCCGCGCTTCCTGAGGCCACCGATTGCGTCTGGGTGCTGAGTGGCTGCCAGGCGTCATGATAGGTTGTAACAGTGGTCATAGTACCCTGGGTTGTACAGTAGCTTTTCCATTCAAAATCACTTACTGGTTTGTCGCTACTCGCGCCATCACGGGTCCAACCATTGCCAGAGATTGCAACATCCCATGGATCGGTGCTGCTAACGGTGAAGGAAGTGGCGGACGATCTTACGGTATAACCGGCATCAAGATTGGGAGGCTGCGGGGGCATCCATTGAATAGAGGCCGGAGAAAAATCCAGCAGTTGAACACTATAACCTGTACAGGTAACCAGCAACACTATGATGAGCGCTTGTACAATGGTTCTCTTCACCTACACCATCCCCCCTGGCTGACTTGCTCCCATCTCTTACACCTGGTTTCGCTTCTTAGACACGGGGTTAGTATACCACAACCTCACCCTGCACAGTAATCCTTCCCTCCAGCGAAAGGGGCCAAAGCCTAAGGACATGCTACACCTTGGTTGCAGCCGATATTCCCCCACGGGCCTCCCATCGGTCCTTCTCTGAAGTTGACAATTCAGTAACCATCAGATTTAAGGTAAAGGTGGTGCGATGATCCTTATTCGAAGGTTGTTTCTCTTTCTCTTCGCGATTGTCATTGTCGCAAGTGCGACCACTCTTGCCCAATCACAGACCCTAGTTCGGCTTGTGGGTGGCGAGATGAAGGTTGGAGAAACCGATTTACTCGCTTTGCAACTGGTGCACGCACCACAAGGAATCTGGCTCTTGGAAGGTAGAATTCTTCTCGATAGCGAGGGCGCGACAATCGTTGGGCTCAACTCCTCTTTCAAACTGGAGATCCTGGATCACACCGACCGAGATATCCGCTTCCGGTGGGGAGACCTCCGTAATGAGGTGAAAGCGGGAGCAACAGAT
>Ga0265595_1002601_pt1 | contig 11998 bp, 11 predicted proteins | sample saktaG_15_FD_190148 | JGI IMG/M metagenome (GOLD analysis project Ga0265595, IMG submission 190148) | Saline water microbial communities from Sakinaw Lake, British Columbia, Canada - sak_2013_06_06_50m | ecosystem: Environmental > Aquatic > Non-marine Saline and Alkaline > Saline ... | reverse complement strand
ACTTGGCTCAAGGAGCAGGGGATCAGGGTATGATGTTTGGTTTTGCTTGCAAAGAAACGCCAGAGTTCATGCCATTACCTATTATGTTGGCTCATGGTTTGACTCACAAATTGGCCGAAGTTAGAAAAAATAAAACTTTGGGTTATTTACGACCAGATGGTAAGTCACAGGTGACTATTGAATATGTAGATGGCAAACCAACCAGAGCGGATGCTGTGGTAATTGCTGCTCAACATAATCCAGATATTGAATTAGCAAAATTACGTGAAGATATTTTGCGTGAAGTAATCAAACCAGTTTGTGGACAGTGGTTAGATGAAAATACAAAATATTTTATCAATGAAACCGGTAGATTTGTTGTGGGTGGTCCACAGGGTGATACAGGTGTGACTGGTAGAAAAATTATTGTAGATACCTATGGTGGTCGTGGTCGTCATGGGGGTGGAGCTTTTTCTGGAAAAGTTCCAAACAAACAAGATAGATCTGGTGCTTACATGGCACGATATATTGCCAAAAATATTGTGGCAGCAGATTTGGCTGATGAATGTGAAGTGCAATTATCTTATGCAATTGGTTTTCCTGAACCAACTAGTGTGTTGGTAGATACTTTTGGTACTGGTAAGGTTGATAGTGGAAAATTGACTGCCGTAGTGAGAGAAGTGTTTGATCTCACTCCAGCGGGAATTATTAAAACTTTGGATTTGAAACGACCAATTTACAGAGCCACCGCGTCTTACGGACATTTTGGTCGTGAAGTTGTTAATTCTGATGTGGGTGATCTGTTTACTTGGGAGAAGATTGATAAGGTTGAGGAATTGAAAAATAAATTAATTTGATAAGCAGATTAGGCAGCAGAATAAGTAATAAAAAAATCTTCCGTTACGGGAGATTTTTTTATCCACAGACAATATTGACAAGAGAGAGAGAGAATGATAGAATGGCAGGTTCGTGGGCAAAGGAGATTCTCATGATAGACAGCATCAAGATTCAGGTCATGCCCTCGCCTACGAGGTGCAAGTGCGGAACCAACACCCGTTACAAGCTGGAGATTAATGGGGTGGAATACTGTCCACTCTGCTCGTCCTGGACAACAAGTTGTGTAGATGTACTTCGTGCTACGGCAGACGCGATCGATGTGGGGCAGGCCTACATGGATACGGTCTACCCCGAGAATGCGAAGTTCACTAGGAAGTTGGCTGACAAGAAACCGACCGACTGACAACAGGGGGTGCCCACGAACAACCCCCTCTTATATATTAATATTTTATAAAAATAAAAAATCCCGATTAAATCGGGATTTTTTATCTGTCTTTGTTATCAAATATTTAATAACAGGGGCGGGGGGATGTCGTTTTTGAGGCGACATCCTGTTGAAAGGGCCAAGTTCCGCAGTGGATGCGGTTAGCATTTAAAATGGCTCCTATTAGATAAAGAACAAGGCGGGGTCCTAGGCGGGAGATTTAACTCTTTATTTTGGCTCGACGAAGTCGGCCAAACAGTTTACCAATGCCGTGAAGGATGGCGACCATCAATATAAAAGTCGCCAATCCAATTATTTCCCCAAACACATCCTTGATTGGGGGGTTGTGGAAGAACTCCGCTCCGAAAAATCCGAGGCAGAAGCCCACGATGCTCACCACAAAAATGATGGGCATTGCGACGATCCACATCGTCGCTGTCTTTGTACTCAATTCTCGCATGAAAATTCCTCCCATCTGGGTTATCGTATCATCCTAAACAGTAATATATTATACCACATTTTCGCTCTTTTGTCAATAGTAGTAGCTTTTTTGGGTTTTTTTTGGTATAATATCAATATATTGGTTTAAATATACTAAATAGTTTTTTATGTCTAAAAAACATACCGTGGCTGTCCTTGGGGCTGGTAATATGGGGACAGCGATTGCTCAGGTGTTGGCTGATAATGGCTACGAAGTTAGAATTTGGAATTGGGAGGGTGATCATGCACCACTTAGACACATTGAAAAAGATTGTGAAAATAAAAAATATTTACCCGGTATAAAATTGTCGGCCAATATTATTCCAAAATATAAAATTGAAGAGGCCTTAGAGGGAGCTGAGGTGGTTTTTTTTGTAGTGCCGTCAGGGGCAATGGAACATACGATTTCTTTTGCTGCACGCAGTATAAAACACAATGCTATTTTGGTAGATATATCAAAAGGTGTAGAGCCGAGTTCCTTGCGTTTGATTCCACATATTATAGCCAAGCATGTTCGACCAGAATTACGCAAAAATATTGTGACAATTTCTGGACCAGCTGTGGCGGGTCAAATGGTGAGAAAACAATTTACAGCTATGAATATTGCTTCCAAAAACAAGCGAGCCATTAAAAAAGTAATTGAAATTTTTTCTAATAAATATATAAAATTGGTACCAACTGATGATGTAATTGGGGTAGAATTGGGTGGATCTTTTAAAAATGTTTATGCGATTGTCGTGGGAATGTGTGATGGTATGGGTTATGGTCTCAATACTAAAGCGGCCATTTTGACCAGATCTTTGGCTGAAATTGCCGATCTAATTGGGGCGATGGGTGGACGCAAACGCACAGCTTATGAGCTGGCTGGTTTAGGCGATCTAATCGGTACGGCGTTTTGTCCGGATAGTCGCAATCGAACTTTGGGTCAGTATTTAGGACAAGGCTTGACCAGTACCAAAGCTTTTAAAAAAATAAAACAAACAGTGGAAGGTGTGGATGCGACTCTGTGTTTATTAAAATTAGCCAAGAAAAATATGGTAAAAGTGCCGTTGGCTGAAATGGTGGATGAGTGTTTGTTGACCAAGGGTGATCCTAGAAAAATCTTTAATAATTTTTTGCTTAAGGGTTGGGATTGAGGCTGTGTGTATAAATGTTTGACCTAAAAAACAAGTTGTGGTATGATAAGTATGATTAATCATACTTATTTATAATTATAATATGGATAAAACAAAATTTTTTAAAGAGCACGCGGGCGATTTTTTTGGTACCACTTCAATTGGTGAGCGTGGTCAAATAGTTATGCCAAAAAAATTGCGGGATAAATTAAAACTTAAAAAAGGTGATAGTTTTTTGGTTATGCAAAAAGGTCCCGGAATAATTTTTGTCCCTACCGAAGTAATGGAAGATTTTGTCAAAGATATGACAGTCCAAATTAAAAATCTTAAAAAATTTATTTAATAATTAACCAATCTGAGTTTACTCTGATAATTGTCAGGACTCATCAGAATTAATAAAAAATATGAATCAAGAAATAATTACCGCCAAAAAGAAAAAATGGTATAAACAAAAAAAGTTTTATATCATTGTTATTGCTGGTTTAATTGTGGCTAGTTTTGTTTATGCTAAATTTTTAAAACCAGAGCCAGCTCCGCAGTATGAAACCGTAAAAGTTGTCAGAGGTACTTTGTCCCAGACGGTGGATGCTACTGGTAATGTGGAATCAGCCGGTGAGGTTAGTTTGCGTTTTGAAAATAGTGGCCGAGTGTCGCAGGTTTACAAAAAAGTGGGTGATAAAGTGAAAAAAGGTGAAATAATTGTGAGTTTGGATTTCAGTGCTCTAAATGCGGGGGTAGCTCAGGCCGAGGCTAATGTACAAAAAGCACAAGCCGATTTGGACAAGGTTTTGGCTGGGAATACTGATGAATATGTTAGCTCTATGCGTGCCAAGGTAGATCAGGCCAAAGCCAATTTAGATCAGACTATTGTCACTTATGATGATAATATTGCCAATATGGCTGCTGAACTTGAAACCGCTCGATTGAATTTGGAAATATCTGAAGGTGGAGAAGGTAGTCAAATTGTAGAGGATGCCTTTGATGATTTAGTGGCTTTATTAATTGCCACCCAATCAACTTTAGCGGCAGCTTTAACTGAAGCTGACAATATTTTAGGGATTGATAATATTTTAGCTAATGATGATTTTGTAAGTGTTTTGTCGGCGTATGATACTTCCAAATTAAATACTGCCCAAAATAAATATTATTCTGCCAAATCAGCTAAGATAGATGCCGATGAAATGATTAATTCTTTGGGTTTTGCTAGTGGGCATGAGGCTATAAATTGGGCAGCTGATACTGCTGAAGAAGCCTTGTTTAATAGCAAGGATTTGATGTTTGCGGTTTTGGCTGTATTAGATAATACTACGCCAATTGGAGATTTAACCCAAAGTGAACTCAGTACTTTGAAGACGAATGTGCAGACTGATTATTCGGCAGTTAATACTGCTTATACCAATTTAATAAACCAAAAACAAGCAGTAGAAACTGCTAAAAATGGTTATAATACTTATTTGGTGACTTATCAAAATATTTTAGTTAATGTAAATAATTTGGAAAAAAAGAAAACTGCTGATACTGCTGTTTATCAGGCTTTGTTAGATCAGGCTCAGGCTAATTATGAAGATGCCAAAAATCCACCTCGTGATGTTGATTTGGCTGGCTATAAAGCTAGTCTGTCGGCGTCTCAAGCCAATTTGGTTCAGGCGGTAGCCAATCGTAACAAATCAATTATCAATGCTCCAGTTGACGGCGTAATTGGTAAGATTGATGCCAAAGTAGGGGAATACATCAGTTCACAAGAAGATGTGGTAAAAATTGTTAGTCCACATTTTGAAGTTAAAGTAGCCATTCCAGAAACAGATATTTCCAAGATTACTTTGGGTGGTCAAGCTGATGTAAAACTGGATGCCTTTGGTGATGATGTAAAATTTGTTGGAGTAGTTTCAGAAATTGAAATTAGTGAAACTGTTATTCAAGATGTGGTTTATTATACTGTCACTTTGACTTTAGAAGAAGATGGTAGTCATGAAATTTTAAATGGTATGACCGCCGATGTATTATTTTTTACTGAAGAAAAAGAAAATGTTTTGTATATTCCCAATCGAGCCGTTCGCACCAATGGAGAAAAATATGTTCGGATTTTGGAAAACGGTGAAGCAAAAGATATGCCAGTCACTCTCGGTTTGCGCGGTGACAATGGTTTGATTGAAGTGTTGACTGGCTTGGTAGAGGGGCAAGAAGTTATTACAAAAGTAATTGAGTAATTATTGTTATGACCGTAAAAAAAATATTAGAAGCAATTTATAAGGTTGCAAAAAAGGAAGGTGTGGAGGTGTATGCCGTAGGCGGTTTTGTTAGAGACCGTTTGCTTGGTATAAAAAAGAAAGAGGCGGATATTGATTTTGTTGTGATAGGGTCTGGTTTGGATTTTGCCAAAAAATTAGATAAAGAATTAAGTGAGATTGGGAGTCTGGTTGAATTTCCTGATTTTGATACGGCTCGCTATGTTTTTACTGAAGAATTGAAAGACGGAACAAAAAAGAAGTTGTTAGAAATTGAATTCGCGGGATCGAGAACAGAAAGTTATGATAAAAAATCACGAAAACCAAAAGTTGTTGGCACGAGTTTAGCCGAAGATTTGAAACGTCGTGATTTTACTGTTAACGCGATGGCTCAGGCCGTGACTGCGACTGGGCTTAGTAAAAAAATAATTGATTTCTTTGATGGACAGGGAGATTTGAAAAAAAAGATTTTACGAACTCCACTTGATTCTGACGAAACTTTTTCCGAAGATCCTTTGCGTATGCTTCGAGCAGCGAGATTTGCATCTCAACTTTCCACCCAAGGCGGACCAGCCTCGGGCTGGGGTATTGAAAAAAGTGCTTTAGAAGCTATGGCACGTAATCACAAACGTTTAAAAATTATTTCAGCTGAAAGGGTTCAAGAAGAATTATTTAAATTACTCAAGAGCAAACAACCTTCAGTTGGTTTTCAGATTTTGTATGCCACCAAATTGTTGGATGAGTTTTTGCCTGAGATCTCAGCTTTGCAGGGAGTCGAGGAAGTTTATGGACAGGGTCACAAAAATAATTTTGAACATACTTTAAAAGTTGTGGATAATTTATCCGAGAGAACGGACAATGTGGTTTTACGTTTGGCCGGACTACTTCATGATATTGGCAAACCAGGAACCAAACAATTTGTTAAAGGCCGAGGTTGGGCTTTTGATATGCATGAACACTTAGGATTAAAAATGGTTCGGGCAATTGGTAAACGTTTGCGATTATCCAAAGACGACACTGAATACATCGGCAAATTAGTTCGTTGGCACCAACAACCAATCCAATTAATGGATGCCAAAATTACTGATAGTGCCATTAGAAGATTGTTTGTGACAATGGGCGAAGAGTTTGAAGATTTGTTGTTGTTATGTAAAAGTGATATTACCACTGGTAATCCTAATAAAAAAATTAAACGTTTAAAAAATTATGATTATTTGGAAAAGCGCGTGGAAGAGATAATTGAAAAAGATAAAATGCGCGCGTTTCAATCGCCAGTTCGCGGTGAAGAAATTATGAAAGAGTGTGGTTTAAAACCCGGTCCAACTGTTGGCAAAATAAAAACCGCAATTGAAGAAGCGATTTTAGACGGGAAGATTGAGAATGAGTATGAGCCGGCACTAACGTATTTCGAAAAAATAAAGGATGAGTACTTGAGTGGTGCGGAGGATTGGGAGAGGGTTTGACACACTGTCATTCCGACCGAGCCCGACGACGAAGTCGGGCGAGTGGAGGAATCCCTTTTCTTTACACTATATGTAGTATTAAATAAAATTTTCCTTGATGCATTTGTTGATGCATTAAAAAGGGATCCCTCGACTGCGCTCGGGATGACAATGGAAACATATGTCCACACCAATAATCAAAGTAGAAAATTTAAAAAAAGATTTTGTCAATGATGAAGTAGTGACAAAGGTCTTGCATGGTATAAATTTTGAAATTAAGCGAGGTGAGTTTGTGGCGATTATGGGGCCAAGTGGATCTGGCAAGTCAACCTTGATGCATATTTTGGGATTTTTGGACAAGCCGACCGAGGGCAAATTTTATTTTGAAGGTGTAGATGTCAGCGGTCTTGATGATGATCGTTTGGCCGAAATGAGAAGTGAAAAAATTGGTTTTATTTTTCAAGCTTTCAATTTATTACCACGGACTTCAGTCTTGGATAATGTTTTGTTGCCAATGATGTATATGAAAATGAGCAAACAAGAAAGAATAGATGAAGCCAAACGAGCGATTGAGGCGGTTGGTCTGACTCATCGTATTAATAATTTGTCTAATCAATTATCTGGCGGTGAAAAACAACGGGTGGCGATTGCCCGAGCTCTGGTAGGTAAGCCGTCGGTTATTTTTGCCGATGAACCAACTGGAAATTTAGACTCCAAATCTGGTTTGCAAGTTATGAAGATTATTCAAGATTTAAATTTAAAACAAGGCCATACTATTATTTTGGTCACTCATGAAAAATATACTGCTGAACATTCCGAAAGGGTTATCCGTATGCGCGATGGTTTGGTTGAATCTGACGAAAAAGTAAAAAATAGAATTTTGGCTGACGGGCAGGAGGAGTTGAGAAAATAGTCTCTAAAGTCATAAAGTCTAAAAGTTAATACTTATGAAGATTGATAGATTTGAGGATATAATAGCTTGGCAAAAAGCTAAGATTTTAACACTTGGTATATACACTTCATTTAAGGAGTGTAAAGATTATGGATTTAAGGATCAAATTCAAAGAGCGAGTGTCTCGATAATGAATAATATTGCTGAAGGATTTGAACGTTTGGGAGACAAAGAGTTTAAAAGATTTTTGTTTATAGTAAAAGCTTCTTGTGGGGAAGTGAGATCAATGTTGTATCTATCATACGATTTGGGTTATCTAAACAAGGAAGAAACTAGAAGATATTACGACTTATCAATAGAAGTATCAAAAATGATATCAGGTTTTATAAAGAGATTGAATTAATCTGTAGACTTTGTAGACTTTATGACTTTATAAACTTTTGACTGTATTATGAACATCACCGAAAATATTCACAATTCATTTCAACTTTTGGCGAACAATAAAGTGCGCTCTTTTTTGACTATGCTCGGAATTATTATTGGTGTAATGGCTGTGATTATTGTGATGTCGGTTGGAGCTGGTGCGCAGAGTTTGATTTTGAATCAAGTCAAAAGTATGGGTACCAATTTGGTCGGGGTTTTGCCAGGGGCTTCGGAAGATGATGGTCCGCCCGCTTCGGCTATGGGTATAGTTGTCACGACTTTAAAATATGAAGATGGCGAAGCTATAAAAAAAGATGGTTGTGATTGTATTGAAGCTTTGACTGCCTATGTTAGCGGAAATGAAACAATTAGTTTGAACGATGTGGTATTGAATACTACATTTTCTGGTGTGTCGGCCAGTTATTTAGATGTGGAGGATACTGAAGTGGTGCAAGGGAGATTTTTTTCTAGTGATGAAGAAAAAAGTTTAGCCCGAGTGGCCGTACTTGGTGATGGTGTTAGAGAAGATTTGTTTGGTGACGATGATCCAATTGGCAAAAAAATTAGAATAAAAAAAATTAGTTTTACTGTGATTGGTGTGATGGAAAAACGAGGAGTTAGTGGTTTTCAAAATCAAGATGACCAGATTTTTGTGCCAATCACGACAGCTCAAAAATTATTATTGGGAATTGATCATGTTAGTATGCTTAGAGTTAAAGTGGATAATTCAGAAAATATTGAAAAAGCTGTAGATAGTATCAAAACAATTTTACGCGAGAGACATAATATAGACACAGCGGAAGTAGATGATTTTTCTGTGCGTTCTATGGCTCAGGGTGTAGAAACTATTACAACAATTACCGACGCTCTCAAGTTTTTTTTGGTAGCTATTTCTGGTATTGCTCTCGTGGTTGGTGGTTTTGGTATTATGAATATTATGTTGGCCTCGGTGCAGGAGCGAACCAGAGAGATTGGTTTGCGCAAAGCAATTGGTGCCAAGTCACGTGATATTATTGGGCAATTTTTGATTGAATCAGTGGTAATTACTTTTTTGGGTGGTTTGATGGGAATTGTATTAGGAATTTTAATTTCCGTTTTAGTCGCCCAAGTGGCTCAATATTTGGGTTATGATTGGGATTTAGTAGTTTCATTTTTTTCTATTTTACTTGGTTGTGGAGTGTCGGTTGGTATTGGTTTGATTTTTGGTATCATTCCAGCCAGACGAGCCAGCCGATTAAACGCGATTGAAGCTTTGCGATATGAATAAAATATGTTATTGACAGAAAGAATACAATTGGCTTATCAAGCATTGTCGAGACAGAAATCGCGGACTATTTTGACGATCATTGCTTTGAGTATCGGAATTTCTTCGGTAGTAATAATAATGTCAGCTGGTCGCGGTTTGGAATCAATGGTAGTGGGTGAGTTGGATATATATAGTCCAAATGCTTTGAATATAGAAGTCAGAATTCCCGGTAAGGGTGAGAGTGGTAGCGCGACTGGTATGGCGAGTGGAATTATCGTCACCACTTTGAAAAATGAAGATATGGAAGAAATTTTAAAGAATAAAAATATTGATTCGGTTTATAGTTATGTTACGAGTCAGGAAGTTATAAAATATCAAGGAGAAAATAAAACAGTAATTTTATTTGGTTATGGCGCCAATGCTGTTAAAGTGGAGAAAATTGAATTAAGCGAAGGGCGGTTTTATTATCCCGAAGAAGAAGAATCTCTAGCACAAGTTTTGGTTATCGGCTCCAAAGTAAAGGAAGATTTATTTGGTGATGATACAGCTGTTGACAAAACAGTTTATATGGGTGGCAAGGCGTTTAAAGTTGTTGGCGTTATGGTAGAAAGAGGAGCGAGTTTTGGTTTTGATTATGATAGTCTTGTTTATATCCCGACCAAAACTTTACAAAAAAGATTTTTGGGTACAGATTATGTGATGGGAATAATGGCGAGAGTGATAGATATTACAAAAATAAATGGAACCAAAGAAGATGTGGAATATTTATTACGTGAAAGGCATGATATTACTGATCCAGATCGTGATGATTTTAAGGTGACAACTATGGATGAAATTAGAGATATGTTAGAAACTGTGGTCGGTGGAATTACTTTGTTGTTAATTGCTTTAGTGTGTATATCTTTGATTGTTGGAGGAGTTGGAATTACTAATATTATGTATGTGACAGTCTCGGAAAGAACTTTTGAAATAGGTTTGCGAAAATCTTTGGGTGCCAAGAGCAAAGATATTTTGTGGCAATTTTTATTGGAAGCAGTGTCTTTGACTGTGGTCGGTGGAATTGTGGGAATTGTTTTTGGAATTATTTTATCTTATCTGGTTTATTGGGGTGCTGTAAGTTATGGTTTGAATTGGTCTTTTTCGGTTTCTTTATTTTCAATTGTGTTAGCTTTGGGATTTTCTACTTTTGTCGGTTTGTTTTTTGGAATTTATCCAGCCCGTCGAGCGGCCAATCTGAATCCAATTGAAGCTTTGCGTCGTGAGTAGTTAATTTGGGGTTGTGGATCGGTCTTGCTTTAATTGTCTAAATTTGGTATCATATTTATATAAATATTTATCTGATTTTATGTTGGGAGTAATTTGGCACGATTTTTTATATCAACCACTCTTCAATTTTTTGATTTGGATATATAATGGCTGGGCTAAGGAAAATTTGGGTTGGGCAATTGTTTATTTGACTCTTATTTTACGGGTGGTTTTGTTGCCTTTTACTTTGGTTACGGAAAAAGGTCAGGCCAAGAGCAAAGATGTTGATGCTGAATTAGTCCAAATAAATAAAGATTTTAGCAATGACCATCAGCTTAGGAAACAAGAAATTCGTAAAGTTTTGAAAAAGAAAAAGGTTAGTCCTTGGAGCAAGACAGTAGTGTTGGGTATCCAAGCCTTGGTCTTGGTTTTGCTTTACCAGGTATTTTTACGTGGTATTACCGGTGATAAAATATTGAAAATTCTTTATCCGTTTATAAATTTTCCAGGCAAAATCAATGCAATGTTTTATGGCTTTGATTTGGGAGGAAGAGGAGATTATGTCTGGGCGGGTGCAGTGGCCCTTTTTCTTTTGGTTGAAATATATTTGGATTATAAAAAGCAAAAATATGGCTTAACTAAGGCAGATTTATTTTATTTTATTTTATTTCCTGCAATGACCTTTTTTGTTTTAATGATACTGCCAATGGCTAAATCTTTGTTTATCTTGACATCTTTGCTATTTTCTGCTATAATTCACCAGTTTAGTAAACTAATTTTTAGATCACCAAAGGTTGAGGAAGTGAAGAAGGGTTAAGTATACTAGATATAATGGATTTTTTTTAAGTTAAATTTATTGTTATATTACAAACTTACAAAGTTAACAATATTGTCCGCCCAAGGCGGATCCGCCTTGGGCGGACAATATATTAATATAACTATATAATAATATGGCCGAATCATTAGACAAGTTGATGTATTCATTTGTAATGGAGGATGTTTTGAAGGGTGTTTTTATTTATGTACCACCTGGATATGTGGCTTGTGTGTATGATCTAGGTAGGGGAGTACTAAAAAAAGTTTTGACCCCTGGGCTCCATCTAAAAATTCCTTTTTGGCAAAAGGCCAAGTTGTTTAATACTCAAACTTTGGAATATAGTATTTCTCGCGAATTTAATCCGCAAAATGAAAAAGCGATGGGAGATATTCCGATTGCAGCCGTCACCCAAGATGATAAGCGTATTGGTGTTGAAGGTACAGTTTTACTTCGTCTGGATATTCATCAGATTCCAGCGATTTGGCAGACGATTGGTGAGGATTTTGTGGCCAAAATTATTCGTCCGACCGTACGATCTAGAATAAGAATGGTAATGAGTCGTTTTGATAAACAAGAAATTATTGGTGCCAAGCGTGATGCGGTTGAGACTGAATTAAAAAATGAACTAGAGCGGATATTTTATTCTCGAGGTATTTATGTAGAAAATATATTATTATCAGAAATTGCTGATGTTAGCGAGTATAAGAAGACAGCGGAGGAATAGACCACAGATCTTTGAGACACAGATTTCACAGATAATTAAAACCCATCATTTTGATCCGTACCCCAAAAAGTGGACACGGTTAAAAAACCACTAATGGACTTCTAAAAGATGATTTCGGTATTGTACCGGGGTCATCTTTTTTAGATTCC
>Ga0265595_1002599_pt1 | contig 12002 bp, 18 predicted proteins | sample saktaG_15_FD_190148 | JGI IMG/M metagenome (GOLD analysis project Ga0265595, IMG submission 190148) | Saline water microbial communities from Sakinaw Lake, British Columbia, Canada - sak_2013_06_06_50m | ecosystem: Environmental > Aquatic > Non-marine Saline and Alkaline > Saline ... | reverse complement strand
TATAGATTGTTAAAGATTCTGTTTTTGCTATAATAAACACAGACAATTAAATAAGAGAGTTTATTGAGAGTGGTGGTAGAGTACTGGCTCGTTGACCACCCGGCAACCCTTGAAAATGACTTTTTCAAGAAGGTGCTAAATCCAACCTGAAAAGGAAAGATAAAGGTCTGTTTTTTATTACTCTTTCTTCGGGAAGAGTTTTTAATTATTAACAACAAAAATATGGAAATTAAAAAATATAAAACGTTAAGCGAATGGTATCAGGAAATAAAATCTCAGGGATATTCCGTTCCCCCACAGATATGCATCGGTATCCAGGAGGCAATGAAGGAGCTAGATATGGGTTTTGCGGAGGTTTTTGAGTTATTCGTAGAAAGAGCGATTATCATCCAGGCGGAGAAAGCGTTCATCTACGACATGTGGGGGTATAAGAGATTGGTCCCTAAGGGATTATATAGGTGCGAAAAGTGTGGTGAATACAAAGGCGTAGTAAAAGCAAAAGACCTGGATTGGGATTACTATTTTGATAAGCCAGCAATGGAAGAGAAAGAAGAAGACATCATCGCATCTTGTCTTTGTGATGGTATTTTATGTCCGAAATGTAAGAAAAATAAAGTTCGCAGGCCTATATCTAATCATTATGATATAGAAAGCAATACGATTGATCATTCGCCTTGGTTTATGGGAATGATGGGTTGTGGTGAATGCAGAAAGAGGAAAAATAGTTAGTAGTGGTGCGGTTTTTTGATTACCTTGCCTTTTTCTTAAAACGAGGCTATTTTGAAAGTAGGGGGGGTGATTTATTAAGGTATAAAACGAAATAAATATGGATTCTTCCTTCAATCCAATCCTTGTAATAATTTTTCTGGTTATTGGTATTCTTGTAGTAGAAACATTGAAAGAAAATAGTCGGAGAACACAGACAATGGATCAAAAGATAGATAAAAAAAGATGGTGGCAATATAGAAAAATAAGTAGAGAAGAGGCTGGCAAAACAGCATTATTGGGTCTTTTAGGGATTACAATATCTTCTTTATTTATAAAAGGAGTAGTGATACAAAACCTTACAGATATAATTTTTGGATTCATGTCTGGAATCGGAGGAATTATTTGGATAATAGAGTCTATTAGAAGGAGAGGAGTTAAGGAAGACGGGAAGCTAGGAGATTGCGGGATACCACAGGAAAAAATAGACAATTATAATAGGAACAAAGAAAACCAGAAATAATAAGGTTTTCAAAAAACTAACATGAAAGAACAAATCACAATACTAATGAAAGGAACTCTTCCGGAAGAGATAGATAAAGAATTAATGCAATGGCCACTAGAAAGATTAGATTTAGCAATAGGGGCATGCGAAGAACAGATAAAGGAATGGGAAAATGCCATAAAATACAATTTGGAATGGCCATCTGAAAAGCAAAGGCATGATATGGCACTTGTTTCTATAAAAAATAAGAAGGATATATTTTCAAATCTTTCTAGGAAATATGAGAACTATCAGTTCAGGAAAAACATGAATAAGCCGCCAAAGAAGTTAGGCAAAGTTACTAAGGAATGGATAGAAGGAGCAATAATAAGGCAGAAAAGCACCATTGCCATTATGAAAACATATCTGAAAGAACGGACTGAGAAAGATTAGGCATGGAGGAATAAATCAAAACGAAATGAATTTATGAAGAAACCAATCAAGACAATTATAATATGTATTTTAATCGGTTTTGTTGGTTTTCCTACTATTACCCTCGGGGGAACTTTTGTCTTCTCTTTAATTCAAGGAAAAACAGCAGAAGAAGCAGTCCAGATTCTAGCTGAACAACTAGATATTTTAATTGGTAGAGTAGGGGTGGTTGAAATAAAACAGGCAGAACAGGGAGAAACTATTTCCGATCTTCAATCTACCATTGACCAACAGAAAGAGCTTATTGAAAACCAGAAAATACAATTAATAAAAGAAAATGCTTGCAGGAAAGCAGATGATTTAAAGATTGCCCCTCCAGAAACGAAAATAGCATATTATACCCAAGGAAATAAACCCATTGATGCTTCTTGGGCACCAGATACAACAGAAGAATTATTATCATATCTTCATGGTTATTGGGAAGCATACGAAAATTCTGATGGCATTTGGAGTGCTTATATGCATAGCCCAGACTATATGCCAGAATTTGTTCAAAAATATATTTCCATTTTAGAAGAGCGTCAGCGTGAATATTTTACTCAGCAAGAACTCTGCAATCAATAAATAAATCTATGAAAGAAAAAATTAAGGAAACTTTAATCATCCTATTTTTATTATTAATCTGTATTCCTACTATCACCGGTGCTTTTACTACAGATTACGAGTTTTCTTCCTATAATTCTTCTGGTTTCTTTTGGGGAATTTGGCATGGTTTATTGGCGCCATATTCTCTTATAGCAAGATGGTTTATCAATGACATAATTATGTATGCCTATCCCAATAGCGGTTGGTTCTATGATTTCGGATTCTTGATAGGGCTAGTGGGCTCTATACCGATTGGTTGGGCTTTTGCCATTACTTCTTTTATCGGACATTTAATCATGTAGTTAGCTAAAATAAACCTATGAAAGAAAAAATCAAAAATTGGTGGAAAAGCCAAACTAAAGAAATAAAAATAATTTTACTAATTACGCTTATTCTTCATTTAAGCGCAGCGATCTATCGGTTTATATCCGAATATTTATATATATTATCATACGGATTGGATTCTTTCATGGGTAGATTATTAGGTTTATTTTTAGGAACAACTATGCCAGTTTTTCTAATAGCTGCAACATTGGGACTGATACCTTATTTCCTCTTTAGAGAAGTTGCGGAAAGATATAAAAGATATTTCGATTATTTTGTAATTACTTTTTTAATTATTACTATAATTATTTTATATTTCGGAACTTTTCATAGACCATTTTAATAATAAATTAAAGAATTGCTAAAAAAAAGAATTAAAAATGTCAGAAATTATTAAAATTAATATTAAAAAATTATGGCAAATTTGTTTTTAGTTTTATTTTTCATTTCGCTTATTTGTTTAATTATAGGACTGATAGATCCATCTATTTTCACTTATCTTATTAAAAAAGAGGTTGCAAAGAAAAAAATAGGATTGATTTTTGGAACAGCACTACTTGTTTTTTTTGTTTTAACTGGGGTAACCTACGAACCCAAAAAAATAAAGCCAGAGACTGGGCAAGTTACGAAAACCGAGCAAATTAATGAAATTAAAATTCTTGGAAAAACAATTAAGGTTGGCGATTCAGCTGATAATGTTTTTAATATCATAACAGACGATTATAAAATTGATAGTCAAACCATTGGGTCAGGAAAGGTAGTGCACCATTTTTTAGTTGGCAAAACTCTTTTTGATATGATCTTCGAAAAGGACGAAACAGATTCTTATTATGTTTTAACTGGAATAATAATAAAAAATGAAAATTACCAAGTTCCAGAGATAGAAAAACAATCTCCTGTGCAGTATGAAATCGGTTATACTTCAGGGTTTTTAGCTGTAATTTCTGTGCCTCAAGGAACAACTAAAACTCAATTAAAAGAGCTATTAAACTATTTCCACTCATTAAAGGAAGAGGGTAAATTATCTAAAATAATGAAGGGACATACGGTAATTGATATTTTCGATAATAAAAAATGGACAACAAAAGAAAATTACAACAGCATTATTTTAAATACCGAGACTTATTGTAATTATATCAAGGCAACTTATGGTGTTGATATTCAAGGCGTTGAGAGTGCTTCTATCAGTTTTGGCGATTGCCCAAATTATGAAAAAGTAAAGCTTGAATGATTTTTGAAGAAGTACTATTCTAATAAAAAGGAAGTAAATAATCTATGAAAGAAAAAATTAACCAAAAAGGATTTATTCAAATACCTATACTTATCGCGATCATTGTGAGCGTTTTAGTTTTGGGTGGTGGATATTTTGGCATTAAAAAATATCAAAATTATCAGACCGAAAAAATTGAGAAAGAAAAGCTTGTACAAGAAGCGCAACAACAAAAAGATTCAGAGCTTGATAGTTTAAAACAAGAAATAGAGGCACTGAAAAATCAGAAACCACAGGTAATAGTACAATCTCCGGCAAAAGCTCCAAATCTTATGACTATTATACAAGAATGGAAGCCACGAGTAGCATATATTGAATGTCAATGGGCGTATAGTGACACTGGGAGAGTCTATCGTGTAGCCAGTGGTTCAGGCTTTCTTTGGAGAGGCGTACAGATTGGGAGAGGGACAGTTGAGACCAATCTTCATGTAATTCTTGATGATAATGGTTATTCTCCAACAGAGTGTGTCATCAAGTTTTCAGGAGAGAGTGATATTCACGTTTATAAGACTGATCGCCCATGGACTGCTCCAGATCGTAAGGATTGGGGTCCGTTTTCTCATGATGTAAGGGGATATGATTCTGGATCAATTATGTTTGCAAATCCGAGTAATAGTGTTATGGCTATTTTGAATAGTTCATTTAATAGTTGTAAAACCCTAAATCAAAAAGCGGCAATTGGCGAAAGCGTAGTCATTTTGGGATATCCAGGCATTGGGGGAAATAATGATATTACTGCTACAGAAGGTATTATTTCTAGTTACGATGGAGATTATTATATTACTTCAGCAAAAATAGAGCATGGTAATTCAGGAGGTATTGCAATACTAATAAAAGATAATTGTTTTTTGGGTATACCAAGCTATGCAGAAGCCGGAGAGATCGAATCGATGGGGAGAATTTTAGATGGCAGTAAAGTTATTTTTTATTAAGTTGTGAATTTTTTTACCAAAAATACTAAAAAGGACATTTTTTCCATACTAGTTTTGAATTATAAAGTTTGGTGAAACGAGGGGGCACTAGATATTTTTAAAAAGTAGTTGAATTGGGTTTAAGTCAAAGAATCTAAGAGGAGAAAATACGGTCTATAACCGAAGAAGAGCGTAAGCGTATTGTTACTTATTTGCTTAATAAGGATCCGAAAAAATATGCTTGGGTTAAGCGGTTTCGGTCAAGGTAATTTTGAAATGTTTATAATTTATCAGGGAGGTATAGTAGGAGCAGAATTATGAAAAATAAACTTCTCTATATTTGTATACTGGCAATTTTTTCTGTAGGATTTTTTTTTCTTGGGTGGTTTATACATAAAACCACTTTAATATCGACTTCGATAGATATATCGGGGATAGAAGAAGCCGAAACGGCAAGGCTGACAAATATCGATGGGCTGGAATTAAAAATTATTACAAATACATATTTTTTTAGTAGGAATTTTATCTTTTTGGACGATAAAACAGGTGAGATTGTAACTACGCTTTCAGTCGAAAATCCAGCTCGTGAGTGGCCGTATTATCGTATAGTTAAGGGTTATACACGTGACTGGCTTGTTGTGACAAGGATTTTAAGGTGGGGAACTGGAATGCAGGATAATTATGATGAATGGTATATCCTAGGACGATCTGGAAAAATGGAAATGGCGTTATCTTATTCATCAGAAAGTTATGTATTAGATTATGATGGTAAAAATCTATATTGGAGCACAGACATAATTAATGAGAGTTATCCAGACGACTCAGCTGTGGATATTAAGGTAATAGAGAAAAGTTGTTCTATTACAGAAGATGGAAGCGATAAAGATTGTTCGGAATCATCAAGCATAGTTCATTATGTGTGGGATAGTGATAGGGAAGAATTTGTATTTGGGAATAAATGACTTAACTGAGATTTGAGGCAAGTTCCGTCATTCTGTGTCGTTCCAGTAGTTTTTCTTTGATAATACAGGTTCGAACAGCCAACAACCCTCGGAGCAAAAAAGGCAAGCATCAGTAAAAGTTAATGGTTAAGAGATTTTTTATTTGATCAAACAGGCCCTAACCCATTCGTCATTTGCTAGTTCCTCAGGGCAGGCATCTCTTCTTCATCAAGATTACGGACGAGCAGGCGTCGCCTAGTGTGGATAATACATTAACCGTCTGTTATTTAGGGCGATTTTTTGGTAAAGTGAAATATGATTAATAGAGGCAATCTAAATTTTCTCAAAAGTAAGCCTGAACGTGAACAGTTTCATGGCTCGAGAAGAATGCATGAAGTTTTTAGAAAATTTTGGAATTAAAATCTCTGAGGAAGATTTAATAAAAGCAGGGTATCCAAATTTACTTTTAAGATTAAATCATTAAACAGGTTCGAATGTCGTTCGAGGTCGCCGAAAGGGTAACTTTTTAGTAAAATGAATATATGAGTAAAATCTTAAAACTTATTATTTCTGTTTTGGTTTGTCAGGGAGCAGGAATTGTGGGATCTTTGTTTACTACGTCTGCGATTTCAACTTGGTATGTTACGATCCAAAAGCCGAGTTTTAATCCGCCAAACTGGATTTTTGCTCCTGTGTGGACGTTGCTGTTTTTGTTGATGGGTATTTCTCTCTATTTGGTATGGAGTAAAGGTTTGAAAGATAAAAAGATAAAAACAGCTCTTTTTATTTTCGGTATTCAGCTTGTTTTAAATATCTTTTGGTCTTTTCTCTTTTTTGGTTTACAATCTCCACTTTACGCCTTTATAGAAATAATCATCTTCTGGCTGGCAATTTCGTTGACCATTATCAGCTCTTACAAGATTTCCAAGCTAGCCGCCTATCTTTTACTACCCTATATTCTTTGGGTCAGTTTTGCTTCAGTATTAAATTTTTCAATATTGATTCTTAATTTATAGTTTTAGCACCCTACCAAACAGGTTCTAACACCCGCCTTGACTTGGCGAGGCAGGTCCGCCTTGTAGTCTCCGCCGAAGCTGGACTACTTGTTTACACTGAGCTCATCGAAGTGGTAGAGTGAAATATATGAAAATCAGGGCGGCAAAAAAAGAAGACTACAAAGCATTAATGGGTCTTTATAATGCCTTTGTAGAAGAAAACAGATATTCAAGTCCCGGTAACGATTCTTTTTTTAATATCCTAAGAAGTAAATCGGGATACATTTATGTTTTAGAGGAAAAGCGGGAGCTGGTGGGTTTTGTATCTTTTTCTATAAGGACAATAGTCAGATGTCCGAAACCCATAGTCGAGCTGGATGAAATTTTTGTAGCTGAAAAAGCAAGAGGAAAGCATTATGGTAAAAGATTACTCGAAAAAGCGATAAGAGAGGCAAGGAAAGCAGGTTGTTGCCGTATGTTTATAGAAACCGCCTACAAACGAAAAATCGCCCATAAGATGTATGAAAAACTAGGGTTCAAAAATAACGGATATCATTTTTTCAGAAGTTTATAAAAAAGTTTTAATATCCCTCCTTCATTAAAACTAGGGATGGGCAAGGTGTCCCGAGGTCTGACCTCGGGACGATTGAAGAATTGCCAAACAGGCTTTTTTAGAAAAAAGGTAAACTTTTTAATATAAAAACCAATGCCAAAAGGAGCTTAGCTCCTTATAGAGAGACGAGATTATTTTTATACCTTTCTGGTCGGGCAATTTTTTGGTAGAATAAGAATAAATAAGCGATTATTTAGTATAATAAATATTAAAATTAATAAAAAAATATGAAGATAAATTTCAAAGACATCAAAAAAGTTTTATTAGGGGTTTTGGTAATGTTTTCTGCATATAATGCTTATTTTGCGATTTCCGGCAATATGCCCCCAGCTCATCCGGGAAGCCCGGTTGCTTTTACAGTCGAAATAGCCGCCAAAGCAGGAGTAATAGGGTTTTTATTTTCGCTTTTTGCCTTTTATCTGATTTATCTGAGAAAAGAAAGCCCAAAAATAACTTCAAAGGATGCAGCTAAAATGCTGGTAGGAGCTTTTTCCTTTGGTGTTATCGGCCATTTGGCAGACTCTAAACTCGGTTTAGCCGGAATATATTTTATCTTAATCTATGTCTGTTTTTATTTTGGTTTTTTAAGGAAATAAATAAAGACAGGTTTAATCCTTCGTCAAGATTACGGATAGGCAAGTGTTGCTAGGCGGAGCTAGTCGGAAAAATTTAATAATTTTGTGATCGGAACAATTTGTTAAAATAAATTTAAATTATGAATAATCAATCTTTTTCTAAAATTTGGATTATAGTAATTATTTTTGTTTTAATAATTGACGGAATTTTAGCTTGGCGATATAGATGGATGGAGAAAGTTTCGACAATGTCACCGATAGTTTTTCTTACGCCCCAACCAACTCCCGAAGAAAAATTTATTTCAGAAGAAGAAGCAATTAATCTTATAAAAAAACTTCCTGAAGTAAAAGAATGGTTAGCCCTTTTTACGGGACCTGGCGGCACTAGCCCAATCACGGGCGGTAAACCAGTGATTCAAGTGGATAGCAAATCAGCCGAAGAGTATACTATCCATATTTACGAAAATTTATCCGATCATATAGCTACCTTTAATTGGTATGATGTTAATTCAAAAACCGGGAAGATTATGCCCGTATTTTAAAATGCCAAGATTTTTAACTTAATCTTTTCTACTTTCTAGCTTTTGAAGTAAATTACTATCGCTGAAGTTACAGACGGGCAAGTGTGCCAACTAGAGCCGATAAAAATCGCAGTGTCCGTGCTGTCGGTTTTTTGGTAGAATAAAAGAACATGGAGAAAGATATTATTTTAAAAGTTGAGAACTTAAATGTGGATTTTGGAGAGGAGAGGGTTATTGAGGATTTAAGTTTTGATTTGAAAGAAAAAGAGTTTTTGGTGATTTTAGGACCGAATGGAGGCGGGAAAACTACTCTTTTAAAAACTCTATTGGGTCTAATACCTTATCATGGGCAAATTCAATGGAGAGACAATATTCATATCGGGTATGTACCGAATGAATTTGTTATTCCTAAAAATCTTCCTTTGAACCTTAAGGAATTTTTCCAGTTCAAAAAAAATTCTACTGAAGAAATTTTCCAAGCTTGGCAAAAGATCGTTAGGGCAGATAATTTTTTGATGGTGAATAATACCCATTGACAAGAAATAGTTATGGGTATATACTCAGAATAGAGGATATATTTTAAGGTCGGTCCTCTATTATCAATCTAAAATAGAAAACTATGCCAAGATTTGACGGAACGGGTCCAATGGGACAGGGTTCAAGAACTGGTCGAGGACTAGGCCCTTGCGGGGGCGGTATGAGGCGAGGCTGGGGTTGTTGGGGCGGAGGTTTCGGAGCTAGGAGATTTATTTCTCCAAAAAATGAATTTGCCGCTTTGGAAGACGAAGAAAAGATGCTTGAAGAAGAATTAGCGGCAATCCGCGAAGAAAAAGCCGCTCTTAAGGATCAGCAAAAGAAATAACTTGCTTCGCGAGAACCTTGATTTCGATATATAAATATACTATCGAAATTAAAAGAAAGCCGAGAGCCCAGTCCCGCTGAAAGCGGGACTGGGAAGGCATTCTTTGATACAATAATATCGTTAAATTTTTATCAATTATTATGGTTAGGCCACGGCTCTGCCGGAGAATAAGATTCAGCCCTAATGTAACCTATTTCAAGCCCCAGGGTGTGAGAATGAGACATTTAGGGGTTATTGAGTTGACTGTTGAGGAAACAGAGGCTTTGCGATTGAAGAATATGAAAAATTTAAAACAGGAAGAGGCAGCTAAATCGATGAATACCTCGCAAAGCACTTTTCAGAGGATTTTATCCTCTGCTTATAAAAAAATAACCAAGGCTTTGATAGAAGGCAGGGCTATAAAAATTATTAAAAAATAATATGAAAAAGCTAATTTTATTTTTAATCATAATTACTGTTGCGGTTTTAGGCCTTTTGTTTATTCTTAAAAAGATGCCCCAAAAACCAGAAAATAAAATAAATAGCTTAGTTATGCTCATAGAGTTTGAAAAGATAGAGGGAATTTTGCAGTGGGAAAAGGAATTGGATAAAAGAGAATTAAGCGCCCTAGTGAGTGTCCAAGAGAATATTTCAAAAGAGTATCCTGATGTATTTAAAAGATTGGCTCAAAAAGGATATGAGATAGCCGGTGCTTGCTCAGGAGATCCGTTCTGGGATATGCCTTACGATGAACAATACCAATTTATGAAAGAAACAAAGGATTCTCTGGAAAGTATTATAGGCAAGCCGATGAGAGTTTTTGGCAGTAGGTATTTTGCTTATGACGAAAATACCTTAAGGGCGGCAGATGCTTTAGGGATAGAATATGTTTTAGCCAGGGGAACAGCGGGCGAGAGAGCAATTATTTATGAGCCAGAAGAATACAAAGCAAAAATTATTTCTGTCTCAAATATCCCTTTTGAAGATATGGGTTCCGGCTCTTTGTGTGATTACAGTTTATGGGCGAGGGGGGCGACGGCTGAAGATTTTGATAAAGTCTTGGAAGGATGTATTGCCAAGAATCCCGATAATATGATAGTTGTTTCACATGCTTATCTGGGAGGGACGCGCCTTGCCTGGTGGAATGCCTATCAGAAAGCATTGAATTCAGATAAAATTTCCTGGAAAAGCTTTAACAACTGGACAGATAGTTTGATTCCCTTACAGATGAAGAATAAAGATATTCCTGTCAACCGGGAAGTTAAATATGAAGTTCCCAAGCCAGCAGTTCCCATCGAAGACTTGGAGTCGATTCCCGGCTTAGGAGGCGAAACACTTTATCCTTCTTGTTTTTAATAAAAAGATTGACTTGGCTTGGTGATACAAGAGTGCTTGACGTGAAGACTGATTATATGTTATGCTAAATATCCAAAAAAGGAGGTTTCAATGAAAGAAAAAAAAGTAGTTTGTCTTTCTTGTGGGAAAAAAGTCGCAGTTAAACTCGTTCCCTACGGGGGCGGGCACATAGCGACTTGTCCGAAGTGTCGGAAACTTGCCTACAACGGCAAGTAGCCCACATAAAAACTTGGGATGAAGTGGCAGTTTCTCTCAAGAAAGTAAGTTCTTTCAACTCACCATATTATCTCTAGCCAACAGGGCATAAAGCCAATAGGGCAGAGCAGGCACAAGGAGAAAAAAATGATTACTGATCATGTAATTCTAAGTGTAACGATCATCGTAGGACTACTCATAGTAGCTGGCAGCATCATTCTCGACGGCATTCTGGTATTCAAACTCTTCTGTAAAAAAGAGGAATACGAGTTTGCTTCTGTATCCGTCAATGCGAAAAAAGAAACGTTGATGAATCTCGCCACTCTAATACTAACAAGGGCTATCAACAGAAAAACCTTTTTGGAATATGTCGCCAGGCGCGCCACAAGAATTGGGAATCATCAAGAAGAGGCAGAAAAGGATCTTATCTTTCTTCGTGATATTTTGAATTTCGTCTGGGAACAGACGGAATGCAAAGACCAAGACTTGGCGGAATTTTTCCGCACGGTATTATATGAAAAAAGTTCTGATCGTTTCCAGCTGAAGCGTTAATAAAACGAGGTGCTGCCACACCTCTTACATTAAAAACCTACTGATGCCCAGTAGGTTTTTGCATTCAGAATCATTATTAAATCAAACAGGTTCTAACCCATTCGTCACAGGGCAGGCATCTCTCCTCAGTTAAAATTACGGATGGGCAAGGTGCTCCGAGGTCTGACCTCGGGACGATTAAAGAATCGCCAATCCTTCGACTCCGCTCAGGACAAACGGGCGGTTTTTTGGTAGAATGAAAGCGGGAAAAGGGAAAAAATCAGAGTTGACAGAATTTTATTTTCAATATTATTTAAGATCGGCAATGGGAATTTTTATTTTGTAATCAAAAACTATTATTTGAGTTATGAAAAAAATCAAAGAAAAAATAATTAACAAAAAAAGGAAAAGAGAAATTTTTGAGCGAGAGCAAACAATCGCTGAACATAAGGCAATTTTTAACTCTATCGGTGATCATGTGATGGGATTAGTAGTCGTTGATAAGAATGGGGCAGTGATTCGTATAAATAAAGGCTTTGAAGCGCTAACCGGTTGGAAGAAAAAAGAAGTAATTGGCAAAAATTTGATAAAAATTATCCCAAGGGTAAATAAAAATGGGGACATAATACCATTTAAACAAAGAATTCTCTCCAAGACATTATT
>Ga0265595_1002595_pt1 | contig 12012 bp, 9 predicted proteins | sample saktaG_15_FD_190148 | JGI IMG/M metagenome (GOLD analysis project Ga0265595, IMG submission 190148) | Saline water microbial communities from Sakinaw Lake, British Columbia, Canada - sak_2013_06_06_50m | ecosystem: Environmental > Aquatic > Non-marine Saline and Alkaline > Saline ... | reverse complement strand
GTGTACCACCACAGCCCGGCGCCCGCGGGCGATGATGCCCCAAATGCACAGGCCCACGCCGCCGAGGAAGCCCGAGCCGTACGCGGCGAGGTGCGCCCACAGGTCGGCCAGGAACAACGCGTGCCGCTCCGCGGGAACGCGGGAGGCCAGGGGCTCGACCAGCCAGACCCCGCCCGCTTTGGCGACGAAGTACCCCGCCGTCCCGGCCAGCAGTGCCAGGGTGGCCATCACGCACAGCACGATCGCCACCGGGCGAAGCAGGTCGCGCCACGTAAATCGAGGCCAGGGGCCAACTCGCGACGCCAGGCCCATCAGCAAGCCCAGCGGCAGGCCCACCCACCAAGTTGCGATAACGCCCCAGCCCAAGGCCAGCAAGGTCGGCGAATCGGTGTTGAATACCGGCGGGTGCCCGATAGTGAAGTATTCCACGCAGACCCTGGCTGTGACCTGGTCCTGGGCGATCCCGTAAACGCAGGCCGCGACGACGCCCATGATGACGATCTTGATAAACTCCATCCCGCTCTCCGGCTAGGGCCCGATGGCCGGCTTGCTTTGTGATGCTATCTCCCGCTGCCTCAACAAGCAAACGCCTTGTGCCCGTCGCAGACCGCGGTGCCCGGTCCCCGGCATTTGACATTTGAGCATTTCCGTTTCCCCTTCCCTGCCAAAACCGGCCCCCATCCTGCCCCCCGCGTCTGACAAATCGCCCAGCCGGGCAAAAATAGTTATTCATTCGGCCTAAACTGGCCATGGCAATCGGTCCGAAATAAACGGCGCGGACTTGACAAACCGGTCCGCCCCGGTCAATAGATGTTGCCCTTGCCCATTTAGGGCGACAAGAGCAAGAATGGCAAAGACTGCCGGAAAAACCACGGCTGCTGCTAAGGCAAGCCCGAAGGCCTCAGCCTCGGGCGAGCCCAAGGCCGCTGCGCCAAAGGGCCGAAAGCTCGTAATAGTCGAATCACCCGCCAAGGCCAAGACCATAAACCGCTATCTCGGCGATGGTTACATCGTCATGGCCTCAATGGGCCACATCCGCGACCTGCCGACAAAGACCATCGGCGTGGACATCGAGCACGGCTTCGCCCCGACATACGAACTCCTGGCCAGCCGAACGAAGGTCATCGCCGAGCTAAGAAAATACGCCAAGTCGGCCCCCGAAATCTTCCTGGCTACCGACCTTGACCGCGAGGGCGAGGCCATCGCCTGGCACCTGGCGGAGAGCCTCGGCATCCGCAACCAGAAGGTCCACCGGGTGGTATTCAACGAGATCACCCGCGACGCCATCCGCCAGGCGTTCGCCAACCCCCGCCAGGTTGACATGGACATGGTGAACGCCCAGCAGGCCCGGCGGGTGCTGGACCGGATCGTCGGCTACGAGGTCTCGCCGCTGCTGTGGCGCAAGGTCGCGCCGGGCTTGTCCGCGGGGCGCGTCCAGACGGTCGCCGTCCGGCTCATAGTCGAACGCGAGCGCGAGATCGAAGCGTTCATGCCCGAGGAATACTGGAAGATCGGCGCGGTCTTCACGCCGGACATCCCATCGGCCGGGAGGCTGGCACAGCAGTGGCGGGGGTTCCTCGCTCAGCGTGACGAGCGCGGAGCGGCACCGTCGCGCGAAGCCCAGCAGGCATTCCTGGCGAAGAACGGCGCGTTCCGGGCCGAACTGGTTAGTTGGAAGGGCGTGCGGTTCACCTGCGGATCGTCCGACGCCGCCATCGCCATCGCCAAGGCTCTCGGCCTGGCCGTCGAGCGCGTCGATACAGCCGAAGACCCCGAGGCCAAGGGCCCGGCCCGGCATATAGTGACCGTTCTTGGCAGCGTCTCAGCGGGCGGGCCGGCACTGGGTGTAAGCGACCTGAACGTCCGCGAGAGCCGCTCCAAGCCGCCGGCGCCGTTCATAACCTCGTCGCTCCAGCAGGCTGCCTCGACGAGGCTGCGCTTCGGCGCACAGCGGACAATGCGTGTCGCCCAGCAGCTTTACGAAGGCATTGAAATCCCCGGGCGCGGGCAGATCGGCCTGATTACTTACATGCGTACCGACAGCCGGCACTTGTCCGGCGACGCGATCGCCCAGGCTCGCAAGTTCATCGGCGAGCAGTTCGGCCCCTCTTATGTGCCGGAAAAGCCTAACTTTTACAGTTCCGGCCAGCGCGCCCAGGAGGCCCACGAAGCTATACGCCCGTCGGACGTGACGCTTCTGCCGCGGGACGTTCGCGGCGCTTTGAGCGACGAGCAGTACCGGCTATATGAGCTGGTCTGGCGGCAATTCGTCGCCTGCCAGATGCCCCCGGCCGTGTGGAACGTCACCGAGGCGACTATCGCCGCGCGGACGCCCGAGGGCGAGGGCCAGTTCAAGGCTATCGGACGCACCCTGGCCTTCGACGGCTTCCTCCGTGTGATGGGCGTGCCCGCCGGCGGCGAGCAGATCCTGCCGGCCCTGGCCGTCGGCCAGCCGGTAGCCCCGGCCGAGATCGACCCGAGCCAGCACTTCACCCAGGCCCCGCCCCGCTACACCGAGGCCGCACTGGTCAAGGCGCTGGAGGCCGAGGGAATAGGCAGGCCCAGCACTTACGCCGCCATCATCCAGACGATCCAGGCACGCAAGTACGTGCTGCTCACCGATCGCACGTTCAGGCCCACGGATATCGGCAAGGTCGTAACGGACAAGCTGGTCAAGCATTTCCCGAACGTCTTCGACGTCCGCTTCACGGCCAGCATGGAGGACCAGCTCGACCAGGTCGAGGAAAACCACCAGGACTGGGTCAAGGTGCTCGAGGCCTTCTACGGACCCTTCCACGGCAACCTCGAACGGGCAGCCGAGGAAATGGTCCACGCCAAGGCCGAGAGCCAGCCCAGCCAGTACACCTGCCCCGACTGCGGCAAGCCGATGGTCTACCGGCTGAGCAAGAACGGGCGATACCTCGCCTGCACGGGCTACCCGGACTGCAAGACCACCCATCCGGTGGATGAGTCAGGCAAGAAGGTGACCGTCAGCCATACCGACGTCGCATGCCCGGACTGCGGAAAGCCGCTGACTCTCCGCAAGGGCCGGTTCGGGCCGTTCCTGAGCTGCTCGGGCTACCCGGACTGCAAGGGCATAGTGAAAGTCGACAAGAAGGGCGGCATCAAGCTGCCGAGCGCCCCGCCGCTGCTCATCGAAACGCCGTGCCCCAAGTGCGGCGCCCAACTGAACCTGCGCCGCTCGGCCAGGGGGCCGTGGCTGAGCTGCTCGAAGTACCCCAAGTGCCGAGGCCGGCTCGGATTCAAGGCCCTGACGGACGAGCAACAGAAGGACCTCGAACTGCAACTGCTCAACCACGAAAAAGCCAACCCCATGCCCATCCTCCGCAAGCTCGACGGCACGCCGGTCCGCGAAGGCGAGCTGCCTGCCGCCAACGGCGGCGGCAACGATAGCGGCAACGGCGGGGATACGGGCAACGGCGGCGATGGCGGCGAGCCGCCACCCGACGAGCCGGGGAACGATTAGACGGCTGGTGATCTGTCAGCCATCATTTTCGGGGTGCCATGCTTCTGTCTTCAGAAGCATGTTCCGACGAACCTCGATGGTGTCCTGGTCTCTTGTTACCAATTTCGCACAGGGAACATGCTTCCCCAAAGCTGGAAGCATGGCACCCAACCCATGGAATCAACTGTGACGGCACGACTCGCGCCCGAGCGACGGCGCAGGTCGCCGCCCGGACGCTCGCCGATGAAGGCAAATGTGGTGCCGGGATCCCGAATGCTACTTCGGCATTACCAGCAGCAGGAAGACGAAGCCGAACAGGCCCTGGGCCCAGGCACTGAACAACTCAGCCAGGCAGCCGGCATATCGGCGATACTATTTGGCCACTACGAAGAGGTTGCTGGACAGCAGGCCGCCGAGGAAGACGAACGTGAAGATGCCGACCGTCTCGACGATGCCCATGGCGATAATAATGAACGCCAGGCCCTTGCCTTCGCCCTCGCTCATGGCGCGGCAGCCGGCGGCGCCGATGAGGCCCTGCATCCAGGCTGAAACCATTTCGCCCATACCGGTGGCCAGGCCGATGCCGAGAAACAGGCCGGCCTGCTGGATGGTCATCGCGAAATCGCCCGCCTGCAATTGGATCATGGCGTCACGCATCTGGTTCATTACTATCATGGCATAGAGAGTCTGACTGAGCGGCAGCGCCACGAGAATAATGTAAGTGAAGCGCAGAGCCGTGCCGGACTTGCCTTCCTTGCCCCATGCCCCGGCCGCGGCCATGCCCGCTCGACCGATGCCTACCGCGCTGCCTATCGCTGCCATGCCCAGCGCCAATGCGATGCCCATCTGACCTAGAAAATTCCAACCCATGTTTACTTCTCCTCTGCGATTGTCTTAGCGAATGGTTTGAAAGGGTAACCGGACCATTCCATTCCGATGTTATTCGAGAACTCCAGCATATTGAGCCGCACACCGTGTGCGAACAGGGCAATTATGCCCAGGATAATGTTAAGGGTGTGTCCGAGTACGAGTATGGGAATGGCCTTGACAATGCTGCCAGTCCCGAGGGCCATCTCGTTAAAGGCCACGGCCAACACGCCTGACGCCACGCCCACGGCGAACAGGCGCACGTAGCTGATGATGTCCGACAGCGTTGAGATCGCCGCCAGCGGCCAGTTGGCAATTCCCAGCCCAAGAAGCTTGATGGGATTCTTGCTGGGCGAGTTGAACAGGATCGTCAGCACCGTGCCGATTCCCAGCAGCCACCAAGCGAAATACGGCAACGGGTCTCCGACGACCAGCATGCGAACGACGAACAACATGCCCCACAGGAACACCGCCCAGCCGACGTTGCACAGGAACCTGAGGTTCGGGAAGAGCCCGATCGCTCTCCACAGGTGCGCGACGTTCAGGTGAATGACGCCTATGAGGAAGCATAGACGCATTATCTGCGCCTGGGCCTTGGAGTCCGAAATTGACACGGTGAGAATGTGCAACTTGTCGAACAGCATGCCGATACGCTGCCAGAAGCCACCAGCCTGGATCATGGTCTGGCTGTCCACGCCGAAGAAGCTGGATATGGCCACTCCCCAGATGATCGAAGTGGCGCCAATGATCATGACAAGCAGAGTCAATGGCTTGCCCATTTTCGCGCAGGCCTTGCGGTACAGCAGGGCGGGGATCACCAGGAACAGCAGGCCGTAGCCGGCGTCGCCGATCAGCATGGCGGCAAAAATCGGCAGAGCAACCATGAACGCCCCGGACACGTCCTTCTCTTTGTATCCTGGCGAAGTCTGAAGTATGTCGAACAGACCCTTGATGGGCTTGACCCAGTTGGGGTAGCGGATCAGCGTGGGCGGCCGATCTTCCTCTTGCGGCTCGGCGAGTTCCACGCCGGCGTCGATGCCGGCTGCGGCGAGGCCCTTCTTCAGGTCGTCGGCCTTGTCGGCGGGGATCCAGCCCTGGACGGCGTAGAGTTCGCCCTCGACCAGGCCGCCGCGCTCGGCGATGGTGAACCGGGCCGTGGCGGTCAGGCGGTCGATCTCCTCCTGCATGCCCTTGGCGAAGTGCGCCAGTTCGGCCAGGCGATTCTCGTCGACGGTGAGTTGCTTGTCTATCTCGGCCGCCTCGGTGCGAAGGCTACTGCGGTCGCGCGGCGGCAGTTCCACCGGCTCGGCTGAGTCGGGTATCTCCGGCTCGCCGTCGCGCTGGACGACGGCCACGAGCACGCCCCGGCCGAAGCGAGCAGCCACGACCTGCACGAGGTCGGCCACGATCGCGCCGGCGTCTCGCGCCGGCAGGCTGTAGAAGCTGATCCTCACACCGGCTTCGCGCAGGGCGGCGAACTGATCGAGCCGCGCATCGCCCCAGACGGCAAGTTGGTTGATCTGCCGGTGCAGGTTGGCGAGGCGGTTTCGCCGCTCGGCCGCGACGCGGTGAATCCGAAGGGCCTCCTCGGCAGCCTGGATCGTCGTAATGTTGTGAGGCCTTGTCCCGCCCGGCTTGATCTCGCCGAGCAACTGCTGTGCGCGGCGCAGGCGGTCGATGGCGGCGACGGTTTCCTCGTGGGCGACGGCCTGGGCTTTGTCCACCGGCGCCAGGTGCACCACGCCGAGGTTTCGCAGGGCCTCGAGGAGGCCCTCGCGCCGCTCGCGTTTGCTCACCACGTATGTCTTGAGCATTTTGGCGATCATTGGCCTTCGGCTCCTTCGGCCACCACCGCCGGCCGGTCGGATGCGATACTGTCGAAGTCGTTTGACCGCTCGGCGATTTTGGCCTTGGCGATCTTGCCGCGTCCGACGGCGGCGGTCATCTCGTCGCCGAGTTTGATGCGGATCACGCGGATGATCTCGCGGCATTCGGGGATCTTGACCTTCTCGAAGAGGTTCACCCGCTGGATGATCTTGGTAAGCTCGCGGTCCAGCAGGCGGAACTGCTCGCCGACGATGTCCCGCTCGGCCGACAGATGGTTGATCTCCTTGAGGTCGGAGATCGCCTTGTCCACCCAGGCCGGCGTGGCGAACAAGCTGTAGTCGCTCTGGGGGAAGGTCGCTTCCTTGAAGATCGGTATGCTGACGCCGGCGACGTTGGTCCTAGCGGTCAGGACCTCCGTGGGCCTGGCCAGGGACTCGACGTCAATGCCGGCCCGGTCGGCCAGAACGCTCCGGTACGGGTCGAGCTCCCGCGTGGCCTTTTCCATGGCCGACGTGAGCTTGGCCAACCGGACCTTCACGTCGCGGATGGTCATCTGCAACTGCTGCTGCTTGAGCTTCAGCATGGGCAGATAGCGCTCGAAGCGCTGCAGCATGTCCCGCTGACGCTTAAGCTCCGGCCGAGTTAACCTTACCTTCTTAGCCATGTTCTTGTAAGTAGCTCTTGTTTGCTCTCTAAGCCCTGCCGATTTCGCGGCCGATTGCGGATTGTCCCGATGCATCGGGACAATCCGCAATAAAAGCTTCACATTTGCCAGTATCTTCGAAAACCAACCGTGCCGCTACGCCGCGCCTTGCTTCTCGCCTTCCTTCGCCAACTCCTTCGGCCAGTGGGCTTCGATGATCTTTCGGCGGATGCCTATCTCGGCCGGCTCGAAGCAGTCGGCGAGGATTTCCCAGCACCGGTCGAGGGCCTCGAAGAGCGGGATGTTCACCGAGAGGTCCATGATCCGCTTTTCAAATTGCTCGCCGTATTTCAACAGGTGGTCGTCCCACTCTGACATCTCGAAGCCCATGTCGCGTTTTTCGCGGCTTTCGCGGCACTGGGCGTAGAGCTGGATGCACGCGTCCATGATCGCGCGATGGTCGTCGCGGGTCTTGCCGTTTACCTGCTGCTTGAGCCGGCTGAGCGATCCGAACGGCTCGATTCGCCCGTTGCGGAGGTAGAACTGCCCCTCGGTGATGTATCCTGTGTTGTCGGGCACGGGGTGTGTCACGTCGTCGCCGGGCATGGTTACGCAGGCAAGGATGGTCATGGAGCCTGCCCCGTCGAAGTCGACGGCCTTTTCGTACCGCCGGGCCATCTGCGTGTACAGGTCGCCGGGATAGCCGCGGTTGGAGGGGATCTGCTCCATGATAATGGCGATCTCCTTCAGTGCGTCTGCGAAGGCCGTCATGTCGGTCAGAAGCACGAGGACCTTCTTGCCCTTGAGGGCGAACTGCTCGCCGACAGCCAGGCACAGGTCGGGCACGATCAGCGCCTCGACGACCGGGTCGGCGGCGGTGTGGATGAACATGATGCTTCGCCCGAGCACGCCGCCTTCCTCGAAGGCGGTGCGGAACTTGAGGTAGTCGTCGTGCCGCAGGCCCATGCCGCCGAGGATGATGATGTCGGCCTTGGCCTGAAGGCCCACGCGGGCCAGAAGCTCGTTGTACGGCTCGCCAGCCACCGAGAAGATCGGCAGCTTCTGGCTTTCGACCAGCGAGTTGAAGATGTCGATCATCGGGATGCCGGTGTGGACCATCTTGTCAGGCATGCGGCGGCAGATGGGATTGACCGCCGGCCCGCCGATGTCGACCATGTCGGCCTGGACTTCAGGCCGATCGTCGCGTGGCCGGCCTGAGCCGTCGAACACCCGCCCCAGCAGTTGATCGGTGAACGGCACCTGCATGGGCCGGCCGAGAAAGCGAACCCTGTCGCCCGTCGAGACCCCCTCGGTGCCGGAGAATATCTGGAGGCTTACCTGGTCGCCCTCGAGGTGAATCACCTGTGCCAGCGAGGAGTCCTTCTCGCCGCTGAGGATCGCCAACTCGTCGTAGCCGATACCCGAGGCCATCACCGTTACGACGTTCCCGGCGATCCGCGTTATGTGATCGTAGTACTTTCGCATTGTCTCTTCCCGAAGCCTCCTTTCATGCCGGAGGCCGGCTGCAAATAACGAACTTCAAATGCCCATGAATGCCATTAACTAAGAATGCCAGCAATGACAATTGAGTTTCTGAATCCCGAATACTCATTGCCTAAAGGGCGTTCTCTTGGTCCTGGTCTCTGCTGGCGGTGCGGAAACATGCACGGAATATCTTGTGCAACTCGTCCGCCTCGCGCCAAAGTTGTCTGGCATCTTCTTTCATTTCGGGCACGGCCGAGGCCACAAGCCTCAACCAATACTTGGTCTCGTTTGCTTCCTTCCTGCAATAGCCGATCTTATTCCGAAAATCTTTCCTGGAGACTGAATTGTCAGCCTCGCGGTTGTTTGCTCCGACGCTTGTGCCTGCTTTGACCAATTGCGTTATGATCGGCGTCGTCACAGGCGTTCGCGGCATTATTCTGGCAAAGGTCACGATCCATTCCGCAAATCGCGTCGTCCTCTCCGCCAGGTCGTATTCTCGATTCTGTTTCCTTTCGCCCGATGCTGCTTTCTAACCGCGACTTTCTTCCATTGTCCCACCCACAACCTATAGCAATGAATCACCGTGTTGAGCACCTGCCATAATCATTGGCTCTTAGCATTCTGCATTCCCGGTATTCGCCGTCCGTGGCATTCCTGGCATTCTTCATTCCTGGCATTCATCATTTAGCATTCGCCGCTTCGGCGGCTGCTTCGGCGGCTGCTTCGGCTCCGTTCTTTGCCATGAATGCCTCAATGTCTCCAAGAATGCGCTTATACTCGTCGCTATCTTGCGCGGCGTAGTTCCAGTTGCGGAATAGGTCGGAGACTTCCACCATCGCGCGTCGGGCCTCGTCCTTGGTGGCAAACCCGAAGGGCGTCTCGCAGACCTCCAGCACTCGGCCGAAGACGTACTTCTGGCGATCGGCCGGCGTTGCGGCGTCCACCTTGTCGAAGGCGTTCTGCTGGAGGTAGACGTTGTCGAAGAAGTCAGCCTTGAGCGCGGTGGTGAAGTCTTCGATGCTCGTGCCCTCCTCGCCGACGACCGTCATCATCTGCTGGACTTCGTTGCCGCGCCGCAGCAACCTGCGGAGGCGATCCACCTTCTCCGGCTCGATAATGCCCTTGTACTTGCTCCACGATTCAAGCGGGTCGATCGCCGGATATCGCCGCGCGTCCGAGCGCGCCCGGCTCAGGCCGTGGAACGCCCCAACCACCTTCAGAGTGCCCTGCGTTACCGGCTCCTCGAAGTTGCCGCCGGCAGGGCTTACCGTGCCGCCGATGGTAAGCGAGCCCAATTCGCCCGTGTGAAGCTCCAGTTGCCCGGCACGCTCGTAGAAACCGGCGATGCGGCTTTCCAGGTAGGCCGGGAAGGCCTCGTCACCGGGGATCTCCTCGAGCCGGCCGGATATCTCACGCATCGCCTGCGCCCACCGGCTCGTCGAGTCGGCCAGCAGTATTACGTCCAGGCCCATCTGCCGGTAGTATTCGCCCAATGTCGCGGCCGTGTATACCGACGCCTCGCGCGCCGCCACCGGCATGGCCGAGGTGTTGCAGATGATGATGGTGCGCTCCATCAGCGATTTGCCGGTCCGCGGGTCGGTCAACTGGGGGAACTCTCGAATTGTCTCGACGACCTCGCCCGCGCGTTCGCCGCAGGCGGCGATGATGACCACGTCTACCTCGGCGTATCTGCTGGTGATCTGCTGAAGGACGGTCTTGCCGGCCCCGAATGGACCGGGAATGCAGTATGTGCCGCCGCGGACGATCGGGAACATCGAGTCGATGATCCGCACCTGCGTGACCAGCGGCTCGGTGGGCATGAGCCGGCGGCGCGCGACGCTCAGCGGCACCTTCACCGGCCAGTCCTGCTGCATGGTCACGCTACAGGTCTCGCCGGAGTCGTTGACGAGTGTGGCGATCTCCTGCGCGACGGTGTACTCGCCCTCGGGTGCAAGGCTCTCCAGCCGCCACGAATCGCGCAGGCCAAACGGCGACATGATCCGGTGCGTGAAGATGCCCTCCGGCACCGTGCCGAGTTGCTGGCCGGCACGGATGGACTGTCCGACTTCCGCCGTCGGGGTGAACTGCCACTTGCGGTCCAGCGGCAGGCCGGGCAGGTACTGGCCCGGCACGAGGAAGAAGCCGACCTTCTCGGCAAGCTGCGGCAGTGGGTTCTGCAGGCCGTCGAAAATCTGTCCCAGCAGCCCCGGCCCAAGCGTGACCGAGAGCATCTCCTTCTCGAACTCGACAGGGTCGCCAACCTTCAGGCCGCGGGTTTCCTCGAAGACCTGGAGATCCGCAAGGCGCCCGCGGATTCTAATTACCTCGCACAGCAGCCTGGCGCCGTCGCTACGGCAGCAGTAGCCGACGGAGTTCTTGACCACCTGCCCGGGGGCCTCGGCGATCACCATGTTTCCGTAGACGGCAACGATTCTTCCGGTCACGGGTGTTCCTCTCGCAAGTCAGTTTCGTCGGGCGTCAGCCTTGCCCAGGCGATTGGGCCTGTGCCTGCTGGGCCGCGGCAATGCGTTTCCATCTGTGCAGTATGACCAGCCACGATGCGTAGGCGACCAGTTCGTCGTCGCTGAACGTAAAATGCCGGCTGTGCTCGGCGATAAAGTTCCACCTGGCGGCATCGAGCACCTGGAGGCCCGCCAGCGGGTTTGCCGCCGCGGACCATTCGCCCAGGACGGCGGCGTATTCTTCCTCGCCAAGGCCGAGCTGCGGGGCCACGAGGTACCGGGCGGCATCCAGGCCCAGGGCCTTGGCGCGGGCGCCGGCCAGGGCGTTTCGCAATCCGACCTCGTAGCGGACCCAATCCGAGAGCATCTCGCTACCTCTGGCGAGCCTGGCGGCGTGCTCGAAGTAGAGCGCCCAGACGCGGTCGACGCCCAAATGGGCGCCGCCGGATTCGCCTTGGCCTTCCGTCTCGGCCTCGCCGGACAGGAAAACCGGCAGCGAGGCCTCGTCGCGGACCTGCTCGCCCGAGAGAACCACCGGCTCGACTTGGGCGGCGGGGATCTCGCCGGACATCACTGCCTGGCGGAGCAGAAGGTCGTCGGACAGGAATATCACCGACGCCAACTGCTGCGCGCGGGGCGATGGTTCAAGCATTTCCAGCATCGCCCGCGGCGTCAGGGGCGGGTCCGACCCCAGTTCGCCAAGGCCAGGCAGGGCTGTCAGGAGGTAGTAGTTCTGACCCGACATGGCCGTCTCAGCCCTCCTTGGCTTGCTCGCCGGAGGCGGCCTTGGCGAGCACTTCGCGAAGGTCCGGCCCGACCAGGTCCATCAGCGTGGCCACCAAGCTGTCACGGGTGATCTCCACCGTCGAGCCGCGGCAGGTGTACTCGAAGCCCGCGTCGGCGAGTGTGCCTTTGAGGTCTATCGACGGGCGGACCTTCTCGACATTCTCACGCCCGATCTCCGCCATGGCCCAGCTTACGAGCTTCTCTCGCATCTCGGCCGAAACATTGATCTTCAGGGTGTCCTTGCACTGGAAGTCGCTCGTGACGTAGAGCATTACGATCTCGTGCAGGAGCTTGCCTAAGAAGGTGGTGTCTTCAAGCTGCTGCCTGACGGCATGGCCAAGCACGGCGGTAAGAGCCAGGCTGAGGGATTGCTGGAGCCGAAGCGCGGCATCGCGGGCGGCCAGTTCCAACTCGCTCCGCCCGCGGGCGAGGGATTCCTCGGCCGTCTGTCGGCCATCGGCGACGATCTTCTCGGC
>Ga0265595_1002593_pt1 | contig 12013 bp, 5 predicted proteins | sample saktaG_15_FD_190148 | JGI IMG/M metagenome (GOLD analysis project Ga0265595, IMG submission 190148) | Saline water microbial communities from Sakinaw Lake, British Columbia, Canada - sak_2013_06_06_50m | ecosystem: Environmental > Aquatic > Non-marine Saline and Alkaline > Saline ... | reverse complement strand
TTCGTATGGGTCAAAACGCAAACACCACGACCATCCGAGAAGGGCATTCGGCTGGCAAGAATTAAGAGTTTGGCAAGAAGGGCCGTGGTTTTTCCACTACCTGGACAGGCTACAACATCCCGGGAATTCTTACATTGGATAAAGGCACGTCGTTCGTCGTTGAAATTGCAGCCATCGGGGAGGAGTAGCCTCTCGGCCCACTCAATATCAGGATTTGTTATCTTCATCTTCAGACGTTTCAGGCAGGGATTCTGTCACATGACAAATTGCATTAACCAAATATCGAAGCGGGATAGATTTCAAAAAGATCGTTCGATCTTTCTTCTTGCGCGACGAATTTGCTAGCAATGATGCAAACTCTTGAGCAACGATGGACTTGGATATTTCGCCCTTGAGCATCGTTTTGCCGTAGATTTCCCAAGCTATTTTCTGTTTGCATCGCTTATCAGTTTCCCATTTGGATTTCCATGTCGCCAAATCCTCTTCTACTTTTTTGATGACCTCCTTCAACTTACCCTCTTTCGGTTCACCTGTATTTGCGTTCTGTTTCTTCTGAGCCCACAAAACTGCTTGGTAAAATCGCCTATTGAATGTGGAAAGGGCAATCTCGTATTCCAAGGTCCAATTCGGTGAGATAAACAGTTGGAGGTTGGGATCACTATAACTCTGCTCACGCTTCAACCGACGTTTTTTCTTTTCTTCCTCTATAAAAAGGGCGCTATGGAGTGTTTCCTCATTTTCGTAATACTCAAGAGGCTTTACATCTAAGTCTGTCACGACTGCGACTTTTATGCCCATGCTCCCCCCATCCTTACGCAAAAAGATCTTCTCATAATGGGTGAATGCTGTGCTCCCGATATTGACTAAGGATACACCGTACCGGTGTAAAGGGCGGCCGATAATGTCTGCAATTGTCGGAATGAGAAGGTTCTCCGCATCCCCCTCCACAAGCATGACACCACGCGCAAAGAATAGATTAGCCTTTGTGGCGTCCAGAAAGCGATGGAGGAACTCATAGTTCTTAGGGGCGAGCTGTGTAAATGTAGGCCCCATGGGAAATACCTCCGTACCACGACAGATGATAACTTTCTTCAGATCAGCAGTTGCTCCGAGTGTCGTGCTGTGTGTCGTCAGAATATATTGCGCCGAATCTTCCCTATGCGTAAGGAATTGAATCAGCCGGAGCTGAGCTTGGGGGTGGAGATGAGCCTCTAATTCTTCAATCATGGCAAGACGCAACCCTTGGAAGGTGCCGCCTTGGAGAAGCAACAATTCAGCAGCGATATAGAGAAGATTTAGAGTTCCAAGTCCAGTAGGATTGTCTTCCAGTGAGAGTTCAAGGCGCTTCAAAATGTCTGCTAGATCGCTACCAGCTATTTTTACCTTAGCCGAGCGCTCATCTCCTTGGGCAAAGAAGCTATCTAGGTAGGTGTTGATCGCGCGCAGCAAGGCGCTTGCCCCTGTCGTTTCGCCTTTTTCACCGGGTTGGAAATGTTTTTTAATTTCCTCATTCGCTGCAGCAACTATTTCCTCGAGTCTGTGGGGTTGTTGAACGCCATCAACACTCGCTTTCTGAAAGTGCGGATGGGCTCGCAAAATTTGGGCAAAACGAGATCTTCGACCAGCAGTCAATTCGTTTTCTGCATCTCTTAGCGGTTTGAGGTAAGTTACCCTTAACCTGGAACGCGCTTCACCCTCAATCGTTGTACCGATTTCATCAGGTCCTGCCCGGACATCGGTTGCAATACGGTCCGCTTTCCGTTGTGCGGTCATACGGAGATGTAGAATGTACTCTTTCTTGCCATCAATTTCCTCAAACCCAAGCCATTCGAGAAACGGACCTGCTTCAGCATGCGTGAAGCCTCGAAACACGCATTCAATTTTCAAGCTGGACGATCGCGAATCGCCTTGCCCATAGAAATCCGTTTCATCAAAGCGAATCCACTCCCCGCTTTGGGTGCCAAGTGCATAACGAATTGCATCAATGATTGCTGTTTTCCCTGAGTCATTCTCTCCGATCAGGATATTGAGACCCGGCTGGAGATTGAGAGAAAGCCCGGGGTCTGGCTTCTCGGGATCTTTTCCTTTGGTCCCGTATTTTCTGAAGTTCCAAAGCCTCAATTCTGATAAATGCAAGTGCTCTCCCTCAAATTCATTCTCAGTTGTTCACAAAAAACAAAAGCCCTATCTCTCGTTTTGAGAAACAGGGCTGTATGACGATCAGTCCATAATCACCCCCTCCGGGGATTACAGCTGTTCAAAAGCACAAATGATACGTTCAAGACCGATAGAATGCCCTAAACCACTAACTCCATTATAGTATCTTGTCAAGAAATATTAAAGTGAGACTTTCAAGCGGTAAGTGCGCCACGAGGCTGCACATGAGATGAGGGGAGGTCCCTCGAAGTCGGCTTGCAGGAGCTGGCTTCAAACCACCTTAAGCTGCAGTGGTAAAGAGCCATTGTGGTTAGCGTTAAGGAAAAGGTCCCGCAAGACGGGATCAGGTAAGGTTCAGGGAGGCGAGCGCAAGCGAACTACTTCTGAGGTGTCGAAATGAAATGGACGATGTCAGAACTGGGGGTCTTACCGTTCTCCAGGATAAGTTCAAGGGTTACCTGCTTACTGCTTGGGCGGCATCCGGCATAAAGGTAGCGCGAACCTGATCCAGGCTCTTGTGTGGAACGTGGGAACCTGTCGTCCCGATGTTAAGGGAGAAATTCAAGTGGAAGACCCACAAGAATGAGAGTACCGATGCGGGGCACGGGGGCGGACCAACTCGTAGTAGTGTCGAAGTTCCTGTAATGGGAATGGAGCGAAGGGGTTGGATCATCTGATTTTATTGTTTGGTCAACCAGAGATGGGAGGAGCCAGGGAATAAGATAAAACCGCTGGGTTAGCCTGGCGACTGGATGATAAGAGCCGGATGACGGGAGACTGTCACGTCCGGATCCGTGGGAGCGTGGGGGTGAAATTCCCCCGCGCCACCCGACTAATCGATTTTCTCCTGAAACGATTCTGAGGCTTAGTAGGTGTTGTCGAGGGCCGGCGCATATCATTTTTTCATGAACCGGACTCACTCAGTTCAAATACAAAGTAACAGGTTGGGTGGTCGGGCCAGATCATTGAATGCTGTTTGAAAGGCGCAAAGTCTTGTCATGCCATTCTTGAGTCCCACAGAATCTGCATGCCTTCCTGAAATCGATGTTTGACATAGCTTGCGTAACGGGATAGATTTCCACTGTTAATTCTTAAATTTTTAACTCATTCTTTGAGGAAGGCAAAACCGGCAAGGTTCCCGTGGGCTGATTGCCGCTGCATTATGAATGTCAGACTGTACCCGGAATAGTGACAACTTTTGATAACAGGTAATGGGCAACACTGTCTGAACAACATGTCCAATATATAATGAAAGCATGATGAAAAGAAAAAATCCAACATCACCAATCAGGCAAGGATTTAATTATCAGGATTTCTGGAGCTTACGGCTGTGCGGTGACTGGCTTATAAGTCCTGACAAGTATCGGTGGATATGGTTTGAAACAAGTCCGTCGGAGAACCTACAAGGCGGCTTCTTTTTGGATGACATTGTATTATTGGATAACCATGGCGAATATCATTTATATCAAATAAAGCATAAGCAAAATCCCGAAGATGATGCATGGAACTGGGATGATTTTCTCAAGCAGGAGAAAGGCAAGAGGAATCAGTTAAAAGATTCGCTGATACAAAAATGGTTCAAGTCTTTTAATAAGCCTGATTTAAGGGATAATATCGGGTATGCAGCTTTTATAACAAATGGGTTAGCTGGTGATGACGTCAAGAATTTTATTAAAGGCGATAAAATCGATATCCAAGCAATACAAGAAAAATCCCCTGAACTTTATGAAAAAATCAAGGCTCAGCTTGAAAATGAAGATAACATCAAAGAGTTCTTCAATAATTTTTGGTTCTTATTTGGGCGTAGTGATACAAGTCTGTTTGAATCTCAAATAAGAGATTTCTTTCATGAAAAGCTTAGAGCCACAGAAAGTGGAGTCAATAAATTATTATTGCAGATTCATGCTGAAGCCGGTAGGCAACATACAGTTCCATTAATTCTCGAACAAATAAAGCAATGGTGTGAATTTGACCAGCCCCGGCCTCTAAATGAAAAGTTTGAAATACCAAACGATTTCGAATTCTTTGACGGCATCGAACACAAGAAAATCTTTCAGGACCTTCTGAGCACATGCGGTGGGATTAAGGTAATTTATGGGAAGCCAGGCACCGGAAAAAGCACCTATCTTTCAAAGCTCCATGATTTATTGCGGGGAAAATGCATAATATCTATTCGTCATCACTACCATATATCTCCGAATGATCCCGACCCAATAATCCGATTAAAGACACAACGCGTTACTGAAGCATTGAAAGCTCAGTTCAAGGAGTATTCTGAAGAACTTGGGGAGCTGTCTAATAAGAATTCAGGGAACATTCAATTATTTGAATACATCTCAGTGCTTGCTGAATATGCAAGAACAAAAGGCAATTCATTTGTCCTCATAATTGACGGGCTTGATCATGTATTAAGACAAGGCCACGACGATGAGCTTAAAAACTTTTTATCAGATATATGTCATCCACAACCCGGCCTATGGATAGTCTTCGGAATGCAGGAAATTGCAAAGAAGTACCTGCCGCAAATAGTCTATGAAAAGGCCCCTGAAAAAGAATGGATTGAAATAAAAGGCCTTAGCATAGGGGCCGTAGATAGAATTTTTGCGGCAAATTCAATTGGCCTTAATCTGCCGGAACATAGAGATTTGTTATGCACGCTTAGTGATAAACTATATCAGGTAACAAAAGGCAACCCGCTGCACCTGAGGTATACTCTAAAGCAGTTAAAGAACCAGTTAAGGGATGGTCTTCTAACAGAGTATTCCTTTAACTTCTTACTCCCATATGACGATGATATCATAAATTACTATGACTCCTTATGGAGAAAGCTTCCCCCCTATGCAAAGACCGTTGCGATAATAATTTCTTGTGTGGAGTTCCAGTTTAAAAGAACTCAGTTGGTTGATCTAATTTCCACTTTTATACAGAACCCTGCTGAAATTACAGAATCACTCTTGTCTATTTCACATTTAATGTTGGAAAAGAATGAAAAATTATCCGTTTATCATAATAGTTTCCGTTTATTCTTGACAGATCAGGCTGAATATAAAGAGCAGGAGATTCGATCTAAAAGGATAATAAGAACGTGGTTAGAAGCATCTGAATGGGAAGATCTAAAGTGGGCTGAACTTAGAAGGCTATCATTCTATCTTGGTGATGCAAAACCCATCTTACAAATTGACCGGGCATGGCTTATAGACGCTATATCTTCGATGCGCGAGCCCCGTTTAATAACTTCCCAGCTTAGTTTGGGAAAGGAGGCAGCTTTCAAAACCAGCCGGTATGGTAAAGCACTGGAGCTATCAGTATTGGTAAATACCTTCGAAAACGCGCCAGAATTTATTGCGGATGCCTGGAAAAAAATATGGAAGGTGGCATACAGAGCAAGCAATCATGATTATTTGGACTTAAATCTGTCTGAATTAACAGCTGACCAAATTCCAGTTATTGTGAAGGACGCCGCTGATCACGGGGACCTTAGCATCCTTCCGGATGCAACCGAGAGGCTTAATCATTTACACAGGGATTTAAACATTAGGGACAAAGGTGAAATAGGCGGCAGCCTGCCACAGGTAATTGTGAGTATCATTGAAACAGTCACATTAGACAGACAGCACAAACATAAAAGGTTGTTTCAATATATAGACCAATTTAGATCATCAGGATGGTCTGCAGATCTATTCACTCTGTATGTAGACATATTATTAGGCTCCGAAGATTATAGTAAGCTCGATGATTTCCTGAAATCAGGTTTTACGGATCTTGAATTTCAAGAGATACTGAAAAGATGTGCGGAACATGATAACACGTCAAGAGAAAATCGATATATAGATCTAATATTTTCACAGCAACATGGGTCTTTAAACTATTCTTGTCTTGTATATTTACTTCTGAGAGAAAAACCTATCACTGGCACCCCATCGCTGCCCTCATATGACTTATTCCCTATTGAGGTTTCTGAATATGAGTCAGGCAAAAGGGAAGAGCGATCTAAAATATTTTCTGAAATTTTTATTTTAGGGATGATTTATACTCTTCAGGGAAGAGAAACAGAAATCAAGAATTGGATTAGTGAAGCGAATGACAGATGGGCATTAAACATAATGTCTCAATTGTTTATTGCAGCAATGGATATTTCGAATGAGATAAAAGCCAATGAGAAAATAAATGTCAAAGGCATATTTGAATTCTTAACCCACGTACCGCCTCTTGTATGGCTTGAAAATAGGGATTTATACGAACTTCAGATATGCCTGCAATATTCGTTGTCAGCCATTCTGCGATTTCTTTTGAATATAAAATCATATACGGATGATCACGTAGAACTGACTGAGGATGAACTCAACTGCATATTGGAAAGCACATACTACAACAGGGTTCGCCTTCTCGATTTCCTTCTGGCACATAAAAAGCCATTACTTGCAAAAAATGCTTACGAAAGTTTTATTTCTCAGGAAAGCGAAATATGGCAAAAGGATATAACTGGGTTTCCAGAAAGGTCTGAACGTTATGCTGATTTAGCAAGCTTGGCAAATATGCACCGTGATGCAAGCCAAAGGGATATATTCCTCAAGTTAGCAGCAGATAACCTGCTGGGGTACGGGTACCATAAGGACCTGTTCCTTGACATAGTTCTTGAATCCATAGAATCATGCCACATAGCAGGTTCAAAGAAAGCTGCTGGTTGGATAACAAGACTTGCGCCGGCTATCGAAAATGTCACAGAATATACCGACGGTGACGAAACAAACTACATCCCGAAAAGTTTAGCGGAAATCCTGGCCGTTATTGACCCGACTGCATTATATAAATATTATTATCAGAATGCGGATGACGAAAACCTGTTTCTTGCCCAAGACAGCTTTGCCTCTGTAATTCAGTCCCTCAAATTCGAACAGGATATAGATATTGCACTGGCAACAACTGCATTAGACCAAAGGTCATTTGAAGCGCTTAAATCAATAACAGCTGGCAATCCAAACGCCAAGAAATCTTTTGATACCATTAACAGCCTTTTTGGTGAAATCGAATTCAAAAAAGAATCAAACGAATCAAGTGAGCCAATAATTAGAGAGAGAGCTGATTATTCATTAATAAAGCCTGAGCAGATTACGGTGCATCTGTCGTCTATAAAAACAAAGTATGACCGTGAACAATATCTGGCTAATTGGCTTATCTACTGGTTATCAGGAGAGGAAGCGGATAAGCGTGCCCTGTATGATACTTCCATATCTCTCATACAAGAAGACGGGATTCATCAGGCAGAAGGGAAGATATTGGATATCCTGTACCCTTTGGCCTACCAGTACGACAAAGAAAAAGCATTTGAGATATTATGCTGGGCTCAGGCTAATTATGGCGGGTGGGATAGGTATTTTACAGATAAGAAAAAAGCTTTCAGCCGGTGGGAATTTGTCAACAAGCATTTTAGAGAAAGATACATGGATTTTTTCGAAAGAAGCATATTATATTCTGGAATGCAATATGGCCGGGGAGGAAGTTATTTTGTGCCTGTACCGCGCGCCGTTGAATTCTTTGCACTGTTCAACAATTTAGGAATAATGGAAGAGATTACCGAATCAGCTGCATCCTCAATAGAATCGTTGATGGCAAACCTTCAACTTCCAGAATCTAAATGGGTATCCGTGCCATGTATAGACCGGTTCGATATATTACTTCAAAGACTATCATGGCCAAGTCCTTTGGTCAGGGAAAGGGCTGCATCTGCTATTGCTGAACTATTAAATTACGGGGAAGAAAGACAAAGATATTTTGACCGGTTCTTGGGTTTCTTGAGAGATCAGAAGCTTGAAAGTTTAATTGCCGTAGCCCTGTTGCCAGTCATTAAAGCCTTAGAAAAAGGGGATGGGCTTTCCACTTACGTTGATTTAACAAGCCTATTAAACGCCATACCATGTACTTCTATTGTAATAGAAAAGCTCGTTTATGAAATATCACACCTGCTCAATCAGGAAACAGAATTCAAACCCAACAGGCGGCCTGCATTAACGCCCCCAACTGACTATGAACCTCATAAATTTTTCACTAAGCATATCCAAGGATTTCTCGCACCGATATATAGCGATCAGGCAGATCGGATAGCATCAGATACAGGTGTGAATTTTACGACCTATTGGGCTTTTAATTCGCAGGAAATGGCTAAAGAACTGTCCATAAAAGAGCAGGTCGGCGACGCAATGAATTTTATGGGGTACCATCCTCCAAGAATGCTTGGCATGTCAACAAAATTAAGTGAGGTGTATAGATCAGCTTTCCTCAGAACAGTACAATACTTTCTTGACAAAGGGTTAATCCAAATTGATATGTACCATCGTTACTTGTTGGCAACGTTGCCCGTTGAACTATCATTCTGGAAAATTAAGACAAATAGGGCTCCAGGCTGGTGGCCGAAACTTCAGCATGAGACCGGAAAAGAGTCATATTCGGATGAAATCGTCAAATTTGCATTTCCATACGATGATATTGAAGCCATTGTCAATAAGAATGGAAAAACAAGAATACTGGGTATCAATGGAACTGTTGAACCCCAAAAAGGATGGCAGGAAGGAGTCTCAGATACATCAATACACTTGGCGGGATTTGCTTATAAGGTAAACGGGCCGAATATCCCTGACCCTAAAATTGTTGCAAAACAAATCTTCTATGAAACATTCATATTCACTGTAGCAAGAATGCTCCCACGACCATTCAATATACTGGAATGTCCTAAGCAATATTTGCCGAGTCAGACACGGCCTACTGCAATTGATGATATGATAATTTATCCACTGATAGCACCAGTGATGGGCTTTGCAATCAATCTGTGGCAGTGGTTCAGGGGAGAGCATCCATATATGCTTCTGTTCAAGCCGGCATTGGATGAAAATGTGCTGAGATTAGAGGATAACGGATTAGGCTATTACATGAATGGTAATCTGGTTGCATATAGCCAAGACTGGGCAGAGGGTATTCAAGAGAGGGCTGATCTTGAAGCGCCACATGGGACGTTCATTGAGATTGATACCAACTATCTGAATGAATATCTGGATGGGATTGGATTTAGGCTTGGTTATGTCATGAGGACTTCACATAAATTCCGTAAGTATAGTACAGACAAGGAACAAGCCATTGAGGACTATAGATTTATCGGCGTGAGCCAGATAATAACATAATTTGTCATTGGGTACCGCCGTAAAGCCATTAAGGAAAGAGGAATGTATACTTTTATCAGCTAGGCATCTAACTTCAAAAGAACAACAGGAAGTATCAAGGGGTAATCGACTGTTCTCAAACATTACTGACTGAACTCTGCTATAGAAATTAATCGGCCTCCCTTAATGACTTCAATAAAGTAATGGGTAATCTCTCGGTACAGTCAAGGGCGTTGATAAGTAGGTGATGCCAACAATAATTTTCTTCATTGAACTGAGGAGGTCAAATAGCCGCCACATACCTTACTGTTTTTGTAATTTTGTTCTTATATAGAAGCATTCTAAAAGATATGCCGAAAAATGGTTTAAAAATATTACTGTTTGGATACTTTTAGTTTACATATCGAAACAATACCAAACTAACGCTTGCTTTTGGTTTATATTTATGATAATTTGTAAACTATGAGCATACATGGCACCTATAAAATAAACCAGCTTATAACTCAATGGCCCAGAGGTACGGTCTTCACAACCGCTCATCTTGAAAAACTCGGGTTCAGCCGGGGCTTAGTAAAAAGATACACAAGCAGCAGGTGGCTCGTTTCCCTTGGCCGCGGGGCGTTTATCCTTAAAGGTGATAAGGTAAATTGGTTAGGAGGTCTCTATGCACTTCAAACTCAACTTCATCTCTCTATCCATACCGGAGGCAAAACTGCATTAGAAATGAAGGGGTATGGTCATTACCTTTCCGAAAAAACCCGGCGAGTTTTTTTATATGGGAGTGGCAATCATAAATTGCCTGCCTGGTTTATAAAATATGACTGGGGGGTCGACGTTGTATACTCTTGTACAAAACTTTTTCCCGAAGATTATACAAAAGGATTTTCGGAATTTGCAGAAAATGAATTCGCAATACGAATATCTTCGCCGGAAAGAGCCATGATGGAAATGTTATACCATGTCCCCAACAAAGCCAGTTTTAACGAAGCTTTTTTAATAATGGAGGCTCTAACAAGCTTGCGGCCTGAAACAGTTACGGAACTTCTCCAATCATGCAACTTCGTAAAGGTGAAAAGGCTTTTCATGTATATGGCGGAAATGCATAATCACCCATGGGTTGAACGGGTCAATCTTTCAAATGTTGACTTTGGAAAAGGGAAACGAGTGATTGTACCCAATGGAAAGCTTGATAAAAAATATCACATAACGGTACCCAAGACTCATGATGAGGTCCTGTTTTGAAAAACACTCAGTACTTCGAGCAGGCAAAACTCCTTCTGAAAGCATTACCGATCATCAATTCAGAAAGCGTTTTCGCACTAAAAGGTGGAACAGCAATTAATTTTTTCTTGAGAAACTTACCGCGAATTTCCGTCGATATAGATTTAACGTACACTCTGGTAAATGATAGAAATACGGCTCTTTCCGACATAAATGAATCATTGCACAGAATATCAAGTGAATTACCCCGCCTAAAGGCGGGGCATCTGGAAAAGCAAGGAGGGGGATTGCATCCCCCTTACCCCCGCACCGCATTCATCCCCGCCATAATGGCGGGGTATTCTGCGGGATTTTGATAAAATTAAAAGAGTTTTCCCCAACATAGTTGTCATGCCTAAAAGGCTGCACAACAGTGACCAATTGCAGGGGCTCATCCTGAGAGAGGGTGACGCCACTGTTAAAATTGAGCCTAATTTAGTCCTTCGCGGCACAGTTTGTCCACCTGAAAACCTCAGACTTTCAGAAAGAGCACGGGATCTTTTTGAAACTTCTATGGATATTAGGTCTCTATGCATGGAAGAACTCTATGCAGGGAAAGTATGTGCGGCATTGGACAGGCAACATCCGAGAGATCTCTTTGATGTTCATTTGTTGCTACAGAAAGAGGGTTTCAGTGATAAAATCAGAAAAGCATTTATAGTATACCTCATCAGCCACCCTAGACCAATATTCGAATTACTTAACCCGAGATTCATTGACTTTAAAAATACTTTTAACAATGAATTCATGGGTATGACAGTGGAAGAAATTAATCTTGACGAACTTCTCGAGACCAGAGAAAAGCTGGTTTCCCTAGTTAATAATGAATTAAAGCCGGATGAAAAACATTTCCTTTTATCCGTAAAAGAAGGTACCCCTGATTGGAACTTACTTGGTTTGAATGGAATCGAACAGTTGCCGGCAGTTAAGTGGAAGCTCGTAAACATAAACAAAATGAGTCGAAATAAACATAAGACAGCCCTGTCAAATTTAAAAAAGCACCTTGAAGTTTAGACCTGTTCCATAAAGTTGGCTGAAAAGTATTGATTAGCGTTTCCCGGCCTTTTTCTTTTCGATCTCCTTTAATCCCTTTTCGAGTATTTGCCTTATGGCCTCCGTTCTTGTGGGAATCCGATTGCCGTAGCGGTAGTCGTCCACACGCCTGAGAAGTTCTTCATCAAATACCATTGTAACGATGGGTTTTTTCGTAGCCATAATTCCCCATAACACAATCCTGTTCATCAATCAATAAGTATTTATTATTTCCTTGACAAAAAGGGGTTAATATGATAAGAAGATAATATCTTATTATGATCAACTGAAAAAGCATACGAACAATTAATCAGGGGCTCTGCCGTGATAGAAGAAACCATTCAGGCTCTCAAGGACCTGGACTTTGATTATCTTGACATGTACGAAAAGTCAGCGGCCGAAAAGGAAAGGGA
>Ga0265595_1002592_pt1 | contig 12016 bp, 10 predicted proteins | sample saktaG_15_FD_190148 | JGI IMG/M metagenome (GOLD analysis project Ga0265595, IMG submission 190148) | Saline water microbial communities from Sakinaw Lake, British Columbia, Canada - sak_2013_06_06_50m | ecosystem: Environmental > Aquatic > Non-marine Saline and Alkaline > Saline ... | reverse complement strand
TGTTATGCACCGGCGTGGTCCGGCCGGGGTCGGGGGCGACCTGCTGCTCGGGCTTGGCAAGAGCCGGGGTCGCCAGGCAAGTTGTCGCGACCGCCGCGACCGCGATGGACATCATCCATCGCGGCATGGCGGCCTTGGCTTTGTAGTTCATTCTTTTTGTTCCGATGTCCATGGGCCTTAGACCTTGAACTCCTCGGGCGAGAACGTCAACTTCTTCTCGGCGGCGATGGCCTCGTTCACCTTCAGGACGGTCACGGCCGTCTCGTAACCGACCTCGCCGGGGCAGTTGAGCTTTTCGGTTCCGCGGATGGCATGGAAGAAGTTTTCCAGGTGCGGCTGGTGCTCGGTCTTGGGCGGCAGCGGCGCCGCGATCGGCGGGTAGTAGCGCCCGGGGCTCGGCACGGAGTGGCTGGTCTTGATGTCGCTGGCAGGCTCGGCCGTCTTGGCGGCGCCGGAATCCGCCTTCTGCTCGCTTTTGGCCTTGTCGGCGGCGCTGAGCGACTTGCGGAGTTCCTTCTCCCAGTCGGCCTCGGGGGCGGTGTACTCACGCCGCAGGCCGCCCTTGCTGGCGTCCTCGGAAATGATCACCGAGCCCTCGGTGCCCATGAAGACTTCCTGGTACCCGCCGTTGCTGGTCGTCGAATACAGGTTGTAATGCCCGCGAATGACGTGCTTCTCGCCGTCGGCTTCCTCGGGCCATTCGTAGATGGCGATGACGTTGTCGTACCACTCCATCTTCGGGTAGTTGTCCGTCCCGCCGCTGGCCATGACGCTGATCGGCGGCTTGCCGATGACCCAGTGGAAAATGTCGACCTGGTGGCTGCCAAGGTCGGCGATCGGGCCGCCGGAATACTTCTTGTACCAGCGCCAGTTCCGCAGGTGCTCCATCGTGTCGTAGCCGTACTTCTTCAGCGTCGCGGCGTCCAGGGCCGTGTTCTCGGCCCACTCCACCGAAAGCGGCTTGCTGCGGTTCCAGCAGCCCTCGACGTTCGTCAAGCGGCCGCAAGCCTTCTTGTTCTGGATGTAATCCAGCATGGTGTGGTAGCGCGGGTTGCTGCGCCTCTGATGGCCGATCTGGAGCAGCTTGCCCGTCTTCTGCGAGGCTTGGACCATCTTCTTGGCGTTGTCCAGGGTGTTGGACATCTCCTTCTCGCAGTAGACGTTCAGCCCGGCCTCCAGGCAGGCGATGCTGTGCTCGTGGTGAACCCAGTCCGGAGTCGCCACGATCACCGCGTCGATCTTGCCCTTCTCCTTGTCGAGCATCTCGCCGTAGTCGGTGTACTCCGTTACGGGCTGCTTGTACTTGCCCAGCAGCTTGGCTGTGTAAGTCCGGTAGTGCGGCCAGATGTCGCAAAGGGCCACAAACTTGACGTTCTCTTGCTTCTGGCACTTGAGCACGCTGTTGATCAGCACTCGCCCCTCGGTGCCCGTACCGATCACGCCAAGGCGAATGGCGTCGCCCTTGTTCTGGGCATGGAGAATACGCGGGGCCGCCAGGACCGCGGCTCCCATCGCCCCAGCCACCGCCGCGGACTTCAGGAAGTCACGCCTGCTTACACCACTGCCACCGGTCTTCTTGTCTTGGTTCATGTCACCATTTCCTGTACTTTTGAACTTACTGACCAATCGCCCTGCCTCACCGGCGAGGGTTTACCCGACCGCTCGGCCGGCCTGTTATACTCTAAACGCTCCTGCCTCGCTGAACCCCTCCACCAGCAGGGGCCAGCACATGTAGAAACCCGCTCATGCCACTTCAGTACCCCGGCAGGAGCAACTTTTTCCCCCGACGCCGGGGAAAGTCTCGTTAGCATACACGCACCTGCCACCGCTTGACAAGTGGGAAGCTTCATCTGGGAAGCTTCTTCTGACCTTATTACGAAATACGCCGCCGATTTATTAGGAAGAAATGTTAACATCATCCGCACATGGGCGATTTACGCGGAAAAATGGTGCCGATGTACGAAGCGATGCTCTCGCGTTTTGGCCCGCAGCATTGGTGGCCCGCGAGGGCCCACCTTGCCCCGCACGACCGGAAGCTGGAAATATGTCTGGGGGCACTACTTACGCAGAACACCAACTGGGGGAACGTCGAGAAGGCCCTCGACAGGCTCGACGCCGCCGGGGCCATGCGGGTTGACGTGCTGGCGAAGATGCCGCCGGCTCACTTGGCTGAACTAATACGCCCGGCCGGGTACTTCAACGTCAAGGCCCGGCGGCTGAAGAACTTCATCTCCCACGTCACGGATCGCCACGGCGGCTGCATCGAGAGCCTGCTGGCTCTGCCGAAGCTGCGCTTGCGGGAGCAGTTGCTGGGCATAAACGGCATCGGGCCCGAGACGGCCGACAGCATGATCCTCTACGCCGCGGGCAAGCGCACGTTCGTGGTCGACGCCTACACGCGGCGGATATGCCTGCGCCACGGCCTGATCGCGCCGGGCGACGGCTACGAGGCGGTCAAGTCGTTTTTCGAATCACACGTACCGCCACGGACTGGGCTGTACAACGACTATCATGCACAACTTGTAGCCGTCGGCAAACACTTCTGCCGTCCGACGGCCCGCTGTGCGGGCTGTCCGCTGGAGCCGTTCGATCACGACGCGTCGCGACCGGGCCTGGCGCCGCGCAGCAGGACCTGATCGCCGCTCCGGGCTCCGCCGTCACGAAGCCAGTTGTTCCTTCATCGTCGGTTCTTGCGGACATGGTAGGGAGTCCTGTTTGGTTGGGTCCATCTGCTCGTACCGCAGCCGCCAGCGGCTTCTGACCACCATCGGCACATCACACAGGCACGTCACGCGGTCCCGCCCGGTCTCCTTGGCCAGCAGCAGCGCCTGGTCGGCAAGGTAAACCAGCATGTCGGGCGCGGTTATCTCGGCGTCGTTGGGATACGTCGCCAGCCCGACAGACGTGGTCACGTGGATCGTCTGCCCGTACGCGATAAACTTGCGCTTGGCTACTTCCTCGCGGATTCGCTCGGCGAACCGGGCGGCCTGCTCCGGCCCGGCCTTTGGCAGCAGGACACAGAACTCCTCGCCGCCCGTTCGCGCCACGACGTCCGACTCGCGGACGGACTGCTTGAGAATGACGGCGAGTTCCTTGAGCACGTAGTCCCCGCTGGGATGCCCGTGGCAGTCGTTAACCATCTTGAAATGGTCCACGTCCAGCCCCAAAAGGCTGAGGGGCTGGTTGTAACGCCGAGCGATTTTGAACTCGTGCTCCAGCACATCCTGGAAGCTCCGGCGGTTCTCGACGTGCGTCAGCGGGTCGGTCGTCGCGAGCGTCAGCAGGTTGGCGTTGTCACGCCGCAGCTTGGCCAGCAACTTCCGCTCGCGCCGCAGGGCCTCCTGGAGCGCCACGCGAGACACGGCAAGCTGGTCGTGCAGATCCTTTATCCGCAGCATAGCCCCCACTCGCGCCACAAGCTCACCGCCCGAGGTCGCCAGGCAGACAACGTCGTCGGCGCCGGCGTCGAGGAAGCGGCATCGCTGCTGCTCGGCCGCGGTGTCGGCGACGATTATCACCGGCAAATAAGCCGCCGGCGCCACGCCGCGCAAGACGTTGGGAAAGTCCGTCGCCACCGCGTCATCGGCTGGCAGGTTCAGCAGAGCCAGGTCCACCCGCTGGTTGCGGACCACCGAAAGAGCCTCAATGAACTCCACCACCTGCGTCACGGCCCAGCCGGCACGCTGGAGTTCCAGCCGACGGCAGGCAGCCTGGCTCGACTGGCCTGCCACGAAGAGGATACTCTTCTGAAAACTATTGGCTTCCTTCGTCAGCATGCCCTCAGCCTTCACCTGCGGTTACCGACCCGTCTAGCGACCGACGCGAGACAATGGGCGTACCGGTCCGGACGGCGGCACTACCCGCCGCCAGGGACGGCTGCCCAAGGGAATCTAGGATATGGATTTGGGCCGTGCCACCCGCCGGGAGAAGCAAGTTCCAAATTAATCCTCGTTTGGACCTTGGTGTTTGTGATTTGGTGCTTCGCCGTTCGATAGCGTGTTGCCTCTGCCGGACATGCCTGTATAATGTCGGCTTGGCATGCCGCGACAGAGGCTGGGGTAAAGGCCCACGGGAGTCCCCCTTGCCAAAGACGTGGTGCTTCTAGTGGACCCTGTTGGCCCCGCAGGCCCCGATGGCCTTAAGCGATTGTAATTATGCTGCGTTTTGACGTTTATAGAAACAACGCCCCAGCCTCGGACATCGACCTGTCAGGCGCGTACGTCTTTGGACAGGACTCGATTCCCGTTCGCGCGGACCTCGCGGCCGCCGGGGGGCAGATCTCGTGCATAAAGCGAAGTCCCGGCGCCTGCGGGCTTACCCTGCAATGTGATGCCGGCTCGGCTGGGCGATTCCTGCTGCCGACGACCCGCCTGCCGGAACGCTCCAAGCCCTACCACCTTAACGTCGAACTGGCCCGAAGCCAGATCGGGCGGATCATGCTCAAGAGGGAGGACTGGGGCCTGTTCGATTTCCCCAGCGCAAAGCCGCTCAATGACGAGTTCGACGCGATCCGCAAGCAGTTCGTCGAGGCCCTCCAGACATCCGACCCGGCCAAAGCGGCCGACATCGCCGACGAGGTCCTGGCAAGGGCCGTGACGCTCGGCGAGAAGATGACCCTCTTCCACGCCGAAATCCTGCTCAAACGCCGCAAGACCTCCGCCGACGCCGCAACCTTCGGGTGCATGGTGGACCTGTTCGCAAGCTCCGACGAATACGCCAACCGGCTGCGGGACGCGTTTGACTTCATCCGCGTGCCGATGCCCTGGAAGCACACCGAGCCAAAGGAGAGGCAGTACCAGTACTCTCAGGCCGACATGTGGGTGAACTGGGCCGCCCGCAACCGCAAGGCCATCCACGCCGGACCGCTGCTGTCGTTCGAGCCGACACACCTGCCGGAATGGCTCTACATCTGGGAGCACGACTACGAGGCCCTGAGGGACTTGGCCTACGAGCACATCCAGCGAATGGTCCAGCGATACGAGAAGCACGTGAAGGTCTGGAACGTCGCCTCCGGAATACACGCCCAGAACGGCTTCAACCTCAACTTCGACCAGCTCATGGAGCTCACGCGGATGAGTTGCCTGCTGGTGAAAAAACAGGCCCCAAACTCCGACGTGGTCATCGACCTGACCATGCCCTGGGGCGAGTACTACGCGCGCAACCAGCGGACCATCCCCCCGCTGCTCTACGCCGACATGGCCGTGCAGAGCGGGATAAAGTTCGACTCCTTCGGACTTCAGATCTTCATGGGCGTGCCGGTCGACGGCTACTACGTCCGCGACCTGATGCAGCTTTCGGCATTGCTCGACGAGTTCGTCGGGTTCGGCAAGGGCCTGCACATCACCGCGTGCGGCGTGCCGTCGAACATGGCCCCCGACGCCTGGGACGCATGGGCCGGCATGGAGCCCATCGCAAAGGGCGGCCAGTGGCACCAGCCATGGAGCCCCCGGCTCCAGGCGGAGTGGGCGCAGGCATTCTGCCGGGTCGCCCTGAGCAAACCGTTCGTCGAGAGTGTCTGCTGGCGGGACCTGGCCGACTATGAAGGCCACTTCATCCCACACGGCGGACTGTGCCGAAACAACATGGAGCCCAAGCTCGCATACAAGGAGTTCAGGGCGTTCCGCTCCATGCTCACCGATCCGGCCTCGCCCGGCGAGGCCCCGGTGAAACCCCGACCGGCAGAAACATGACCACACCCCCACCGGCCACGCGATACGACGTGTCATGGAGCCGGCGCAACATCGCGGCCGGACTTGCGGGGTGCGTGATCTTCGCCGCCGCCCTACTGGCCGGTCAGCAGTCCAAGCCGATTGCCGTCGGGCGGGAAATGCCTCTGTGGGGCGAGCGAATCAGCGCCGCCACGGAGCGGATAAACCCCAACACGGCCTCGGCGGGGTCGCTCCAGAGACTGCCCGGAGTCGGGCGCATCCGCGCCGAGTCGATCGTCGCCTACCGCCATGCCAACGGCCCCGTCGCCTTTAGAAGCCCGGAAGACCTGGCCAACATCCTGGGAATCGGGCCGGCAACCGTCCGCAACGTCACGCCGCACCTGGCATTCGACCGGCCCGCCGGCAAGACGGCACCATTGAATCCGCCGCCGGGGGGATCATAATACGCCTATGGAGAACAGGTCGAATTCATCCATCTTCTGGGATCGCGGATACATCCGCCAGGCCCGGCGACCGCTCAACTGCCTGATGTTCATTATCCTGCCGCTGGCGCTCTACCAGACGTTCGCCCTGAGATACGGAACCCAACTGCTGGCCCCGCTAGACCTGGCAAGGCTGCTGGCGTACTTCGGCGCGGGCGCCTCGGCCGCGCTGCTGCCGCCGGCACTGATCGTCGTCGTGCTGCTCACGCAGCACTTTTTTGAACGATCAAAGTGGACGTTCCAGCCCACCGTACTGCTTGGTATGCTGGCCGAGTCGGTCGCCTGGGTGCTGCCAATGCTTGCACTGAGCTACTTCACCAGGCAACCCATGGCCGCCACCACGGGCACCACGCCAAGCCAGTTCGCCCGCCAGGCGCTCCAGGGACTCGGCGCGAGTATCTATGAGGAGTTCATCTTCCGCCTGATGCTCGCCGGCCTGATCCTGTTTATCCTGGCAGGGCTGCTGGAGTTCCGCAGGGACGTCTCCGCCGTCGTCGCCATCTTCGCCCAGGCGGCCCTGTTCAGCCTCTACCACCTCTCCCACGCCCAGGTCACCGGGGCGGTGCCGTTTCCCTGGAGCCCGTTCGTATTCAGAATGCTCGCCGGCGCCTACCTCGGCGCGCTGTTCATCCTCCGCGGATACGGAATAACCGTCGGCACCCACGCCGTCTGGAACCTCTATGTCGCCTGGGTCAGCGCCTGAGACTTGGTAGCCGGTAGCCCGGAAAAGAAAACGGCGGAACCAGGAACTTGGAACCGGGAACCCGGAAGAAAACAGGAAACCGGTTGGCGGCAGTTGAGGCCTGTTCGCTTCAGCGAGCAGGGCGGAGGCGTGGTCGCCGAAAAACTTTCCACTCCGCACGCGTCGCCCAATGTGCTCCTGGTGTTACAGAACCAAGGAGATACCTTATGAACGCGCGCACTCACGGACTACTCACCCGCCTGGCGCTTGCCGCGGTCTTATGCGCCGCGGGCGTCACGTCCGCGTCCGCCGGTGCGGCCAAGCCAGTATGGCGGGTCGCCAAACGGGTTGATATCGACACCGTGCCCTCGGGCTTCCCGGTAGGATTTTCGCTGCTGACCTACGGCCAGCGTCAGTATGTGGCCTACTACGACGCGGCTCACCAGATGACCGTGGGGGCTCGGGCGCTGGACCAGCGCCAGTGGCAGTTGGTCAAGTTCGACTCTAAGGTCGGGTGGGATTCGCACAATGGCATAACGATGACGACTGACGCGGAAGGGAACCTTCACCTGTCGGGCAACATGCACTGCGCGGGGCTGATCTATTTTCGCACGGAAACCCCCGGCGACATCACGACCTTCAAACGCCTGCCCATGACGGGCAAGAACGAGAATCGCTGCACGTATCCTCATTTTCTCCGTGACCATGCCGGTCGATTGATCTTTACCTATCGCGACGGCGGCAGCGGCAACGGCAGCAATTTCTACAACGTTTACGACGTCAAGTCGCGCTGCTGGTCCCGGCTGATGGACACGCCGCTGTTCGACGGGCAGGGACAGCGGAACGCATATCCGAGCGGCCCGGTGATCGGGCCCGACAAGCTGTTTCATGTTATCTGGGTCTGGCGGGACACGCCGGACTGTGCGACCAACAACAACCTGTCCCACGCTCGCAGCCGCGATCTTATCCATTGGAAAACCGCCGCCGGCAAAGCCATCGAGCTTCCGATGACGCTGGCGACCAAGGGGCTGATAGTCGATCCGATCCCCTCGGGCGGGGGTACCATAAACGGCGGCCAGAAGCTGGCGTTCGATTCGCACAACCGCCCGATGATCGCCTACCACAAGTCAGACGCCAATGACAACATGCAGATATACGTGGCGCGGTTCGTCCAGAGCGAGTGGACCCGGCGCGTAATTACATCGTGGGACAAGCCGGTGAAGTTCTCCGGTGGCGGGGCCATGCCGTTTATCGGCATCAGGATATCCACGCCGCAACGTGTCGGCGACGGCGTCTGGGCGGTGGGCTATCGACATCGCGATTACGGCGCGGGCATGATCGCCTTCAGCGAGGATACGCTCGATCCGGTCAAGTGGAGTTTCACGCCGCAGCCGCCCGAACTGCCGGCCGAACTGCTCCGGCCCCAGATCAAGTTCGACGGCATGGGCGTGCGACACGCCGGCGACCTCGGCGAGTCGGACGATCCTAACGTTCGCTACATCCTGAAGTGGGATGCGCTTGGACCCAACCACGACCGCAGGCCCGCCGGCCCGCTTCCCCCGGACGCGACACTGAGCGTCTTCAAGCTCGTCCAAAACGCCAACTGACGTTGCCGGCGCGCCTCACTCCCAAGGGAAGTCCTGGCCGGTCAGGCGGGTGAAGGCCTCGATGTACTTGGCTCGCGTCTTCTGGACGATGTCGGCCGGGAGGACCGGGCCGGGAGGCGTGCGGTTGAACTTGACCCTGTCGAGGTAGTCTCGGACGAACTGCTTGTCGAAGCTGGGCTGGTCTCGGCCGGGCTTGTACTGGTCGGCCGGCCAGAAGCGGGATGAATCCGGCGTGAGCACCTCGTCGATCAGCCGAAGCTCGCCGTGCTCGTCCGTACCCCACTCGAACTTGGTGTCGGCAAGGATGATGCCTCGCTCGGCCGCGTAGGCCCGCCCGGTCTTGTAGAGTTCCAGCGACCGCTCGCGCAGGGCGCCGATCATCTCCAGGCCGACGAGCCCGGCCGCCTGATCGAAGGATATGTTCTCGTCGTGGCCCCGCTCGGCCTTGGTCGAGGGCGTGAAGATCGGCTCGGGCAGTTCGGAGCACTGCTTGAGGCCATCGGGCAGGGCGATGCCGCACACGATGCCGCTTTGCTTGTACTCCCGCCAGCCGCTGCCGGCTAGGTAGCCGCGGACCACGCACTCTATGGGCACCACCTTGCACTTGCGGCAGAGCATGAACCGCCCATCGAGCTCCTCGTCCTGGCAGTCGTTGGGCAGGTCCTTCAGGGCGGTGGAGATCAGGTGGTTGGGGGTAACATCCGCCAGCAGGTCGAACCAGAAGGCGCTAATCTGGGTAAGCACCCGGCCCTTGTCGGGTATGCCGTTTGGCATGACCACGTCAAATGCGCTTATGCGGTCGGTGGCGACGATGAGCAACTGGTCCGGAAGCTCGTAGATGTCCCGGACCTTCCCGCTTCGCTTGGGGTAGTGCGCGACCGACGTCGTCAGTAATGCGGTGCTTCTCATAACCCGTTTTCTACTCCCGCCGCACGGGGCGGTCAAGTGTTAATGCCGGCAGGCCCTACCGCCCGACCAGGTACGCCATTACGAACGCTATCTGCGTGGCGAGGTTCGCCGCCAGCAGGCCCTGGCGGGTGAGCCCGCCGGGTGGCCGGCAAAAGCCGATGCCACCGGCTATGGCGGCCACTATGGTCGCCAGCGGCACGAGCACCTGCCCGCCGAGGCCGAGGTAGTGGAAGTAGAAGATGGACACGCCCAGCAGCACGGCCATGAAGATGGCAACCATCACGGCGTCGCACCCGCGGACCAGCGCGGCCAACTGAGGCTCGGTGCGCTCACCAAGCCGGCAGAACTTGAGCGTTATGAGCATGGCCCACGTGCCCCACGCGGGCATGAGCAACAGCACGCGGTAGGGCTTGTCCTGCGGGCGAACCCACGCGATCCACCAAGGCAGTCGGGGGAACTCACCCCGGTACGAGTCTGGGCTAAGACGCATGAAGGTCATCGCCAGCACGACAACCACAACGGCAACCGCGACCATGCGCCCCTCCACTGACTGCCCGCCAAGCTGCCGCCCTAGCGCCCCCACCGCCCGCTTGAACGGCCAGAGGCAGTACAGCGCGAGCGTGATCGCGGGGGGCATAATCACGTAGTATTCCGGGTCGTGAAACACCGTCCACGATATGCCCCAGACATTTGCCAGCACGATCCCCCAAAGCATCGAGCCCGCCGCCAGGCCCAGCCAAGCCCGGCCAAAACGCTCCGGCGGCTCAGCCGCCAGACGCTCGTCGCCGGCAAGCATGAAAATCATCGCCGACTGACTCGCAAGCCAGCCCGCCGCACGAGATGTCAGTTTATAGAGTTTACGGATCATTTTGTCCCGCTGGCAACTTGCAGGTTCAGGAGGCCCGACGGGCCTGACAGGCCGGTGCATTTGCGTTCTGGACTACTCTAGCGGACTAATGAACAACTTCAAGGTGGCAGCAGATTTGCCCTGCGGCAAAACCCCCACCAATCTTCTCCGCGACACGAGGCTCGTGTACGCCGGCCATGTTCAACAAGCCTTCGCTCGCGCGTCGGCAACTATCCGCACGTACTGGCGCGCCAGACTCTCGATCTCGCCGAAGTCGCCCTCGGCCAGGGCCTTCTTGGTAACCAGAGCAGTCCCCACGCCGAGCGTCTTGGCGCCGGCGGCGATCCATGCCGCCGCGGTGGCCAGGTCCACCCCGCCGGTGGGCGTGAGTTTCAGGTGCGGCATGGGGGCCAGGATAGCCTTGAGGAACTCCGGCCCGAAAAGTCCGGCTGGGAAAACCTTCACCAGGTCGGCGCCGGCGTTTGTCGCATTTAGTATCTCCGTGGGGGTGAAGCAGCCCGGCACGACGGGCACCTCGTGCTCGTGGGCCTTGGCCAGAACGCCGGGCACAAACACGGGCGAGACGACGAACTGGGCGCCCGCCTCGATCGCAGCCGCCGCGGCGGCTTCGTCCAGCACACTGCCGACGCCGATCATGGCACCGGCGACGGCCTTGCGGCACTGGCGGATGACCTCCAGTGCGTTGGGGGTTGTCATGGTGATCTCGATGCAATCGACTCCCCCTGCCAGCAGGCTGCGGGCGACGTCGATCAACTGCCCGCTGCTCCTGGCTCGAACGATCGCGACAATGCCCTTGTCGCACAGCCTGTCCGTAGCCTCGGAAACCTGGGACATCCGCTGATCCTTTCTCGCGCCGGTGATAACTGCCCTGCCACATCCTGCGCCAAGAGCTTACGTTCCCGGCGATTGCGCCGCAAGCAAGCTTGTCCTATGCTTCCTGCACCACCTCCAGGCCGAGGGCCTTGGCAAGTTCCACGAGCGGCTCCTGGATGTCGCCATAGACCGTGACACGGTGCCAGCCGAAGAGGTCCCACTCGCGGAAGAGTTTGCCGATGTCGCCGCGGACATCGCCCAGGAGCTGCGTGCGGCAGCCACGGTCGGCGTCCAAATTGCCCACCGATTTGGCCTGGTGCAGGACCAGCTTTTTCGCCCCGATGTTGGTGCGGAATGTGGTGGTCATGTACCCCTCGGGCAGGAACGACTCGGCGCAACAGCCGCGCGGGTCGCGGTTGTGCAGCGTGCGGATGCGGAACCTGTTCGCCTCGCCCTTGGGGCCGAAAACCTTCGTGTGGGCCATGCAGTGCGAGTAGACAACCTGGTTCTTCGACGTGTCCAGGGCCGGATCGGAGACGTAGCCCGCCCGCCCGGTGAGGATGCGGGCCAGGATCATGCTGACGGAGTCGTCGGGCATGGCCTCGCAGACGCCCTGCCCGCCATCGTCGAGGATTTGCATGAAGCCCAGGCACGGATAAGCGGGGAGTTGCCCGCTGCCAAACCCGCCCAGGCAATTCATGGTGATGCTGTCGGCCCCGCGATCCTTCATCAGGTCGAGCATGGCCAGGTAGACGGCGCCCGCCTTGTTGATCCATTCCGTCGTGGGCTCCACGACCTTCTCGGCCTGTTTGGCCCAGCGGCCGGCGCATTCGGCGGCTTTGTCGCGATCGATCTTTTCGTAGAGGGCCTTGAACTCGGCAAAGCCGACATATATGCCCTTGGCCCCGAGGAACTCCCGCTCCTGCCCCGGCTTGCCTGAGCCCACGATCAAGAACCGCGCCTCTTTGAGCCGCTTGATGCACTCG